>Ga0272449_1001260_pt1 | contig 26834 bp, 26 predicted proteins | sample YNPCB0241_FD_198679 | JGI IMG/M metagenome (GOLD analysis project Ga0272449, IMG submission 198679) | Hot spring sediment microbial communities from Yellowstone National Park, WY, United States - YNP-CB-024-1 | ecosystem: Environmental > Aquatic > Thermal springs > Hot (42-90C) > Sediment... | reverse complement strand
TCCATTAAATACAAGGTATTCCATTAAATACCTATCTATCATATGAATACATATCTATCATCACTCCTCTGCCTTAGCCTGACGTTCTTTCTGCCTTTGTTCAATTATTTTTTGAGCGATATGAGATGGAACTTCCTCATAATGAGAAAATTCCATTGAATACATTCCCCTTCCAGAAGTCATACTGTGAAGCTGATTGGCATATGTAAGCATTTCAGCCATAGGCACAAGGGCAATTATTTTTTGATTTCCACCTGCCTGTGGCTCTACTCCCTGAACCTTTCCTCTACGGGCATTTAAATCTCCAATTATTGTACCAAGAGTTTCATCGGGAACAATAATTTCTGCTTTCATTATTGGTTCAAGTAAAACAGGTTTTGCATCCATGAAAGCTTTCTTTAAAGCTAAAGATCCTGCAATTTTGAATGCCATTTCTGAGGAATCAACTGGATGATATGTTCCATCATAAAGAGTGACCTTTATGTCAATTATTGGATAATAAGCTAAAATACCTTCTTTCATTGTCTCAATAATACCCTTTTCAACAGCAGGACGATACTGCTGAGGTATTACTCCACCTACGATTTTATCAACAAATTGGTATCCTTCACCCCTTGGAAGTGGTTCAATCTCAATCCAGCAGTCTCCATACTGCCCTCTTCCACCAGATTGTTTTTTATACTTACCCTGTGCTCTTGCAGTTGCTCTGATTGTCTCTCTGTAAGGAACCTTTGGAGCCATAAGATTTACTTCAACTCCAAATTTTCTCTTAAGTTTCTCTAAGGCAACTTCAATGTGAACCTGTCCCATTCCACTTAAAATCATATCCTTTGATTCTTCATCTCTTGAAAATCTAAGAGTAGGGTCTTCTTCAAGTAATTTATGAAGTCCTGCACTTACTTTTTCTTCATCTCCTCTGGTTTTTGGTGCAATTGCATAGGAAATAAGAGGTTCAGAGAGTTTCACCTCTGGTAAAATTATAGGATTTGCTTCATCGCAGAGGGTGTGTCCTGTAAGAGTATCCTTTAATTTAACTGTTGCAACAATTTCACCTGGACCTGCTTTCTGGCAAGGTGTCTGATTTTTACCGAGGACATAGTAAATCTGACCAATTCTTTCCTTTGTGCCTGTATTAGGATTAAGAACCGTAGAGTCTGCCTTAAGAATTCCAGAGAATATTCTTATGTAAGATATTTTCCCTGCAAATGGGTCTACTGATGTTTTGAAAACATAAGCTGCAAGGGGTTCAGACTCAGATGGTTTCCTGATTATCTCAGAACCATCCTTTGGATTAGTTCCTTTTATTGGATAGATATTTGCCCTTTCTACAGGATCGGGAAGACAAAGGATTATGCTTTCAAGCAATGCTTCTATTCCAATTCCAAGTAGAGCTGAACCTGCTAATACAGGAATAAACCTTCTTGCAAGGGATGCATCATGAAGTCCCTTTCTTAATTCCTCTTCTGTAAGTTCTCCACCTTCAAGATATTTTTCAAGAAGGCTGTCATCAAGTTCTGCAATCTTTTCAACAAATTTTTTTCTGTATTCTTCTACAGAAGAAGAAAGTTCTGAAGGAATTGAAGTTTCCTTTAAAGAATTTCCCTCATAAATGTATGCTTTCAATGAAATTAAATCAACAACTCCCTTAAGTCCTGGACCATCTCCGATTGGTAGTGTCAGGGGAATTGCATCCTGTCCGAAAACTTTTTCAATTTCAGCAATTGCTCTCTGAAAAGAGGCATTTTCTTTATCAAGTTTATTTACAAAAACAACTCTTGGAAGGTCATAGTCATCGCAGTATTTCCATATTCTTTCTGTTTCTGCCTTTACACCTGAGATTGCACTAACTATTACAACTGCTCCATCAACAACTCTTAAAACGCTCTTTGTATCTTCAAGAAAATTAACAAAGCCAGGTGTATCAATTATATTGATTCTATAATTTTTGTAGTCGCAGTATGCAACTTTAGAACTTAGTGTCATATTTCTCATAAGTTCTTCTGGTTCATAGTCAATAACCTTGCCGGTAGACTCACCAGTAGTCACCCTGTCAATCAACCCTGTTTTAAAAAGTATTTGTTCTGCAAGTTTAGTATTGCCTGCACCTGCATGGGCAACAACTGCCATGTTTCTGATTTTGGTGACGTCTCTACTCATACCGCTCCTCCTTAAAATTATTTTTTATCTATTCCCTAAAAACTCTTTCATAGATATAATCTAAATTTCTTGTGTAATAGTTTAAATCAAAAATGCTCTTTATTTCATCTTCAGTGAGATATTTTCTTATTTCATTGTCATTAAGAAGTAAATTTATAAAGGGTACACCTTCCTGCCAGCTACGCATTGCATTTGACTGAGTGATTTTGTATGCTTCCTCACGAGTAAGTCCTTTTTCAACAAGTGCAAGAAGCACTCTTTGAGAGTTATAGAGTCCATAACTTAGCTCCATATTTTTAAGCATTCTTTCAGGATATACAACGAGGTCCTTTATTATTCCATAAAGCCTGTTAAGCATATAATCAACTAATATGCAGTTGTCAGGTATAATTATTCTTTCAACTGAAGAATGAGAGATATCCCTGTCATGCCATAGTGCTATGTTTTCAAAACTTGCAAAGGCATTAGAACGTACAAGCCTACTAAGTCCCGATAAATTTTCGCATCCAACAGGATTTCTTTTATGGGGCATTGCTGAGGAACCTTTTTGACCCTTTGTAAAAGGCTCTTCTGCTTCAAGGACTTCTGTTCTTTGAAGATGTCTTATTTCAACAGCTATTTTTTCAACCATTCCAGCAATAAGTGCAAGTGTGCTTAAGAATTCTGCGTGTCTGTCTCTCTGGACAACCTGTGTTGCTACAGGCTCTGGTTTAAGTCCAAGCTTCTTTAAGGCAATTTCTTCAATTTCTGGTGGAATATTTGAAAAAGTTCCAACTGCACCGGATATTTTACCAATGCTTATTCTTTTTGTTGCTTGCTTTAGTCTTTCTATATTCCTTTTTGTTTCTTCATACCACAAGGCAAATCTTAACCCAAAACTTGTCGGTTCTGCATGAACACCATGACTTCTTCCCATACATATAGTGTTTTTATGTTGAAACGCCTTTTCACGAAGAAGCTCTTTAAATTCATTAAGGTCTTTTAATATGAGCTCTCCTGCTTGTTTTATCTGCAAAGCCATTGCTGTATCAACTACATCAGAAGATGTAAGTCCCATATGAATGTAACGGGATGAAGGACCTACCTTTTCTGCAACAGCAGTTAAAAAGGCAATAACATCGTGCTTTACCGTTGCTTCAATCTCATCAATTCTTTTTAAGTCAAAGTCTGCTTTTTCTTTGATTTCTTCTAAGGCATCTTTAGGGATTTTTCCAAGTTCTGCCCATGCTTCACATACAGCAATCTCAACTTCAAGCCATTTTCTGAATTTGTTTTCTATACTCCATATATCACCCATTTCTTTTCTTGTGTATCTTTCTATCATGACGCATCCTCCCATATAATTCTTTCAGGTTTTATAATGACGCCATTTCCAAAGCCTATGCCAAGAATTTTTCCTGTTTTATCCTTAACCTTTACCCATCCTGCAGGAACAATTCCTGAAGGAATTTTTACTGAATTTCCATTTAAAAATTTTCTAACAAGAGCATCACCTATGGTTACAGAAGGAATAAAATATAGAGCTTCATCTATTGTTAAGATAGAAGAGGCTGAAGGCTGAAGGCTGAAGGCTGAAGAAGAGGAAATTTCCCTCAATTTCTCTAAATCAATAGATTGTTCAACTTTAAAATTCCCTATTCTTGTTCTTTCAAGTTCAACAATATGGGCTCCTATTCCTAATTCTTCACCTATGTCATTGCAAAGAGCTCTCACATATGTTCCTTTACTACATACTACCCGGAATGATACAAAGGGTGGGTTAAACTCTTCAATTTTAATGGAATGAATAATAACCTTTTTAGGTTTTCTTTCTACCTCAATTCCCTTTCTTGCAAGTCTATAAAGGGGAGTGCCGTCAATCTTTACTGCTGAATACATTGGAGGAGTTTGAATTATTTCACCTTTATATTTAGTTAAAATTTGCTCTGTTTCCTCTTTTTTAAGTTCAAAATTCTCTATCACCTTTGTAACATTGCCATCAGCATCATAGGTGTCTGTTGATATTCCAAATTTTGCTTTAAAAAGATACTCCTTTTCAAGTTCCATAAGAAGAGGTGCAATTTTTGTAGCCTCATTAATACAAACAAGCAAAATACCTGTTGCGATTGGATCAAGACTGCCAGCATGACCTGCCTTTTTACATTTTAAGATCCTTTTTACTTTTGTAACAGCATCTTGACTTGTAAATCCTTTTGGCTTATTGCAAATAAGTACTACATTCATAGAAGTTTAATTGCTCCTATTCCTTTTAATTCAAAAATTACAAGGAAACTAAAGTCAGATGTCTCTTTACCATGTCTTTCAACAGGTTTTTTTGATAAGGAAATATTTGCTGCCCAGCATTTTTCAGCATATCTTATATTTAAAGTGCTGTCCCTTAAACCAGCACCCTTTGCATCGTAATTTATATTTGTATTAAACGACCATTTTTCAGATATTTTTTTTGCTAAATAAAAAGCATATGTTTTTATTCCTTCTTCATTTTCATGGAAATCATACTGGTTTCTTAATGTAGGAGTCCATAAATAGGCAGGAGAAAGGGCTTCATCTCTTGTATATCTTTGACTAAATGAAATAGAAGTTGTTTCATCAGGAGAAAATCCTATCCAGCTATCAAAACGTTCCATTCTTTTTTTAGAAATATTTTGATAGGTGTCGAAGCCAAAATTTATTTTCCAGAAAGATGTTGTTCCTTCTATTAAAATAGGATACATTTTATCCCATTCATTTTTTGCTCTAAAATCATAAACCTGTGCTATTCTTCCTTCAATGGTGAGACTCTTAAATTTCAATTTATTGTAAACTCCTGCTCTTATTAATCCTGTATCATCAAGTATTTCAGCATCTTTTAAAATTGGTGGTTTTCCATTTACACCAATTAAAATTCCTTCTACAAAGGGTTCCATTAAATGACTGAAATCACTCTCTTTTTTATAAAGTCGCATAAAAGCCTTTGCATTGTATTGAATCATTTTTCTGTGAGATACATCTTTATAGGGTGTGGTTTTTTCAAGATTATAAAATATAACTTTTGCATTTAAATTTTGTGTGAGTTTAATAACATCTCCAAAATTATGAGTTATTTCTGGATTTATCTCAAATCTTTGCCCATTAAGACCGTCTTCTTTATAAAACTCTGATAAATTTATGTTAAAATTGGCATTAAAGGGTCCGATTTTATAAGGATAGACAATATAACCAAGTTCTGCTTTAAGTGGTGGACTCATTCCATCATTTTTTAAATCCTTCCATCCCTGTCCCAACAAATAAAATCTTGACTGAACAAGAGGAACAGATACTTCCATAGAAGACTGTAAGAATCTATCATATCTTGCCTGAAGGTTTTTTCCAAATTCCTTAAAAAGATAGGTCACATTAACTGTGCGAACATCTCCGTATTGTCTGTAAAATTCATTTTTATTTACATAATTCAAATCAATAAGAAGATCAAAGTTTTTTAACTTTTGAAGATGTATTGCTCGAAGTTCTTGATAGTTTTTATCGAGAATCCTATCATTAATTTGATAGGCATACCACATTCCTTTAGTATTGAAATCCATATATCTGTATTCAATTCCCTTCCCAAGACCTGCCTTTGAAAAATAGTCCAAATATAAGGTTGAATCCTTATTGCTATCTATAACAAGATAATAGGCAGAAGAAAACTGGAAACCTCTTATGTTTGAGTTTCCAATTTTTAATGGAAGAAACCCGGATTTTTTTGTTTTTCCTGCAGGACCCCAGAAAATAGGTGAAAAAGCAAGGGGAATATTTTTTACCTTGAATGTTGTAGCTTTAGATATCAAAGTATCATCAACTATTAAATCAACACTCTCTCCTGTAAAACACCACGGTTGAGACCTGTCTGGTTCAGGTTCACAGGTTGAAAAAGTGGCTTTTTTTGCCTTGTATTTTATTTCGCTTAATCTTTCTATTTCATCGGCAGTAATCCATATATCCTGTTTTTTTATGTGAATCAGAGATTTTTTTAAAAATCCTGTTTTTTGTTCTATATTTATTTTTCCTTCATCTGCCCATGCTGTTATTTCATCATCTTCATAATACATATTTCCAAAGACTTCAACTTCGTTAGTTTTTTCATAGTAAATTGCTTTTTGGGCTTTTAGTATGAATTTTACATTTTGAATTTTTACATTTCCTATTGCTACATATTTTTGCTCTTCTTGAAAGCTTTCAAGTGTATCAGATGTTATTTCTAAAGCAAAGGCATAAATTGGCAGAAAAATAATAAATAAAAATAAAGGGACTTTTAATTTCATAAAACTTCACCGAGCCTTCTATGGGATGTTTTTTCGCCGAGAAATTCTTTTAATTCTCCAACTAAATAAACTGAACCAGTGCATAAAAGATAGAGATTTGGATTTTTTTTACAGATAGAAAAACCTTCTTTAAAAGCTTCAACAGGATCTGAAATATAGGATAGATTTAATGAATAACCATTTAACCGTTTTGAAAGTTCATCATACTTTAAAGCTCTTTCATAGTTTGGAACAGTAAATATAATTTTTTTTGCGTAATTTTCAAAGGATTTAATAAAACCACTTACATCTTTGTCTCTCATTATTCCAAAAACTAACACTGGTTTTTTATCAGTAATGATTTTCAAAGATTTTATTAATGTTTGAGCAGCCTGAGGATTATGGGCGATATCAAAGATTATGAGAGGTTCTTCTGATACTATTTCAAGTCTACCAGGAATAGTAACATTTTTAAGCCCTTCTCTAATATAATTTACATCCCAATTAGGATATATGGTCATAAAAGACTGCATAGCAACTGCTACATTTTCAAGTTGATGAAATCCTGTAAGAGGTAAGAATAACTCTGAAGTATGAAGGTTTGAGGCTGAGCTAAAAATAAAATTGATACCTTTTATACTCATTGATTTGAATTCAGCTGAGAAATCTTTACCGTATATAAAAAGTTTTGAACCTGATTCTTCTGCTTTTTTTCTAATTACCTCTTCTGCTTCTGAAGCCTGCTTAGATGAAACAACAGGAACTCCTTTTTTTATAATTCCTGCTTTTTCTTTAGCAATAGATTTAATGTCACTGCCAAGAAATTCTTGATGATCAAGACCGATAGTTGTAATTACTGAAACTTCTGGTATAACAACATTTGTAGCATCTAATCTTCCACCCATTCCTGTTTCAAGTACACCATATTCAATTCCTGCCTCAGCAAAATAAAGAAAAGCCAGCACTGTTATAAATTCAAAAAAAGTAAGTTCCTCGCCAAAGGATTTGATTTTCTTGATTAATCTTACAACTTCATCTTCTGTTATTTCTCTATCATTAACGATTATTCTTTCTGTAAATCTTGTAAGATGAGGAGATGTGAAAAGCCCTGTATTTAATCCGTGAGCCCTTAAAAGATGATAAATTATTTTAGATGTAGAACCCTTACCATTTGTGCCAGCAATATGGACTGATTTGAACCCTCTATGGGGATTCTCAAATTTATCAAGTACTGAAAAAACTCTTTCAAGTCCTAACTTGATGCCCTTTGTTCTTCTTTTGTAGAGTTCATTTATTAAAACTTCATACATTATCTTTTGGTAAAGGCATTAAAATGTCAATAATTTTAGCTATAGTGTTTTTTAATTCTTTTCTTTCTACAACGATGTCAACCATCCCATGTTCAAGGAGAAATTCAGCCCTCTGGAATCCTTCAGGCAGTTGCTGTTTTATTGTTTCCTGAATTACTCTTGGACCAGCAAAACCTATGAGACTACGAGGTTCTGCAATAATTATATCCCCGAGCATTGCAAAGGATGCAGTGACTCCCCCAAAGGTTGGATCTGCTAAAACAGAAATATACAATAAACCTTCTTCTTTTAATCTTCCTATAGCCTGAGATGTCTTTACCATCTGCATGAGAGAAAACATACCTTCCTGCATTCTTGCTCCTCCTGAAGATGAAACAATAATCAAGGGAACTCTTCGCTGTATTGCCCTTTCCGTAGCTTTTGTTACTTTTTCTCCAACAACTGTTCCCATGCTTCCACCCATAAAGAAAAAATCAAGAACAGCGATAACTACATCTATTCCGTTAATTTTTGCATCTCCATAAATAGCAGCCTCTTTAATACCTGATTTTTTCTCATTTTCCTTTAATCTATCCTTATAGGGCATAGTGTCTTTGAAGCCAAGAGGATCAGGGCTTGTAAGTTCAGGGTCTAATTCGTTAAAGCTTCCTGGATCTGTTATAAGAGTAATTCTTTCCTTTGCTGAAATTCTAAAATGATATTTACACTTTGGGCATATTTTAAAATTATTTTCCAGTTCTTTACGGTAAATAATTTCTTTACAGTTTTCACATTTAACCCATAATCCTTCGGGAATTTTTACTTTTTTTTCTAAGGGTGGTTCTTTTCTTTTAAACCATGCCATTAAATAACCTCTCTTAAAGATGCTATAAAGTTAAAAGCGGTTTCAGGATTTTCATGAAACTGTTTAACAATAGCACTTCCCACGATTACTCCATCAGCAAATTGGGATACATATTTTGCTTCCTCTGGTTTGTTTACACCAAATCCAACGCATACTGGTTTCCCGAAGCTTTTTACAAAATCTATGTGCTCCTTAAATTTCTTATCAAGTCTGAGTTCTGAGCCTGTTATTCCTGTTATTGATACATAGTAAACAAATCCTGTGGAAGCTCTTACAACTTTTTTTACTCTATCTGGAGTGGATGTTGGTGCTACAAGAAAAATTATATCAACACCATATTTTTTTGCAAGGTCTCTGTATTCGGAGGATTCTTCAACAGTTAGGTCAGGGAAAATAACTCCAGAAACTTCTGCTTCCTTTGCATCATGAAAAAATTTTTCAATACCATAGCAGAAAACAGGATTTAAATAAGTCATAAGAATAATAGGGGTATGGATACTATCTTTAAATTCATTAAGGAAGTCCACGATTTTTCTTAAAGTTGTGCCAGATTTAAGTGCTCTTTCAGCTGCTCTTTGTATTGTAGGACCATCAGCAAGAGGGTCTGTGAAAGGAACTCCAAGCTCTATAAGGTCTGCTCCTGCCTTACTTAATAGTTTAAGTCTTCTACCAGTTTCTTGAAGTGAGGGATCACCTGCCATAATATATGGAATAAATGCTTTTTTGCCTTTTTTTTTCAATTCTTCAAGCTTTTTTCTTACATTAAATCCCTTCACTAAGCTCTCCTTACAAAGAGATTCCTTTGATTTTCGCTACTTCCTGAACATCTTTGTCCCCTCTTCCTGAGAGGTTTATAATGATAATAGAATCCTTTGACATTGCTGGAGCAATTTTCATTGCTTCAGAGACAGCATGGGCAGACTCTAAGGCAGGAATAATTCCTTCAAGCCTGCTTAAAAGTTCAAAAGCCTCTAAGGCTTCTTCATCAGTTGCATAGGTATACTTAACTCTGCCAATGTCTTTTAAATAGGCATGTTCAGGACCAACAGAAGCATAATCGAGTCCTGCGCTTACAGAATGGGTTTCAAGAATGTTGCCATCTTCATTTTCTAAAACATAGCTAAGACAACCTTGAAAAATTCCCTTTGCTCCACCTGCAAATCTTGCTGCGTGAAGTCCAGATTGTATTCCTTTCCCTCCTGCTTCAACGCCAATCATTTCTACATTATCTTTCAAAAAGGCACTGAAAAGTCCTATTGCATTACTACCTCCGCCAACGCAGGCAATTAGGACATTAGGAAGTTTTCTTTCCCTTTGAAGTATCTGTTTCTTAGTTTCTTTACCAATTATACTTTGAAAAAATCTTACAACAATAGGATATGGATGAGGTCCAAAGACAGTACCTAAAACATAATGGGTCGTTCTTACATTTGTTGTCCAGTCCCTAAGAGCTTCATTAATAGCATCCTTTAAGGTTCTTGAGCCTGTATCAACAGGAATTACTCTTGCTCCGAGTAAATTCATTCTGAATACATTAAGTTTTTGCCTTCTTATATCTTCGGTTCCCATATATATATCACAACTAAGTCCAACAATAGCAGAAGCTGTTGCAGTGGCAACACCATGTTGACCAGCACCTGTCTCAGCAATCATTCTTTCCTTTCCCATTAGTTTTTTAGCAAGTAAAGACTGTCCTAATGCATTGTTTATCTTATGGGCTCCTGTATGGGCAAGGTCTTCTCTTTTTAGATATATTTTTGCTCCTCCAAGATGTTCAGTGAGTCTTTTAGCAAAATAAAGCGGAGTAGGTCTACCTACATACTCTTTAAGAAGAGATTCAAATTCTTCATTAAATTTTCTATCCCTTTTTGCTTTATAGAAAGCCCTTTCCAGTTCTTCTAAGGCTGGCATTAGAGTTTCAGGAACAAAAAAACCTCCATATTGTCCAAAATATCCTCTTTTTTTACCCATGAAAAGTATTATAGCATAGAAGGTTTGAACTATTGAATTTTGTTATAATACCTTTGTAATGGATATTTTTAAACTAAAAAAGACATATCTTTCTGTTAAAAGATTGCAAGAAATTACTAATGTTTTTATAAAACACGGATTTGGACAGATAATTGATCAACTTCAAATTGGTAAATTTATTGCTATTAAAAGACGGTTCTATAAATTTGGAAGATTGACTAATCAGCCTACGCTTTCACTTTCAGAAAGGCTGAGAATAGCCTTTGAGGAGTTAGGACCCACTTTTATAAAATTAGGACAACTTCTTGCTTCAAGGCCTGATATTATAGGTAGTGAAAATGTAAAGGAATTCAAAAAACTTCAAGATAAAGTACCCCCTTTTGGCATTGATGATGTTAATAAAACCATTGAAAAAGAGTTGGGATTAAATATTGATAAAATTTTCAAAAGTTTCAACCCTATTCCTATTGGTTCAGCTTCAATTGCTCAAGTTCATGAAGCTGTTTTATTGAATGGTAAAAAGGTAATCGTTAAAGTTAGAAGACCAGGTATTAAAGAACAGATTTTAACTGATATTAGGATACTTAATGCTCTTGCAAGACTTATGGAAAAACATATTCCAGAAAGTAGAATTTTAGATCCTGTGGGAATAGTAAATGAATTTTCAAGCTCTATCTTACGGGAATTAGATTTTCGCAGAGAAGCAAGAAATGCAATAATTTTTAGAGAAAATTTTAAGGAAAACGAAAAAATTTACATTCCTCTCATATATAAAGAATACACTAAAGAGAGAATTTTAGTCATGGAGAAGGTTGAAGGAGTAAGAGTTGACGATGTTGAATCATTAAAGCAGAGGGGGTTAAATATAAAGAAGATTTTTAAAACAGTAATTGATATTTATTTTATTCAGATTTTTGAACATGGCTTTTTTCATGGTGATCCCCATCCTGGAAACATTCTTGTAAAAGAAGATGGACGAATAGTAATGGTTGACTTCGGTATAGTTGGAAAGATTGATGAGGAATTTCAAGAGTCCTATGCAAATATTGCACTGGCAATCATTAAGCAGGATTTTGATCTTCTAATCAACAATTACTTAAAACTTGGAATAATTCCAGACAACGACAACATTGATATAAATAAACTTAAAAGAGAACTTAAGGAAGACATTGAAGAAATACTTTATCCCCTTTATTCATCATCTTTCGTGGAGATTAAAATTTCTGAATTTATAGAGTCAATTATGAAGGTGAGTTTAAAACATAAACTTAGGTTTCTTCCAGAACTTTTATTAATTGACAAAGTTTTGATAATGCTTGATGGACTGGCGAGAGAACTTTCTCCACAAACATCAATAATTGAGATGCTTAAGCCATACGCTGAAGATATAATTGCAAGAAGGCTCAGTCCTGATTTTTATATGAAAAAATTTTTAAAGACTTTTCAAGAGTTTAAAAATGCTATTGAAAATATACCTTTTCAATTGAAGATGCTACTGAGTAAGGCTATAAGGGATGATATAACAGTAAAAATGTTCCATGTGAATCTACCAGAATTTTTGAAAGACATTGAAAAATCAAGTAATAAAATATCCTTTAGTCTTATTGTAAGTGCTATGATTCTTAGTTCAGCAATAATGCATGCTGCGGAGGTAAAACCTTTAATTAATGGAATTTCACTTTTTGGACTTATAACAGGTATAGTGGCATTTTTCCTTGGAATTTGGATAATAATCTCAATTATTAAGTCAGGGAAATTATGACGTTTATTGAATGCTCTTTTAACGGCTCTGAAAATCAAAATGATTTGAATAAGTTTTTGTTTATAAAGTATAATTTAAATTTACAAATTTCTTGGCAGAGGATTTTCTGCCTAAAAATGGTTGGAGGGTATAATGAGGATTATAGTTTGCGTCAAACAGGTTCCAGATGTTACAGAGGTAAGAATTGATCCTAAAACAAATACTCTCATAAGAGAAGGTGTACCAAGTATAATGAATCCCTATGATTTGCATGCAGTAGAGGCAGCACTTCAGATTAAAGAAGCCACTTCAGGTAAGGTTACAGTTATAACAATGGGACCGCCACAGGCAGAGGAAGTACTGAGGGAGGCAATATCAATGGGAGTTGATGATGCTGTTTTACTTACAGACAGACGGTTTGCAGGAGCTGATACATGGGCAACTGCCTATACCCTTTCTCGGGCAGCAAAGAAAATAGGTTTTGATTTGATAATCTGCGGGAAACAGGCAATAGATGGAGACACTGCACAAGTAGGACCAGAAATGGCTGAATTTCTTGATATTCCTCATGTTTCTTATGTAAGAAGAATTGAAAAAATAGAACCTTCAGAAATGATTATTGAAAGACTTATGGATGACTGTTATGAAAAAATATGGGTTTCCCTACCTACATTGATAACTGTTGTAAAGGAGTTAAACAGCCCTCGTCCACCTTCAATAAGAGGTAAAATGGCAGCAAAAAAAGCAGTTATTCCAAGATGGAATGCCGATGATATTGAAGCAGAGGAGGACAAAATAGGACTTAAGGGTTCACCCACAATGGTCAAAAACATATTCGCACCTCCACCAAGAGGTGAACGTAGAATTCTTGAAGGAACACCTGAAGAGCAGGTCAATACACTTCTTAAGGAGTTAAGGAGGTTAGGATGCTTATAAGGATTGATATAGAAAAATGTACAGGATGCGGAACCTGTGTAAATGTATGCCCCTTTGGTGCAATAATACTCAAAGAAGATAAAGCTTTCATTACAGAAGCCTGCACCCTTTGTGGTGCCTGTGTTGAGAGCTGTCCAGAGTCTGCAATAATTGACGAAAGAGTAGGAGAGGGAGAAAAAGAGGAAAATTTCAGAGGTGTGTGGATCTTTGCTGAACAATCACAGGGTAGGATAGCCTCTGTAGCCTATGAATTACTTGGTATTGGAAGAAAACTTGCTGATGAACTTCAAACAGAGCTTTCTGCAGTCTTATTTGGAGAGTCACCTGAAGTAGAGGAGCTTATTAAATGGGGTGCTGACAAAGTTTACTATACAGATGCATCTCAGTATGTTTACTTAGATGATGAATTATATGCTAAAACACTTGTAAACTTGATAAATCAAAACAAGCCTGAAATTCTTCTTGCAGGTGCAACTGCCATAGGTCGTTCCTTTATACCAAGAGTTGCTGCAAGATTAAGGGTTGGGTTAACAGCAGACTGCACAGGTCTTGAAATTGATAAAGAAACAGGGAATCTTCTTCAGATTCGTCCAGCCTTTGGAGGAAATATTATGGCAACAATTGTTTCTCCAACAAGCAGACCCCAAATTGCAACAGTAAGGCCTCGTGTTATGAAAAGGGGTGAGTATAATACAAATAAAAAAGGTGAAATAATAAAAATTGAACCACTGGAACCTACAGGAAGGGTAAAAATTCTTGAAAGAGTTCAAGATAGTTCCTTCTGTAAAGTAAATTTACAGGATGCAAAAGTTATAGTGTCAGGCGGCAGAGGTCTTGGTTCACCAGATAATTTTAGTATGCTATGGGAACTTGCTAATCTTCTTGGAGGAACTGTTGGAGCTTCCCGTGCAGCAGTTGATGAAGGATGGATTCCTTATGCCCATCAGGTAGGGCAGACAGGGAAAACAGTATGTCCGAAACTTTATATTGCCTGTGGTATTTCAGGTGCAGTTCAGCATCTTGTAGGAATGCAATCATCTGATATAATTGTTGCAATTAATAAAGACTCTAATGCCCCTATATTTAATGTATCAACCTATGGAATTGTTGGTGATTTAAAGGAAATAATTCCTTTGATGATAAAAAAACTCAAGGAAGGAGTTTCTGAATGATTGCTTTTGTTTTTCCAGGTCAGGGTTCTCAATATGTTGGAATGGGTAAGGATTTGATTGATTGTGCAAAGGATTTATTCGAAAAAGCAAGTAATATCATTGGTTTTGACATAGCAAAGTTGTGTTTTGAAGGCCCTGATTCTGAATTAAATAAGACAGAAAATACCCAACCAGCCATACTAACCATCTCTTATGCATTGCTAAGGGAAGTTCTTTCAGGATCAATTATGCCCTCTTATACCGCTGGACATTCTCTTGGAGAATACACCGCAGCTTTATGTGGTGGAGTTTTTTCATTCGAAGATGGAGTAAAGATTACAAGAAAAAGAGGTCAGCTTATGCAGAAGGCTCAACCAGATGGCAAAGGTGCAATGGCTGCAGTTTTAGGGCTTGATGAGAATACACTTAAACAGATTTGTGAAAGTATTGAAAAATTTTATGTTGACCTTGCAAATCTTAATTGTCCTGGACAGATTGTAATATCTGGAGAAGCAGAGGGGATTAAAAGGGCTTCTGAGCTTGCAAAACAGAAAGGTGCTAAAAAGGTTGTTCCTCTCCAGGTAAGTATTCCTTCCCATTGTATGCTTATGAAAGAAGTGGCAAAGGAGTTTGAGGAGTATTTGAAGGGCTTTAAATTTAATAATTCAAAAATTCCTATTGTAAGTAATGCCCTTGCAGAGGAAATTCATGATTCCTCAGATATTATGAATGCTCTAATAAAACAGCTTTATAGTCCTGTAAGATGGCAGGATTGTGTAAAATACATGATTTCAAAGGGAGTTGACACTTTCATTGAAATTGGTCCTAATAAGGTTCTTTCTGGTCTTATAAGAAGAATTGACTCTTCTGTTAAAGTTTTAAATGTGGAAAATTTGGGTGATATAGAAAAAATTAAGGAGGAATTGAAATGAGGAAAAAAATAGGTATTGTAGGAGCAGGCAATGTTGGAGCAACCCTTGCTTTGTTCGCTTTAAACAGCGGTTTATGTGATGTTGTTATTTTTGATATTGTAGAAGGGATGCCGCAGGGTAAAGCCCTTGATATTTTACAGAATACTGCTGTATTAGGAATCAAGGCCAATATAATAGGAACAAACAATCTTGATGACCTTGCTGGCTCTGACATTGTAGTAATTACAGCCGGATTAGCAAGAAAACCTGGCATGAGAAGAAAAGATTTATTGATGGCTAATGCAGATATAGTAGGAGGTATTGTAAAAAAGCTCGCACCTCAATGCCCAGATGCTATTTATATAGTTGTCACGAATCCAATGGATGTAATGGCTTATTTAACTCTTGCAATATCCAAAGTGGGAAGACAAAGAGTTCTTGGAATGGGAGGGATTCTTGACTCATCAAGATTCAAAACATTTATATCAACTGAGCTTGGAGTTACGCCTAAGGACATTGAAGCCCTTGTTCTTGGTGGTCATGGACTTTACATGGTTCCTCTTGTAAGATTTACCACCGTAAAGGGAATTCCTCTTTCAAAATGGCTTTCAAAGGAGAAAATAGAAGCCCTTGTTCAACGTACAAGAGAGGGTGGTGCTGAAATAGTATCACTTCTTAAAACAGGTTCTGCCTATTATGCTCCAGCCCAGTCAACCTTTGAAATGGTTAAGGCTATAATTCTTGATGAAAAGAGAATTCTTCCATGTTCTGTTTATCTTGATGGTGAATATGGAGCAAAGGATGTATTCAATGGTGTTCCTGTTATTCTTGGAAAACAGGGACTTGAAAAAATAATTGAGCTTGAGCTTACAGATGAAGAAAGACAAGCCTTTGCAAATTCTACAGAAGAGGTAAGCAACATGATTAAAATTCTTAAGGAGGAGGGCAAGATATAATGGAAAAAACTTTAGTTATAATTAAACCAGATGCAGTAAAGAAAAACCTCATTGGAGAGATAATTTCAAGATTTGAAAAAAATGGTTTAAAAGTTGCAGCTCTTAAAAAGCTTAAGATGACAAAGGAACAGGCAAAGGGATTTTATGTTGTTCACAAAGATAGACCCTTTTATGAATCTCTTACGGATTTTATGTCTGAGGGTCCCTGTGTTGTAATGGTTTTAGAAGGTGAGGATGCAATAGCAAGGGTTAGAAAAATTATGGGAGCAACAAATCCTGCTCAAGCAGAAGAGGGAACAATAAGAAAGGATTTTGCAGAAAACATTGAAAGAAATGCAGTACATGGCTCTGATTCACCTCAGTCGGCTTCCTATGAAATTCCCTATTTCTTTTCAGCTATAGAAATTTTTTAAAAATTAGGGGTCTCTTTCATGGAGGGAGACCCATTTATTTTTGATATAAAGCTATTAAACCAAAATGGAGTATTGGCAAAAGTATGTATATATCTGAAAAACTCCTGTTTGAAATTATCACTAAAAAGTCCTAAACTTAGAGCGTTGTTTATTTTTTCTATGCTCCAAAAAGAGACTTCTTCGATTTCTTCACGATTAAAATTAAAAGGACCTTCATGAATTGTCCAGTAAGTGTAAACAAGTTCGCTTTCGTAATTATTTGAATGTATATAGGTATATAAAAATTGAAGATTTTGTGCTTCCACGCCAAGTTCTTCATACATTTCCCTTTTAGCTGCGTTTACTATATCTTCTCCAGGCATTATATGTCCACCAACTGAGGTATCCCATTTGCCTGGTGCAACATCTTTATGAGTAGCCCTTTTTTGTAAAAGAATTTCTCCCTTTGAATTAAAAACTAATATATGGACAACTCTATGAAGCATTGAAGGATTTCCATGAATTATACTTCTTGGTGCTATTGATATGATAAGTCCATCCTTATCTACAACTTCTAAATATTCTTCCATCTCACCTCCCAATCAATTTCTAAAAAGAGAAAATTGTTTTTAAATGCCGGTGGTGGGATTTGAACCCACACGGGATTGCTCCCAGCGGATTTTGAGTCCGCCGCGTCTGCCGTTCCACCACACCGGCAACAAAAAAACGATAGCATAAAAAGTTAAAAAAAATCAACATGTTGTAAATACTGAAAAATATCTCTTGACAAATTTTTCAAAAAATGGTAAAAAGGGTAAACCACATTTAAAAATCCATTCAAAGGAGGGTTTAAAATGGCAAAAGTAGGGGTTTATCTGTGTCACTGTGGAGAGAATATCAAGGGTGCCATTGATATTGAAGAGCTTAAGAAGTATGTAGAAACTCTACCAGATGTAGCTGTAGTAAGAAATTATGTATTTATGTGTTCCGATCCTGGCCAAGATATAATTAAACAGGATATCAAAAGTGGTAATGTAGACCGTGTAGTAGTTGCAGCATGTACTCCAAGAACTCACGGTCCTATATTTAAAAAAGCCATTGAGGATGCAGGACTTAATGGTTATCTTTTCGAAATGGCAAATATTAGAGATCAGGATAGTTGGCCACACTGGCATAACAAAGAAGGAGCACTTGAAAAAGCAAAAAGACTTGTAAGAAGTGCTGTAGCCAAAGTAAGACTTAATGAACCTCTTGAAGATCGTTATGAAGACATGGAAAAATCAGTTTTAGTTATAGGCGGTGGTATTGCAGGTATGTTTGCAGCTTTAGACCTTGCAAATATGGGTCTTAAAGTATATCTTGTTGAAAGGCAGCCCTCCATTGGTGGGAATATGTCAAAAATTGACAAAACATTCCCAACAATGGATTGCTCTGCTTGAATACTCACACCTAAGACGGGCGAGGTCGCCCAGCATCCAAATATTGAACTTATTACCTACGCAGAAGTAGATGATGTTAAAGGATACGTAGGTAATTTCGATATCCGTATAAAGAAAAAGGCAAAATATATTGATTGGGATAAGTGTATAGGTTGTGGTGTATGTACTGAAATATGTCCATCAAGAGTTCCAAATGAATATAATTTCGGTTTAAATCAGAGAAGAGCAGCCTATATAGAGTATCCCCAGGCTGTTCCAAAAAAGGCAGTTATAGATGAATCAAACTGTTTGTACTTTAAATCAATGAAAAAAACGGGGAAACCCGCTTGTGAAATATGTAAAAAAGGTATTCCACCAAAAGGAATACAGGGATGTCCAGCAGATGCTATAAAATTTGATGATAAAGATGAATATATGAATATTAAAGTAGGAGCAGTTATAATTGCCACTGGATTTAAGCCAATGCCTAAACATTACTTCAAAGAATATTCTCCTCATAGCCCAGATGTTATAACCTCCATGGAATTTGAAAGGATACTCTCTGCAACAGGACCAACGGGTGGTGAATTAAAGAGACCATCAGATGGGACAAAACCAAAGACAATTGCTATGATTTCTTGTGTGGGAAGCAGGGACGAAAGATATCATCCATACTGTTCAAAGGTTTGTTGTATGTATATGCTCAAGCATGCAAGAATCCTTAAAGAAAAATATCCGGACATTAAACTTTATCTATTCTTTATAGATGTAAGAACAGCAGGTAAGGATTTTGAAGAATTCTATGTTTATACAAGAGAGCTTGGCGTAAAAGTAATTAGAGGTGGAAGAGTTTCAGCAGTTGATGTAAAACCAAATGGAAAATTAAGAGTAAGAGGATTTGATGTTGACCTTTGCTCACCTGTTGAACTCGAAGCTGATCTTGTGGTTCTTGCAACAGCTATTGAGCCACCTGATGGAGTTGAAGAGTTGGGAAGCATGTTTACTGCTACATGCGGTAGAGAAGGTTTCCTAAGAGAGGTTCATACAAAACTGTATCCTGTCGAAACTCAAGCAAGAGGCGTGTTTATTGCAGGATGTGTTCAGGGACCAAAAGATATTCCAGAGTCAATAGCACAAGCCCGTGCAGCAGCATCAGCTACAGCAGCACTTGTAATCCCTGGAAAGATTAAGTTTGAAGCTATTATTTCAGAGGTGGATAGAGATAAATGTAGTAGCTGTGGTGTTTGTGTTCCTCTTTGTCCTTACACAGCTATAAGAATAGTAGAATACAAAGGAAAAGAAAAAGCATACATAGAACCAGCCCTTTGTGCAGGTTGTGGTGTTTGTGCTAGCGCTTGTCCGTCAAGAGCTATTAAATTTAATGGCTTTACAACAGAACAGATATTAGCACAGATTGATGCATTAACTGAGGCATAAAATAAAATAAAGGAGGATAAAATGGAAGAGGGTGGCGTAAATGTAATTGACCTTACACAGGGCGATGAAAGTTTTGTAAAAGAACTCATAGCTTTGGGTGCCGATGAGCTTAGAGAATGTATACAGTGCGGGAAATGTGCAGCTACATGTCCAATGGCATTAGCAGGATTAGAATTTTTTATTAAAAGAATAGTTCATGCTGCTAACTTAGGTTTAAGGGATGTTTTACTCGAAGATTCGTCAGTTTGGGGATGCCAGTCCTGTAACAGATGTGTAGAAATATGTCCAATGGATATAAAACCCTATGAAGTAATTCAGGCAGTAAGAAGAGCAGCAATGAAGGTTGAATCCTGTCCAGCAAATACCTATGAGGGATTAAGGAATCTCTATAGATTTGGTCATGCAGTATTTCCAAAGGGATTTGAAGAAAGAAGAAAGAAAGTAGGATTGCCAGAGAAACCACCAACAGCGCTGAGTTTTGATGAGCTAAGGAAAAAGTACCAGGAAGTTCTTAAACAAACTATCCTGGAAGAAATTGCACCATTTCCGCTTGATTAAGGAGGATAGAAATGAAAAAAATAGGATTTTTCCTTGGATGTAATATACCTTTTAATAGACCCGATATAGAGTATTCAGCAAGATATCTTTTAAATGAATTAGGAGTTGAAGTTGTAGAACTTGAGGGAGCTACATGTTGTCCTGCCTTTGGAACAATGCCTTCTCTTGATTTAGTTGGCTGGGCAGCTGCATCGGCATGGAACTTAGCAATTGCTGAAGAAAAAGGTGTTGAAGTGATTACAGGTTGCGGTTCCTGCTATGGTTCTTTAAATGAGGCAAGATATCACATGGAGAAGCATCCTGAGATTAAGGAGCAGGTTAATAAAATACTTGCAAAGGTAGGTAAAGAATACAAAGGCACTACAAAAGTTTGGAACTTTATTAATTTCCTTTATGAAGAAGTTGGACTTGACACACTTAAATCAAAAATAAAAAACAATCTTAATGGGTTAAAATGTGCTGTCCAGACAGGTTGTCATAACCTCTGGCCCAGTAGAGCCTATCCAACAAATGAAGACAATACATTTTTCCCAAAAAGATTAAGAGAAATATGTGAAGCTATGGGAGGTGTTGCCCCCAATTACAGCACCATAACAGACTGCTGTGGAATGGGTGCATTAAGGTCAACAGCCTCTGAGAAATCCCTCGCCCTTTTTAAAAAGAAACTGGATGTAATTAAAGAAGAAATTGACCCCGATGTTACTGTAACGGGTTGTAGTTCCTGTCTTTTACAGTTTGATGCAGGGCAGGCACTTTTAGTAGAGCAGAAAAAGCTTAATTATAAAATTCCAGCTCTTCATATAGCTCAGCTTACAGCAATTGCAATGGGTGCTGATGTGGAAAAAGCAACTGCTATGGCAAGTATACCTTTGAATGGAGTAATAACTAAGATAAAAGGAGGGAATTAAGATGGCATGGGAGCCAAGGATAATTGTTATTGCCTGCCATTGGTGTACATATGCAGGGGCTGACTTGGCAGGAAGCCTTCGTTATAGTTATCCTCCTACAGTGCATATAGTAAGAGTGCCCTGTAGTGGAAGGGTGGAACCAGAATTTATAGCTGAAGCCCTTATAAGAGGGGCAGACGGAGTTTTTATAGGTGGGTGCCACTTTGGTGACTGTCATTACAAAGAGGGTAATTACAAAGCTATAAGAAGATTTAATCTCTTTAAGAGGGTTGCTACAGAACTTGGAGTGGAACCAGATAGAATTCAGCTTGAATGGATTTCGGGAAGTGAAGGAAAGAAGTTTGCGGAATCTATGACAGCCTTTGATGCTAAAATAAGAGAACTTGGACCAAATCCATTGAAAGGAGGAGCACAATGAGCAAACCTAAACTTGCATACTATCTTGCTGGTGGTTGTGGTGGCTGTGATATTGCAGTTGTAGATTTAGCCGAAACATTGGTAGATGTTGCCTTGCAGTTAGATATAGTATTTTGGGCACCAACAGTGGCAGATGCAAAATATAAAGATCTTGAAGCAATGCCTGATGGTTCAATTGATGTAGGATTAGTTTCCGGGAATGTAAGAAACTCTGAACATGAACATATAGTAAAAGTAATGAGACAAAAATGTAAGGTTCTCATAGCTTTTGGAATATGTGCAGCCTGTGGTGGAATCAAGGGACTTGTAAATTTACACACTACAGAGCAATTACTTGATAAAGCATATATAAATACATTCAGTACAGACAATCCAGAAAAAGTTCTGCCTCAGACAACTGTTGTTGTTGATGGTAAGTATGAATTAACTTTGCCTACTTTAATGGATGCAAGACCTCTTGATCAGGTTGTAAAGGTAGACTATTATATAGGCGGATGCCCTCCCTATCATGAACATATAGGAAAGGCATTTATGGCATTGCTTTCAGGTCAGCTTCCACCTTCAGGTTCTTGGATTACTATGGGTAAAGCAGTATGTGAGGTCTGTGATAGAAATCCTGTTCTACAGGGTAAGTCAAAGAAATTTGCAACTACAGTAAAAAGAACAATTGAAGGAACTCCAACAGAAGGAGCATGTATTCTTGAAGAAGGATATCTTTGTTTAGGACCAGTTACTCAAGGAGACTGTGGAGCAAAATGTCCTTCTGCAAATGTACCATGTAGAGGATGTGGTGGACCAATTCCGGGAGTAAAAGATTTTGGTTTAAGAGCTATAAGTGCTATTGCAAGTATGCTTGACAATGAAGAGCTTGTTGAACAGATTCCTGATCCAGTGCATCTGTTTTATAGATATGCATTACCAAGCTCTTTTCTTGGTAAAAGAATAAATAGATGAAAAATGGGCTTGATAGATATAATAAAAAAAATAACCCAGAAGGGGGGAAGGGAATGAAGAAAATTGAAATTAATCCGATGACAAGGCTTGAAGGCCATGGTAAAATAACAATTTTCCTTGATGAACAAGGAAATGTTGAAAATGCTTTTATGCAGGTTGTAGAATTTATGGGCTATGAAAAATTTCTTATTGGAATGCCCATTGAGGAAGTTCCTCGAACTGTAACTACTATCTGCGGAGTCTGAAGGGGTGTTCACTTTACAGCCTCAGTGAAGGCTGCAGATGGAGTTTATGGAGTTGAACCAACTCCAACAGCAAAGAAAATTAGAGAACTTTTTTATAATGCCCATTATGTTGAAGACCATACAGGAATTCTTTATGCCCTTGGTTTTCCAGATTTTGTTTGTGGTCCAACAGCTTCACCTGCTGAAAGAAATCTTATAGGTCTGATTTTAAAAGTAGGTGCAGATGTTGGTAAACTTGTCTTAAAGAAAAGATTTTCAGCAGTTAGAATTTTCGAGATCACCGGTGGAAGAACAAGCCATCCAGTTACAGCACTTCCAGGTGGCTGGGCAAAGAGAATTACAGAAGAAGAAAGACAGGAGATTCTTAAATGTGCCGATGATTGTGTTGAACTTGCAAAGTTGACTCTTGATGTTTTTGATAAAGTAGTTCTTCAGAATAAAGACTACATGGCATTGGTAACTGGAGATGTATACAAAGTAGTAACAAATTATATAGGAACAGTTGATGAGAATGACAAAGTTACCTATTACGATGGCACACAAAAAATCGTTGATACCAAAGGGAACGAAATAGGTAGATTTAAGGGAATACAGTATCTCGATTATATTGCTGAGAGAACTTTGCCATGGAGTTATCAGAAAGCTCCTTATTTAAAGAAAATCGGCTGGACAGGTCTTGTTGATGGAGACGGAACAAGTATTTACAGTGTAGGACCTCTTCCAAGATTTAATGTTGCAAGCGGCTTTGACACTCCTTTGGCACAAGAAGCTTACGAAAAGATGGTTGCTGCTTTTGGTGGGAAACCTGTTCACAATACACTTGCCTATCACTGGGCAAGAGCAATAGAGCTTATGCATGCAGCAGAGAAAGTAAAACAGATAGCATCTGATGAAAGTATTACTGATCCTAATGTTCGTCAGGAGCTTGGAACTCCAGTTGGTGAGGGAGTCGGAATTGTTGAAGCAGCAAGAGGTGTATTAATTCACCATTATAAGACAGATGATAAAGGTATAGTTACCGATGCAAATCTTATAGTGGCTACAACCCATAATAAAGGACCTATGAATGTAGCTGTAAAGAGAGCAGCAGAGAACTTTATAAAGAATGGTAAGGTTGATGAAGGAATTCTTAATCTTGTTGAAATTGCCTATAGACCCTATGATCTTTGCTTTGCATGTTCAACCCATACACTTCCTGGAAGAATTCCAGTAAGAATTGATATTATTGACCATAATGGTGAACTTGTAAAAAGTCTTAGAAATTTTGAAATAGCCTAAAAATCTTTTAAGCGGGGGCTTTGTCCCCCGCTATCTTTTTTAATTCTTATGGGGTAAAATGAAAAAAATAGTTGTTGGTATTGGAAATCCGAATTTTACAGATGATGGCGTAGGACTTAAAATCATAGAATATCTTAATGGTGTAGTTGATACTGTCCCGCTTTTAAACATAAGTTTTCAAATTATTGATTCAATCCTTGGTTATGATAAAGCTGTAATTGTAGATGGAGTTAAATCAGGTGTAGAACCTGGAAGTATTTTAGAGTTTACTACTGACTACTGGGGAAATATATATGCAAGCGGAACTCATAATCTTTCAGTTTTTGAAATATTGAGAATTGGTTACTCTCTTTTTCCTGATGAAATGCCAAAGGAAATAAAAATCATTGGTATTGAAGTTGAGAATGTTGAAACTTTAAGTAGACAGTTAACTCCTAAAGTAGAATCTGCAATTCCAGAAGCTGTAGCCTTGATAAAGGAATATTTAGGAATAAATTAGTTTAAGAACAATATAAGAGATAATAAAGGCAATTGAAGGTGCAGTTATAAAATTTAAGGCAATTTTTCTTAGAAGAGACAGTTTTACTGTTTTAATTCCCTTTGTTAATCCAACTCCCGTTATCCCTCCAATTATGCAATAAGTGGTGGAAACAGGCATTCCCAAAAAAGTAAAAAATAAAACGCAACATCCTGCACCAAACTGAGCTGCAAAGCCTGAAAAGGGATCTAATGTTGTTATACCTTTTCCAACAGTTTCTATAACTCGGTGACTTAATAGAATTGCACCCATAAAAACCATGAGTGAACCAATTAAGAATAAATAAATTTTATCTATTCTAATATTAGAGTGAATCACGGGTCCGAGCACAGTTGCAAGTTCATTTGCACCTGTATTATAGGAAATTAAAAAGCCACTTAAGAGAAGAAGAATTCTTAGAATTTTTTCAATTTGAAAGAAAGAAAACTTTGAAAGGGTTTTTTCAAGAATTTTATAGAACAAATAGGAAAATCCAACAGCAATTAAGGGAGATATTGCCCAGGAAATGGCGATTTTTAAAAATGCATTAAAATTTACATTAACTCCTTTTGCCATAGCAGAACCAATTAGGCTTCCAATTATAACCTGATGAGTTGAAAGCGGAAGTTTGCGCCAGTTGGACAATATTATTAAAAATGCAGACACCGTCATAGCAACTATAATAATTGTAATATTTACATCTACAAGATTTTTGCCAACTGTTTTCATTACTTGACTTCCCTGAAGCATTATTCCAAGAAATACAAGACCGCCAAAAAGCAGAATAGCTCTTCTGAGTTTGATTATTCCTGCGCCTACACAGATACTGAGTGCATTTGAAGCATCATTTGAGCCTATACCGAAGGCAATTAAAAAACTTGTGGCAACAGCAATTTCTATCATCTCTATTCCAGTAGTATATTTTTTAATTTATATTTAAAAGACACAAAGTGCCAGAAAGAATGAAACTTTTTATTTAAGACTTATTTCAATTATATAAAGGTAATCACTGGCATCTTCTAATAAATCGCTTAATCTTGTTAAATAATCCACAAAGTCGCTAATAATTTTGCCATCCCAGAAGTTCTGAATTTCTATTTTTCTTAATTTTTCTATAATATCAAATTTTAGGTCATCAATTTGTTTTTCGCATATTCTAATTGCTAAATTTTTTTCTTTAAGGTCTCCTTTTTCTATTAATGCATCAAAGGCTAATGAGAGTATTTCACACATTTCGGAGTTAATCTTTGCGATTCTTGAACATTCAGGTTCTATTATCTTGAAAATTTCATTATTAACATATCTAAATTCAAAGGACGCGTCTTCTAAATTATCAAAGGCTTCGTCAACGATTTCTATGAATCTGCATATATTTGGTCTTATGAATGGAAGAAAGGCTCCCTGATGAATTGTTGTTATTATTTCTCTTCTGATTGTATCTGCTTCTCTTTCAAGCTGTGATACACAGAAAGTAGAGTCTTTATCTACCGTTGATATAGCATGTCTAAAGCATTCTGAAGCAGAATAAAGGGTTTTTAAATGGATTTTAATATGTTCAATAACTTTTTTTTCCAGTTTACCACTTGCTAGAATTTTGTTAAACATTTATCTGCTCCTTGCTTTTGCTACTAAAGAAGCTGATAGTACATCTAAAAGAGATACAACTCCTATAATTTCTTTACCTTCATGAACAAAAACTCTCGCAATATTGAATTTTTCCATCAATCTTATAAGATGTTCAAGTTCAGTTTCTTTATCAATACTTATAACAGGTTTTGATGCGATTTCTTCAATTTTAATTTTTTTAGGATCTAAATTTTTGGCAATTACCTTAAAAACAATATCTCTTACTGTAATAACTCCATAAACATCATTTTCATTCTTTGGAAGGACAATTAAAGATCTCATTCTTTTGTCAACAAGTTTTTCAATGGCATCATAAACAGATGCATCTGGTTTTATTGTTTCCAGTTTAATGTTCATTATTTCCTTTACTTTAGTATTCATTCTTTACCTCCAGTTATTATTTTTGTTAGAATATTATACAGTTTTTTATAAAAGTTGACAATAAACTTTAAAAGTTCTTATATTATAAAGTTAAAGTTATAGAGTGCCACCGTAGCTCAGCGGGTAGAGCAGCTGATTTGTAATCAGCGGGTCGGGGGTTCGAATCCCTTCGGTGGCTTGAATTACTTGAAAAGAAAAAATTATAATATTAAATTCGGAGGGGTACCCGAGTGGCCAAAGGGGACAGGCTGTAAACCTGTTGGCGTCAGCCTTCGAAGGTTCGAATCCTTCCCCCTCCATATTTGCGGGAATAGCTCAGCGGTAGAGCGTCAGCCTTCCAAGCTGAGGGTCGCGGGTTCAAATCCCGTTTCCCGCTTTTTTATGCCCATGTAGCTCAGTCGGCAGAGCACGTCCTTGGTAAGGACGAGGTCACCGGTTCGATCCCGGTCATGGGCTTTGGGAAATGC
>Ga0272449_1001259_pt1 | contig 26863 bp, 24 predicted proteins | sample YNPCB0241_FD_198679 | JGI IMG/M metagenome (GOLD analysis project Ga0272449, IMG submission 198679) | Hot spring sediment microbial communities from Yellowstone National Park, WY, United States - YNP-CB-024-1 | ecosystem: Environmental > Aquatic > Thermal springs > Hot (42-90C) > Sediment... | reverse complement strand
CCCCCCTACATAAAAAATAAAAGAAATTACTTTCTCAATTTTCATCGTATCTCCCATCAAAATCCCTACTTTCGTCTGAGCCAAATGGTCCCCTTGGCGATTTGTCATCAGAACCCCATTTTCCCATATACATATGAACAGTTTGGTCGTAATCAACAGAGGGAGACGAAGAAGGAGTTATGCTTATAAGATATGGGAAGGTGTGAATAGGCGAATTATCCGGTAGTCTTGCTGGATAATTATCAATGGACTCATTAAAATCCCAAGGATTGGAGCAAGCAGTCCGTGGAACTTCAGGATATCCATCCCAGAACCCGTGGACATCGTCTCCAATCCATACCCTTGGTTTCTCGGGCACTACATTTGGATTATAAAGGTAGCAGTAATCTATGTGATATTCTTGACCATTTATTTTGCATGTATTCCTCTCATTCCATTCACTGTCAGGAGCATACCTTATGAAACGAACATCTTCCCAATCACCACAAGAGCCCGCATCTTTAGAAGGAGTAACTCCATGATGGTGATAGTGGAGTTTCCATATCTTTCCAATATGATCCGGATAAGTATCGTAGTATGCATTGACTTCCGCATTTGTATATACACACAACCACTCCCAATCGGCATAGTGATCATCCCACCCATACAATGTTTCTGGATCATTATAATCAAAAAACAAATAATATTGAATGTGGAAAGTGCTCTCATTTGGTTTTCTCACATGATAATACACATGCCCTGATGTTCTCATAATCCTTATCTTATTACCAGTATTCTGAATTCTACAATTATCTCCGGAGCCAATAGTTTTGAAAATCTCCTCATACTTTGGGCTCACAGGAGGAGAGTTTCCACATTTAATTTTTCCTTCTTGATTTACATTACACCCTTCATCCTCAGCACAATTATAATATAACTTTGGATGTCTTGGGAAATATCTCTCTCCTCCATCTGTTCCGTCACCGGCAAAATTAAAATTAGGATTATGATTATTTGCAAGAAGTGCTTCTGCACAATCGTTTATGTGGTCTCCATCCTTATCAGCACACTGGGTTGTGGTTTCTGCAAATGGGATTACAAAGTGTATTGTTCTATCACTGCTCACATATATGCTTGCAATATGAGTGCCAGTTGCTAAGTATGGATAAGTAGCCTCTTTGAGATAAACATGATAATTGATAAAAGAAGATGTAAGCTCTACTGTATAAACCCCTTCATCATCGGTCTGGGCGGTATATGTCACCCCGGGCACATAGTTTTCACAGGAAGCATTGCACACGAGCACCGCCAATAATCTAACCCACCAGAAGAAAACAATTTTTATTATTAAACCTATGACAGTTCGCGGTTGCCACAAATTCCACAAATCAAGCCAGAATTGAACCCACTGAACATTTGCACACTCCGGAATACTCCATTGTGTGCAATATCCACCAGCTCTGAACTCAAGAGTTACACCCTTCAACTTTTCACCATCTTGATTCAAAACATACCCACTGATCACAGGAGGGTCATCGGGATTTCCTTCTTTTTCTATGCTTTCACTTCCTTTATATTCCTGTATCTGAACTGTTGCTGGATCGCACCTCTCCATAAGTGTAGAAGTTGTCACATCTATCTGCATTGATAGGCTTGTTAAAAGGTTCTCCCTTGAAGTCATATCTGAAACACTAAAATAAGGGGAGACTTTAAGGATTTCTTTTACTTCATCTTCAGCTTCTGATACCCCTTCATACATCTCATCTATCTTTTCATCTACCTCTGACAATTTCTCTTCTACCTCATTGAGTTTATCCAGAGCATCTTTATTAGAAACAATTCTCATTATATCATAAAGTTCATCACGAAGTGATAACACAAATGATTTTAATCTATTAATCTCATTTCTGTAGTTAGATGGGTTGAGGCTTATATACCCATTTTCTGATAAGAAGGAATAATCCGCTAAAACCCTCTCCTTAAAATCAATTGCATCTCTCTTAAATTTATCTATTGAATCTATAATGCCGGGCTCCGAAATATATCTCTTCGCCTCATCTATTTTTGATATTATCTGATCTATCTTTCCTGCAATTCCAACGCAGTTTATACAGTTCTTCCCCTTGCATCCCTTTGGACAATCCTCATTTACTGAAAGTTTTCTCTTCAGTTTTTCTTCAAGCTTCAAAATTTCCTTCTTTATTTTTCCCTTATAAAAGCCTATAAGGGAGAGTTCAGATGAATAATCATTTTTGACATCCGTGAATGAAGCGACAAATGAACAATCAGCAAGTGCACCAAGCCTTATAGCCTCTGATAGAATTGTGTAATCCGTTGTTGATGAAATCACGCTCATCAATAGTTCACTTCTTGATACCTCATCGGTTACGGATGTTGAAAATTGTAAAGCCTCGGTTTTTACAAAAAGCGGGACACTTTCGTCAAATATGAGGGACACCGCATAGGGATATACATCCCATAATGGGATAAGTGCCATCGGTTCAACATTTCTTATTACAGTATGGAATCCCGCCTGAGCAGCATATATCCTCCTCCAATCCTCAATCTCTGGATTCAATGCAATATCAACGAGTTCATCAATTTTTTGATAAAAATCCTCTTTTGTTGTAAGTTCAATTGCTGTGCTCATAGCAGGGAGAAGAGCCCATGTATACTCTCCATTTTTAAGTTCATCAACAAGGAATTCCCAGTATCCACCGAGTGCAGAAAGAACTTTCATGACATATCCTCTAAGTTCAGGATAATTTTTGAGTGGAAGGATAGAATCGCCAAGAGCCTTTCTTATATCTTCGGAAATCTCGCTTTTCTTTCTATATAACAATACTTCATGAAGGCTTTGAAGGGCTTCTGCCTTCATATCCAGTTCATAATTTTTAGAAAAGATATTTATGAAACCTTCAAAAGGAACTGCGGATGTGTCAATCATACTCAATATCCTCTTTGCATTCCATTTCGTATAAGGATATGGATGAAAGAAGGCGAGGTCAAAGAGGAGTTCCCCAAGCCATCTTGATTTTGAGCCAGTTGAGTGCCTCTTCAATATGTAGAAAAGCCCAATTCTTCTTTCGTCTGAGAGAACATCAGTTATAAGGGTTTTTGCGTAATCGTTCTCTTCCCTCACCAATGAGAATGTTGCCTTTTCCTTTATGTATTCATCTTCTTCCCGAAATAGTGCATCGTTTAATAAAGAAACAAATTCAGAAGAATTGAGATAGGAAATCCTTTCTGAATTCAGATACTGCGGAAATTCAAAAAGGTATGCACCTGCAAATACCCTTTCTCTCAATGTCCTTGATGGATCCTTTAATACATCATAAAGAAAGCCATTGTAAAAGACCATATTATCAACAAGGCATTTCTTGTTTCTTAAATTTTCTAAAGCATCCCTTGATGAAACAACCCTTGCGAAACACTCCTCAAACTGCGCCCTTCCAAGGGGAAGTTCTGCCCTTTTTACATATATTCTATGAACCATTCTCCAGTAGCATAACGATGAATTTTGACATATCAGCTCCCATTTGCCTCCCGCCTCTGCCATATAAATATACCCATCATACTTGGCAAGGCTCGGAGACTCTGTTCCATTATAAAGAGCCTCATACTCATCCACCCAGCTTCCAGTGGAAACATCATACCTCTTTATCAAAACCCTGCCCTGAGGAAGATAACCAACCGATGGAAGTTGTTCAGCATATCCCACATAAATGCTTCCATCAGGAGAAACAATAACAGATTTCGTATGGGTTGTAACTCCTGCCGGATACGCCCCTTCGCTTATCTGCCCATCAATAGGAACCCAGTTAAACCCATCCCATATATCCATAAAAAGGCGTGTCCTACTTTGTGAATATACTACCCCAGGAAAGCCTTCATTTGTTAGAAAAATTGCTGCATTGTCTATCTCTGGATAATCCCTGTATATCCCCCACCCTGGAGGTGGCTCGGGAAGAAATTCCCATTTAAATCCATTATACCTCTCTACAAAAATGAGATTGTTCCCATTCCACAAAAGATAAAGATTCCCATCTCTTGATAAAAGTCCGAGCCCTCCGGTTGACGCATAATAACAAGAACTAAATTGTGGATACGCACATATATTATCCCTCTTAATCTCAACCCAGGAGGTTCCATCAAAATAAAAGACATATATATTGACATAATTTCCATACACTTCCTTACCCGCAAATGCCAGATATGGAATCCCATTTGAAATAGTAAGAGAAAAATTCCTTATTATATCAGGAATAAATTCATTCTCACCCATAAATGCCCTCATATTCTCTCCTAACTGAACCTAATCACTTCCATCAAACTTCAATACCCTCAAACTCCCGTTTCTTGAATAGGCGTAATCAAGCACAGCAATGTAATATCCGCTCTCATCTATCTGAAGGTCTCCATAAATTCCATACCTTATAGGGCTTCCCAAATCCTGCCAGCTTCCATCCCTTAAACACTTTACTCTCACATCCGCATAATTTTCCTCACAGCAATCCTGATAAGCAACGCATACCTCTCCATTCAACGGATTTACTGCTATTGATGGATTAGAAAGAGCTCTTCCTGTTTCACTTATAACCCCTATTTCCTCAAAATTTAATGCACTTGCAATTTTTGGTGAAAGCATTATGATAAAAAACAAAACCCACCACTTACCTCTCTCTCTCTCTCTCCATCCCTTCTATCTTTTTCCTTTCTACCTTCATACTTCACCTCCTTCAATTTTATATTCTTATTCTAACCCATCAGAAATCAACTGTCAAGCAAAATTTTGGGGCTTTCTGAAAAATCCTTCCTTTAGTTTTTAATGATGGGTCATTCGGTTTTTCTTCCCTTTTCCTTTTAAAAATAAATCCTTATCCTCATGGTTTTCTTCAGGGTTTCAACATATTCTTTGAGAATTTCTTTTTTCCCCTTGAAGCTCTTTTGCACATATTCTTTTATTCTCATGGTATCCTTCAACCAATCCTCCACATCCTCCTCCTTCAATCCTGTTTTCTTTGCTTTTTCAAGAACTTCTTTTACATCTGCATCTTCAATCTTTTTTGAATTTCCTCCGATGTTTTCAAGGAGAATTGCCCTGGACAAAAATTCTGGAAAAATAGATTTCAGTTTATCCTCTGAACCACATGATTTCCAATCTCCCTTTCCTTCTACGATTGATGTTAGAATGCAATGCTTCTTGAGGTCAAATAGCGTATATGCTCGGTTTTCCACCACCAATATCACCTTATCAATCAGAATTCTGTCCGCAAGAAAAATCAAGATAGAAAGAAATGCACTCACTCTACAGTCACGCTTTTCGCAAGGTTCCTTGGCTGATCAACATCCGTTCCTCTTAACACTGCAATATAATAGGCTAACAGTTGAAGAGGAATCACTGAAAGGAGAGGAGAAAGAAATTCGTTCGTCTTTGGGATTTTTATGGTAAAATCGGCAAGATTTCTGAGCATCTCAGGGGAATCGGTAACCACAATTATCCTCCCCTCCCTTGCCTTTACTTCCTCAATATTCCCTTTTATTTTTGAAAAAGCCCTGTCCTGTGGTGCGACAAAAACCACGGGCATGTTTTTATCAATAAGTGCAATGGGACCATGCTTCATTTCACCTGCTGCATAACCCTCCGCATGAATATAGGAAATCTCTTTCAGTTTTAAAGCGCCTTCAAGGGCTATCGGATGACTCACCCATCTTCCCAGATAAAGAAAGTTCTGATAATGGTGATATAGTCTAGCAAGTTCTTTTATACCTTCTTCTCTTTCAAGAATCCAGCTTACCTTTGACGGGATTTCCTTCACTTCTCTTAGAAATTCTTTAAATCTGGTAGTTGAAATCCTGCCGCTTTTCTTCCCTGCATAAATTGAAAGGAGAAAAAGCACAGTTAACTGGGCTGTAAATGCCTTGGTTGAAGCCACACTTATTTCTGGACCCGCTCTTGTAAACAATACTTTATCGCTTTCCCTTGATAAACTGCTAAATGGCACATTGCATATACCTACAACAGGATACCCTTTCTCCTTCCATTTTCTCACAGCAAATAGCGTATCCGCGGTCTCCCCGCTTTGTGAAACTGCTATAAGCAACTCATTCCCTTTGAAATTCAACTTTCTGTGTCTTTCCTCCGAAGCTAAAACGGGATAGGCTGGAATACCTGCAATTTCTTCAAACCATAAAGCACCTATCATACAGGCGTGATAGGAAGTGCCACAGGCTGTGAGGTAGATATGAGATGCCTTTTCCACATCTTCCACACACTTCTCAAACTGTGACTCTGAACCTTCAATTGTGCCAAGAATGGTATTGGTGATTCCATCTACCTGTTCCATTATTTCCTTCAGCAAAAAGTGTTTGTAACTACCCTTCTCAACTGCTGAAAGAGAAATGGACACATCAAGATAATCCTTCTTTACCTCCTCCTTTTTGAAATTGAAAAATTTTATACCTCCCTTCTCTACCACCACTATTTCTCCGTCATTCATAACTGCCATTTTCTTCGCAAATGGAATAAGTGCGAGAGGATCTGAGGCAAGAACACATTCGTTTTCTCCTTTCCCAACAATGAGAGGGGAACCATTTCTTGCTCCTATGAGAAAATCTGGTCTGTCAAGAAACATAAACAAAATCGCATATGTCCCTTTCAATCTTTTTAATGCGGAAATCACTGCATCAAGATAGCCTTTTCCATTTGAAAGATTGATCTCCACCAGATGGGCTATTATTTCTGTATCTGTTTGTGAATTAAATTTCCTCCCTCCTTTTTGAAGTTCTTTTTTTAAAACCTCGTAATTTTCTATTATGCCATTGTGAACCACAACTACTTTCCCTACCCGGTGAGGATGGGCATTTTCATCCGAGGGCTCACCGTGAGTAGCCCATCTTGTATGTCCTATACCGAGATTTCCTTTTATTGAGTGCACATCTACCGTCTGGATCAACTCGTTGAGCTTTCCTTTTCTCTTATGAATTTCCACCCTGCCATTATCTTTCATTACTGCTATTCCTGCAGAATCATACCCCCTGTATTCCAATCTTTTGAGACCCTCTATCAAAATGGGAGCTGCGTTTTTATCTCCTACATAACCGATTATTCCACACATCTCTTCTTTCTTTTCGCATAGCCTTCTATGTTTTTCTGCTCAGCCCTTGATATGCCAAGGGCGTATGGAGGAACATCTTTTGTAATGGTTGAACCCGCTCCTATCCACGCATAATCTCCTATTTTAACAGGAGCTATAAACTGGACATCGCTTCCCACAAATACATTTTTCCCAATGTAAGTCTTATTCTTCTTAAATCCATCAAAGTTACAGGTAATTGTTCCAGCTCCTATATTTGTGCCTTCTCCAACTTCTGCATCCCCTATATATGCGAGATGCTGCGCTTTTACATTTTCTCCTATAATAGATTTTTTCACTTCAACAAAATTTCCAATTTTTGAACCGGTTTTAAGAACCGTGCCCTCTCTGAGCCTGGCAAAAGGTCCTGCACTCACATTTTCGGCTATTATAGACTTTTCAATCACTGAGTATGCTTTGATTTTTGAATTTCTCTTTATGACTGTATCAACAATTATGCATCCCTCTTCAATCTCTACCCCATTCTCTATTTTTGACATGCCGTCTATTCGGACAAAAGGGCGAATTATAGCCTTTTTAACTATAGAGAATGGACTTATGTAAGTAACATCAGGATTAAGAACTATTGCTCCCCTTCTCACTGCATTTCTTACGCCTTCCCGGTAGGCAATGGATGTCAGAAGATAAAAGTCGTATGGAGTATTCACCCCTACTCCCTCCCACCAGCAAGAGGGAGAAACGGTGGTTATCTTAAACCCATTTTTATAGAGAATTTCTACAACATCCGTAAGATAATACTCCCCAGACTCTTCGTTCTTCTTTACCTTTGAAAGAGCAAAGGAAAGAGCTTCTCTTCTTAACAGGTATGCACCCATGTTCACCTCTTTTATTTTTCTCTCTTTTGAATCAAGGTGCCTGTCTTCTTTTATTGCCACCGGGAACCCGTTTTTCCTTATCACCCTTCCATATCCATCTGGATTTTCCATCTCTCCAGCTAAAAATACGCAGTCATATCCTTCTTTTGCAGTATTTATAAGTTTCTTTATTGTTGAAGATTTTATCATCGGGGTATCTCCGGAAAGAATAAGAAGGTGAGAAAATTCTTCAACAGCAGGCATGGCAGTTTTAACAGCATGGGCTGTTCCCAGTTGTTCTTTTTGCACCACTATTTTCACTTCATCTGCTGGAATAATTCGTTCTACTTCCTCCCTCTTATGTCCGAGGACCACAAAGATGGGAATCTTCAATTTTTTGAGATTATTAAGCTGATAAAAAATTATTGGCACCCCGCACAAAGGAAGGATTACCTTTGGGAGGTCAGACCCCATTCTTTTGCCTTTTCCTGCTGCAAGTAATACACATGCTACCTTCATGTTTCCATATTATCTCTTTTTTTATATTCCTTCAAGGGTGGTGAAAAGAAGGGTTTTTGAAAAGTATTGAAATGATGCCTTAAAGGTTTTTAAATTTTAATAAAAGGAGGTAAAAAATGAAACCGCCATTTTATGAATTAACCCTCATCAAAGGAGAATATCTTCCCGCTGATTTTCCCGCTGTTATATGGGGGAATAAAAAGGTTACCTGGAAGGTGTTGAAGGAGAGAATAAACAGACTTGCAAACGGATTAAAGGACATGGGTTTGAAAAAAGGCGAGCTGTGCGCGTTTGTGTTTTACAATCGCCCGGAGTTCGTGGAAACCTCGCTTGCCATTCAGGCTCTGGGAGCAGTTCCTGTTCCCATAAATTACAGATATGTGAAAGGAGAAATGGAATATGTTCTGAACAACTGTGAGGCAAAATTTCTCATCTTTGATGAGGACCTCACCGAAATTATAGACTCTGTGAGGAAAAATGTTCCATCGGTAAAATGTTACATATGTAAGGGGAAAGGTCTTCCATGGGCAGAAGAGTATGAAAGCCTTATAGGAGGCTCAGATAAAAAGGAAATAAAAACCGATGTCACCTATGATGATCCAATGGTAATAATATACACAGGCGGAACAACTGGAATGCCAAAAGGTGTAATCCTTACATACGGAAACATTCACGCAAATCAGGATTCCATAGCAGGATATTTGATCCACCTTCTACCGAAACTGGAATCAAAGGGAAAATCCACTTCAAGTTTAGAAAAAAAGGTTCAGGCGGTGGGAAAAGATTTGTTTACAGCTGTGCAGAAGATATATTCTTCTAAATCCCTTGAGAATAAGGTAATCCTCATTCATATAGAAAAAGAGAAGGGGGTGCAGTTCCCTCCCATAACAGTTCTAAAAGAAAATGGCGAAATCAAACTCTTTTCATCTGCCCATCCAAACCCTGATATTGAAATGAGGGTAAAAATAAAGGAAACCTTGAGAGAATTTTTCAATCTGGAAATTTATAGCTCCACTCTCAAAGGAAAAATGAAACTTCTTCCAATTCTTCTAAAAAAGCAGTTCAAGAAGGAAATAGAAACTAAGGCAAAATTTCCTCTAAAACTGGCTATTGTAAAAGCAAACCTTTCTTCTCACATACCATCCCCGAATTACCTTCTCATAGTTCCGCCCATGTTTCACCTTGCAAGCTTTGCGGTCTGGTTGAACCACTGGAATTATCCATTTGGAAGTATCATCTTTCCGTCTCAGAAAAGTTTTGACCCCTTTGAAATTCTGGAAATCATAGACCTCTACAAAGTGAATGAGGTTTTTATGGTTCCAACCATGTGGAAAAGGGTTATTGAGAGTTTATCTGTAAAATTTTATGATACATCTTCGGTCAAAATAGCATTGAGCGGAGCAGCGGTGCTTCATGCCGATGTTAAGAAGGAAATTCTCTCCAAATTTACAAACGCCCTGCTAATTGATGCCTTCGGGCAAACGGAGATGGCACCGGTAACCACAGTAAGGGTGGACGCAGATGAAGAAACCCTGAAGGAAAGGTGTGTTGGAAAGCCGGTTCCTGGTGTTGAAATAAAAATAGTGGATGAGTATGGAAATGAACTTCCTCCAGGTGAGATAGGGGAAATCTGGTACAGGTCTGAAAGCCTTATGAAGGGATACCTGAAAGATGAAAAGAAAACAAAAGAGGTCATTCTTGAAGATGGATGGTTCAAATCAGGAGACCTTGGATACATGGGGAAAAATGGAGAGATTTATATAGTTGAAAGAAAGAGCGAATGTATAAACACCGGAGGAGAGAAGGTATATCCTGGAGAAGTAGAAGAGGTCATTGCAAAGCATCCTAAAGTTGCTCAGGTATGTGTAGTTGGAGTTCCTGATGAAACCTGGGGCGAAATAGTGGGTGCACTGGTTGTGCTTAAAGAGGGAGAAAGCTGTAGTGAAGAAGAAATAATAAAATGGTGTGAAGGAAAGATAGCAGGATATAAAAAGCCAAAGATTGTAAAATTTGTGAAAGAGCTTCCCGTATCTCCCGTGGGCAAAGTTCAGAGAAAAATGGCAAGGGAATTATTTAAGGGATAAAACATCACTTCATTTTTAAAGCTAAAAAGGAAATCCTCTCTTAGAGGATTCCTTCTCTTCCAAGCCTTTTTACATATATAACGCCCGGAACACTTTCAATTGAGTCAATGACCTTCTTTAGTTCAGAAATGTTCCGAACTGCAAGCTTAAACCTCCCTTCAGCATTTCCGACCTTATTTCGCCACATTTTTAAATCTGTGATGTTGATTTTATGCTTTGATATATTACTTGAGATATCCGCAAGCAAGCCCGGTCTATCTATTCCTATAACTTGAAGAACCGCTTCCATCTCCACTCCGCTTTCTTTCCCCCATTCCACTACCACCCTCATTTCATCAGGAAGATCTTTTATCCTCGCACACCCTTTATGGTGAACGGAAAGTCCTCCTCTCTTTGTGATAATTCCCACAATAGGTTCTCCTGGAAGGGGACTGCAACACTTTGCTATCCTGAACGAAATGCCCCTTTCTCCTGCTATGATGACCTCGCCTTCTTTTATCTCCTTCTTTTTTTGAGCCTCTACCCTCTTTTCCGGAAAAACAGTGGCTAAAAGTTTAGAAGGAAGAATGGTTCTTGAACCTATCTTTTCTAAAAGTTCGTCCATTGATTGAACACCCGCAGCTGCAACAAGTTTTGCCTTTATCTCTTCGTCCTCAAGGATAGACTTTGGAAGCCCGGTTTTCTTTACATCGTTTAACAGATATTCCCTCCCCAATTCCCTTCTCATCTCCCTTTCCTCTTTTCTGAGGAAGGATTTAATCTTACTCCTCGCCCTTTCGGTTACAACAAATTTAAGCCAATCCCTTCTCGGCTTCTGATTCTTTGAGGTTATTATCTCCACTAAGTCACCTGTTTTGAGTTCGTGATCAAGAGGGACCATTATCCCGTTCACCTTAGCACCGACACATGTATTTCCAAGCTCTGTGTGAATGTAATAAGCAAAATCAACTGGTGTAGAGCCTTTTGGAAGTTCTATGACATCTCCCTTCGGTGTAAACACATATATTTCCTTTGAAAATATATCCTCCTTTACCGCCTCCACAAATTCAAGAGCATCGGGATGTTCGTTTTTTGCTTCTATTAGCTGCCTCAGCCATACATATTTTTCAATTTCATCTTCTGAGATCTTTTGCCCCTCCTTATATATCCAGTGAGCTGCTATCCCCTCCTCCGCTTCCTTGTGCATTTCATGGGTTCTTATCTGAATCTCTATCCTTCTTCCTTCAGGACCAATTACAATGGTATGTAATGAACGGTAATTGTTTATCTTCGGAAGCGCTATATAATCCTTTACACTCCCCAGAACCGGAGGAAAAAAAGAATGAACAAGTCCGAGGACATGATAACAGGTTGGTATGTCGTCAACAATTATCCTGAAGGCAAAAATGTCATGAACCCCAAATACATCTGTCTGGTATTTTTCCATTTTTTTATAAATGCCGTAGATATGCTTGAACCTTCCATTTACTTCCGCTTTTATTCCGTTTTCTTCAAGTTTCCTTTTTATCATTTCCGAAACCCTTTTTATATATTCATCAGCCTTCGGTTTTATTGAGGCAAGAGAATTTTTAATTCTTTGATAAACCTCAGGTTTTAAATAAGAGAAAGCAAGGTCTTCTAATTCCGCTTTTAACCAGTAAATGCCCAGTCTATGGGCAATTGGCACATATATTTCCATGGTCTCCGTTGAAATCTGAAGCTGTTTTTCTGGCGGAAGAGCAGAGAGGGTTTGCATGTTGTGCAACCTGTCCGCAAGTTTTATAAGGATGACCCTTATATCCTTGCTCATTGCAAAAAGCATCTTCCTGAAGTTTTCAGCTTCCCGCACCTTTTTACTTCTAAACTGATAAGAAGAGAGCTTTGTCAGGGAATCAACCAAAAATGCTATCTTATCACCAAACTCTTTTTTTATTTCTTCAATAGTTACAGCAGTATCCTCTGCTACATCGTGAAGAAGCGCTGAAGCAATAGAGACTTCATCCATATGTAGCCGTGTGAGAATTTCGGCAACACTTAAAGGATGGGTCATAAATTCAGAGCCATCCATTCTGAATTGTTTTTCATGGTATTTCTTTGCAAAATTGTAAGCCCTGTCTACTAATTGAAAATCCGCATCTGGTTTATACTCCCCCAGCTTTCTTTTAATCTCCTCTATATCAGGCACAATAAAACCTTATCTTATTCTAAATTCTTTCAATATTGAAGATTCCTCTTCCCCTTTTGATTTTTTCACTAGCTTCACCTTTCCTTCTGCGATCTCCCTGAGAGCCAGAACTACTTCTTTGTTGTTATCTTTATTTTCAATTAACGGCTTAACCCCCGCCACTAATTTCAAAGCCCTCTCTATTGCTGCTTTTGTAAGAAGATATTTATTAGGAATCTTCTTCAGTTCCTTTTCTATCGTAATCCTGGCCATCTTTCTCCTCCTTTCTCACCTTGTGTTATTTATAATCCAAACCAAATCTCAAATCAAATTTTCCCTCACCTCCATTCTTCCGGATTAAATGAGGGATTTCCTGTAACCATTGTGTTTTCTCTAAAAAAGTATGCCCAACCGGTGTTCTCCTTCTGCCGAAGAGGTGGTCTTATCCTTATCCTGTGAATATGACCAGGCTCATCCGCAGTAGGATAATAATATAACTTCCTGTTAGGATGGTCATATACAACATACCCGTCCGTAATCCATACATAAAAACCTTCTGGATAATGAAGGTCATAAGGTATAAAAATCTCCGTGGGAGCATCTGATTCCTTGCTCTCAAACCACAGCTCAAACTCCCTCTCAGGATTAACAATACCCTTCTCAGGGTCAAAATAATGATGTGGTGAATAAAAATGCATATGAACTGGCTTCCCGCTTATAAATCCTGCGTATGGTCTTGAATAGGCTGTTTCACCGCGAGGTTTACCATTTTCAATCACAGAAATATGCTCTCCATTCCATCCGTCTCCTCTTTCATCAGTAACCTCATAGGACCACCCCCAGATTATTCTGCTTAAAAACAGCATTTCAAGGGCTTCAAAATTGTTGTCAAGAATTTCTTTTGCCACCATATAACCATTGCTTCTCGCATTTTTTATACCCCCGTAATCAAAATATGTCCCGAACTCTCCAAGAACTACAGGGATGTTTCCAAGGGAATGGGTTGATTTCGCAATGACATTCTTAATAGATGGAAGGTAATCCCTGAATCTTACCTCCTCCGGTGTAAAATCCCTTGGTGGCATGTTGAATCCCGGAAAGGGATAAATGTCCGGATACCAGTGCGGAGCATAAACCACATGAGCTATTCCTTCTGGTCTTGTCATGTTTATTTGAAAGGCACTTTCTCCAGCTCCAAATAGTTGAGATAAATCAAGTCCAATCGGAGGTTCAATCCATATAATAGCATCAGGGTCAACATTCAAAATCGCCTTTCCTACCCTCTCATAAAATGGTTGAAGATAATTTCTGTCAAATCCGTAGTTTATACCCATAAGACCTACAAGGTTTGCGAACTCAAAACCCCATTTTCTTTTTGTCTCATCGGAATTGTCTTCGGGAAGAAGATTTAAAGCAGTCAATAATGTTATGACATCAGAAGCAAATTGAGGGTAATCAGGATAATTAAACATCATATTTATAAAGTTCTTCACTCCATCTATAGTTCCTATTTCAAGATAAGCAGATGCAATTGTCAGAGTGAGATAAAAACCCAATGGCTCATTAAAGATGTCATAACCAATTACATTCGGATAATCCTTAACCCTTCTGGCAACCTCAACCCATGCCCTCGTATATGCATCCTGAAGATAATCCTGAATGTTCCTTACACCATCGGGCTTCAAATTAGGATATACAGTCCTCCCCGCAAAAAAGGCTGCAAAAGACCTCTGAAGGTCAATGGATAAAGCACCGTTCAATCCCCAGCTTGTCCATGGAAGAAAATCTGTCGTTTGTGTTATATCATAAGGATAACCGGTAGGAGAAAGACTTTTTAAAATGTCAGAGAGACCCTCTGGAAACTCAAAATCAATCCCGGTAAACTTTTTAACAACCCTTGTAACTGCATCCATAAATTCAGGAGTTGGATTTATGAGTTTTCCCAGCAACTTGGGATAACCCCAGTAGGGAGAATCCATATCCTTCTCTGGCATTATAGCCTTAACTGCCCACCTCGGAGCCCCATCACCACGAACTGCATCGTTATATCCGACAGGAAATGGAATAAGGGCAAGAAATGTAGAAATTAGCTCCGGAGGAATTGAAAAAGAACTTCCGAAAGACTTTAAAACCTCTTCCGGTAAATCCCTAAGGTTTTGAAAATAAACCAGCAAATGTCTGCTGAACAAATCCTGATGCATGTCAAGAAGGACATAGATGTTGTGCTCATTTGCCTTTTTGACAATATATTCAATGTAATCAAGGTATTCCTCATCAAATCTATCAGGAGAGTCAGGTTGTATTCCTTCCCACATCATCACAAGCCTTATAAGATTGAAACCAAGCTCCTTCAGCTGTTTCATATACTTATCAATCTCACCAGGTGGAAACAGCTTACCTGTATATACGGGTCTTTCTTTTCCTGTATTAAAAGAACATTTGCCTCCGTATAAAAAACAGGGGTCTTCGTTCTGAGGAAATTTACCGCAGTTTCCAACATTTATTCCGTTCAAAAACACATACCTTCCGTATTCGTCCTTAAGATAGTTTAAATAAGTTTTAACCCGTGGAAGTCTCTTTTTTTCAAAATCCATCCTTCTTGAACAGGAAAGAATTGTAAGGATACACACTAAAAAGGGAAGGAACTTCTTCATGAATTTATGATGAAACATCTTCATTAAATTGTCAAACAAAAACGGATTTTACGCCCTTCCGCAGGTTGATTTTAAATTTTTTTCTGATAGACTGAGAAGAAAGGAGGAAAGAGATGAAAAAGGATAGGGGCTTTACGCTGGTGGAAATAATGGTGGTGGTAATAATAATTGGACTCCTCGCAGGGATAGTAAGTGTGAGGGTTTTTTCTTATCTCAATGAGGCAAAAATAAATAAGGCGAAGACAGACCTCAGTGCTATAGCAAATGCCCTTGAACTCTTCAGGCTTGATAACGGGGTTTATCCTCCTACCGAGGAGGGATTGAGGGCTCTTATTGAGAAAACAGCAAGTGGGGTAAACTGGAGGGAAGGCGGGTATCTTTCAAAAAGAAGCATTCCAAAGGACCCCTGGGGCGAGGAATATGTTTATAAGTTTGACGGTGAGAACTTCACTGTTTATTCAAAGGGTCCAAACAGGATAGACGAACAGGGTTCTGGTGACGATATTGTTTACGGGGAAGAAGAAAAGAAATAAAGGCTTCACCCTTATTGAGCTTTCCGTTGTCCTTTTCATAATAGTTCTCATAACCGGAATAGTTATTCCAAATTTTTCTTTTTTTAAAAGGGAAAGGCTAAGCGGAATTGCGAGGAGTCTTGCGGGTTTTCTTAAAGGCATAAGGACAGAAGCAATGTTTTCAAACTACCCTGTGAGAGCTGTTTTTAATTTTTCTGATAAAAAGATAAAACCGGAGGTATGCAGACCTGTAGCAGAGGGGGTTTGTGAATGGGGTTCCCTGGGAAAGATGGAATTTCAGATACCGAAGAGTGTCTCAATTGAGGACATAAGCGTTTATGGCGACAGGGTTACGACAGGGGAATTGTTCATACCGTTCAGTCACACCGGAGCAACCCCTCCTGTTGACATCCATCTAAAAATGGGAGAGGAAAGGGTCACTGTTTCTTTAAACCCTGCAACAGGTGAGGTGAGAATTATTGAGGGTTATAATGAAACATTTGAAGTACAATCGGAATAGTGGATTTACACTCATAGAGGTAATAGCATCCCTTGTAATTCTTGTTGTATCTTTAACAATGCTTCTTTCCCTTGTAAATCAGAATCTAAAAGCAACGCAGGAAATCAAAGAAGATGCTATATCGGGATTTCTTGGAGAGATGGCGATTTCGGACCTTTATCTCAGTTCCATTTTTAAAGACTACAAGCCCCCAAATCTTGCAGAGGTTTTTCAGGAAAATTATGAGGTGACAAAGGGTGAAACAGACCTTTGCATTCCAATAGAAACCGCTGTCAATTATCTTAAGTATTCAATTGGAATTGGAAAGAAAAACTCAAAACCCAGGGATTACTATGTGATATGCCTTACAGGGGAGATAGAGGGATGGTAAAAAAGAATGGTTTCACCCTCATTGAGATAATTGTTGCCATAAGCGTCTTCGCAACAATTCTCACAATAATTTATTCGGTTTTCTACACCACGGTCAGGGCAAGGCAGACAAGTGGTGAAGTAGCAGAGATATATTCAAGGGGAATAAACTTCCTGCGGAATTTCAGCAGGGAAATAGAGTGCGCCTATCTTTCACCGGTCTGGCAGGGAGGACCGAGAACGACAATTTTTAAATCAGATAGGGACAGCGTTAATGGGAGGGAGATGGACATAATAACATTTACCCATCTGTGTCATCAGTATGTTGAAAATGAAACGATGAATCAGTCTGACCATGAGGAGGTCACATACTTCTGGCAGAGGGACCCAAAAACAGATGTGATAAATCTGATGAAGAGAGTTGATTCAACGATGGATAATGACCCTGAAAAGGGAGGAATTGTCTTTGTATCTCTTGAGAATGTGGTTGAGTTCCGTTTGACCTTCTTCAATGGAACTGACTGGGTTGAGGGCTGGCAGGACAATGGAACCCTTCCAAACGCAGTTCACCTTTATTTTGTTCTGAAAGATAAATCCGGAGGGGAAGTTCCATTTGAAACAACAGTTCCGATTTTCAGAGCCTTAAGGATTCCTTCAGGGGTTCAACAATGAAATCCATCAAAAAAGAAAGGGCTGTTGCCCTCCTTATAGCAGTAAGCTTTGTTGCCCTTCTTACCGCACTGATTACTGACTACGGATATGAGACGAGGATTTATTTTAAAGAGATGAACGGATATAAAAAATGGATAAAGGCTACCAATATAGCAATCTCCGGATTTGAAGGGGCAAAGGCTCTATTAAAAGAAGACATTGATGAAGACCGTTCCGAAAAGAATTACCCAAATATAGATTTCTATGTATCCGGAGATGAACTTGACCTCCAGCAGGAGATATGGTCGCAGGTTAAAAAAATACCATTTGAGGTGGAAGTTGGAGGTGAAAAGGGTTTAATTGTTGGAAACATAGTTGATGAGATGGGAAAACTTAATATAAATTCCCTCGTTGATAATGCGGGTAAGGAAAGCAGGATGGTGAAGAATGTTTTTATAAGGTTCTTTGATATAATGGGGGCAGAATCACCCGAAGAAGTAGTAAACGCTCTTATAGACTGGATTGACCCGGATGATGAAGGGCTTTACGAATCCTCATTTTATTCTTCCCTGGACCGACCCTATTCTCCGAGAAATTTTCTTTTCATGAGCCTTTCGGAACTGAAACTCATAAAGGTTATAAATGAAGACCTGAAAAAAGCTTTATTTCCCCCGGGAAATGACGACCCCCTTTCTTCACCATACTTAACTGCTTTCCCATTATCAACTGGAACGAATGCATTTTTGATAAATGTAAATACCGCACCAAAAGAGGTCCTCATGGCTTTGCATATCAACATAGACGAGGAAGTAGCAGAAGAAATAATCAAAAAAAGACAGGAAGAACCGTTCAGAACTCCCACAGAGTTCATAACTTATTTAAGAGACGAATTCAACATACAGTTTGAAAGCACAAATCCCCAGGAAAGCTTTGTCCAGGGACAGTTAAGGACATCAAGCACATGTTTTTCTATACTTTCTGTCGGAGTAGTAGGTGAAGTTACATCAACTATAAGAGCTGTCGTTATCAGGAGCGGAGGAGACCCAAAAGAATTTCCCATCCTTTACTTCAGAATGGAATAAAAAAATTGATTTTTGTTGAAGAAAGTGTATACATCTTATAAATTCTGGAAATGATGGAGAACGTCTTTGAGATAATAAAAAGAGGGTGTGTGGAAATCATTGAAGAAGGGGAATTAAAAGAGAGGCTAAAAAGTGGTGGGCAGAAAGGAAAAGAGTTGAGAGTGAAGTGCGGGTTTGACCCATCCGCACCGGATATTCACCTCGGACATTATGTGCTTTTGAAAAAATTGAGAGAGTTTCAAGAATTAGGGCATAAGGTTTTACTCCTTATAGGAGACTTTACAGGAATGATAGGAGACCCATCCGGTCAAACTTCCACAAGAAGGGCATTGACAAAAGAGGAAGTTAAGGAAAATGCAAAAACCTATGAAAGGCAGGTATTTAAAGTGTTGAAAAGAGAAAAAACGGAAATTGTCTTTAACAGTGAATGGCTTGGGAAGTTGAGTCCCTATGACATAGTAAATCTTTGCGGAAAATGGACGGTGGCAAGGATGCTTGAAAGAGAAGATTTCAAAATGAGATATCAATCCCAGAAGCCCATAAGTATACATGAATTTCTTTATCCACTCTTTCAAGCTTACGACTCAGTTGCACTGAACGCTGATATTGAAATAGGTGGAGCAGACCAGAAATTTAACTTTATGATTACAAGGGAAATCCAGAAGGAATTCGGGCAGCCACCGGAGGTTGTGTTAACATTACCTCTTCTTGAAGGGCTTGATGGAAAGAGAAAGATGAGCAAGTCATACGGAAATTATGTTGGAATAGAAGAAGCTCCAGACGAAATGTTTGGAAAGATTATGTCCATCCCCGATTTTTTGATAACAAGATATATGAGGCTTCTCACATCCATTCCAGAAGAAAAAATTAAAGAAATTGAAAGGGGAATCATTGATGGCTCTTTAAATCCGAGAGATGCAAAGCTGGAACTTGCGTTTGAAATCACATCCACTTTTCACGGAGAGGAACAGGCAAAAAAAGCTAAGGAGAGATTTGAGAGGGTATTTTCCAGAAGAGAAATTCCTGAAGAAATGGAAGAGTTTAGTATCCCATTAGAAAACGAAATCTGGCTTCCAAAGCTTCTGAAGGAACTAAAGGTTCTTCCAAGCACCTCCGAGGGAATAAGAATGGCGAAACAGGGAGGAATTGATGTGAACGGAGTAAAAGTGGACCCCAATTATCACATCAGGGAAAAGGGAATTTATGTCCTGAAAATAGGAAAAAGAAAGTTCATCAAATTGAAGGTGATATAAATTATTTCCCTTTAAGAATTAAATCGGAAAGAAGTTTTATATCTTCTGGAAGGGGCTGAGCCTTCTCTTCTTTTGCCTCTTTTTCTCCTTCGCCTACAGGAGTACCAAGAAATCCTAGCTCAGCCTTGTATACCACATCTGAAATAAGGATGTTGTCCTGGTATATCTCTGCATTCATCTTGAGAATTTCTGATTTCGTCTTTACCTTTCCAATAAGTTTGAGGGAGTCATTACCTCCTTCAACTCCTACAAATCTGTATGCCCTTTCCACTTCATATTTTTTTATTCCATCTTTTCCGGATACTTTCAGAATCTCCCCTTCCAACTCAAGTGCCCCTGTTTCCGCAAGTCTCTCAATTGTTTTCTCCGGAAAAAACACCTTATTTGAAATACCTTTTGCTCCATCAATCTTTGCCCCTGACAATTTTGTTCCCACAAGCACTGCTCCCCTCAAATCCGCATGAGTAAGATCGGCATTACTGAGATCTGCATTTGTGAGATCGGCACCTGCTAAAACTACATGCCTCAGATTTGCTCCTCGCAGATCGGCATTTCTTAATATTGCCTCTCTAAGGTCTGTATAACGAAAGTTCGCTCCTTTAAATTTTCCACCGGTCAGGTCAGCACCTTTTAGATTTATCCCCCGCAGGTCGTCGTTTTCAAAACTCCTGCCCTCCTTCACCCCCTTTATCACCTCTTCTCTGGTATATTTTGGCATTTATTTCTCCCCCCTTATAAACCTCTTCAGTTCCCCTCTCCCCTTTTGATCCATTTCCAAAATCTCAATCCCCATTCCCATTTTCTTCTCCGGTCCCCCTCTTCCGGTCCACACAACCCTCCCTTTTGCCTCAATAAGTTCAATTACATCTGGAAGGGAAAACTTCAAAAGCACATTTTTTCCAACCGGAAGAGGATTCTCGGTTGCCACAAAAATCCCTTTTTCACTGATATCACCTTCTTCTCCATAAAGAAAAGAATCTCCGTCCTTGTCAAGAAGAAGGGTGATCTCTGCTTCTTCAATTTTATCAACTGCCATTTTTACACGAAACCTCGGTGCCCCTCTTCTCTCCATAAACTATCCCTCCTGCTCATTTATTATCCTTTCTATCTTTTTAATTGCCTCTTCATCTATATTTTTGAACCTCAACCCCATGCCCGGGATCAGGGTTCCCCTGCTTTCTTCTGGTTTGACCCTCCACACTACCTCTCCTTCCAGAACAATTTCCTCATTTGAATTAGGAACCTTCAATTTCAGTATCAAATTTGTTCCCTCTGGAAGGGGGTCTCTCGTGGATATAAACATTCCCCCTTTGCTTATGTTCATGGTCCAGTCTGAAATAAGACCTTTTACCGTGGAATATTTCACCTCCAGGGTCCTCAAAAATCTTTTGTGAGCTCTTTTTTCTTCCTTCTCCATCATAAAACCTTTCCAAAACCTATTTTTTTCTCTTCCTCTTCTTTCTTTTTTAACTCCCTTTCTATTGCCTTTTCAAGGTCTTCCATTGTGATCACTTCTTTCCCCCTCACCTCTATCATCTTTACAGCCCTTCTCGCTGCATTGAGAAGAACATTTTTTATCTGCCCACCGGTAAGCTCATATCCTGCAAGTTTCTCTATGTCCAATCCCTCTATTGGAGCTTCAGGAGGAATAAGTTTTTTAAAGATTTCCACCCTTTCAGAAAAAGAAGGTGGTGAAAATTTGATTTTTAAAGAAATTCTTCTTTCTAAAGCCCAATCAAGGATGGGAGCGAAATTTGTCGTTAAAATTAAAACCCCGCTAAATTTCTCCATATGCTGAAGGAGAAGGCTAACTTCCCTGTTGTCATACTTCATATTTCTGGCAGACCTTTCAGAGAAAAGGGCATCTGCCTCATCAAAAAGAAGTATGCATTTCCTTTTTTCCGCTTCTTCAAAAACCCTGGCAATGTTTTTCTCGGTCATGCCCACGAGATAGTCCTGAAGGTTTTCATATCTTACAATCCCTATCTCCTTTTCCAGTTCCCCGGCAATTGCAAGGGCTGTAAATGTCTTTCCTGTTCCAGGGGGACCATAAAACAGAAGGGTTGTGCCAGTGCCATAATTTATAGTCTTATTGAATCCCCATTTTTCAAAGATGAGTTTATGCCCTTTGATCTGTGCTATCGCATCTGTTATGCTTTCCAGAACATCTGGTGGGAGAACCACATCTTTGAGTTTGACATCCGGTTTGAGAAAGGTTATCAAATATTCAGAGGAAGGCTCATAATAACCCTCATCCTGCCACCATACCCATTCCTTTTCCTTTACCCCTCTCCAACCCACAAGCTCGGTCATTGCTTTTTCGGTTAAATGATACTCGGTTTTAAGGGGTGAACCTCTATATTCCTGCGAGATTAATTTCTTTTTGATGAGATTGCCATTGGCTGAAAAAAATACCAGTTTTTCCAGTTTTTCGGTATTATCTTTAGAAATAAGTTCAAGAAGTTCAACTCCCCTGTTCGTATTTTTTAACCCTCCTTCAAGGTCATTTTTGAGAAGAGCTACAAGGAGAAGCTCTTCATCTTTTGAAAGATGGTATTTTTCCTTTACCTTCAAAAGCCTGAGTGTTATCCCTTTCTTTTTCGCTTCTTTTTCTATTTCTTCTATCTGTCTGGTTATCGCTTTTATTTCCTCATTTATCTTGGAAATGCTCTTTCTATCCGGGTCATAATTCGCAAGCCTTATTTCCCTTTTCTTATAAAGGAGGTCAATCAAATTGAACCATTTTTTCCAGTATTTATGCTCCAGGGTATTTTTTTTGAGAGTTTTTTCCTTCATCTTATTTTATTATATTCAAAAAATCGTCAAATTCAAATATTCAACACTTCCTTTTCTTTTTTTGAAAACACCTCATCAATTTCTTTTATATATTTGTCCGTAAGGTCCTGAATCCTCTGAAGCAACCTGTGCATTTCATCTTCTGAAATCTCGCCGTTTTTTTGCCATTTCTTAATGGCATCATTTGCATCTCTTCTTATATTTCTTATCGCCACACGAAATTCCTCCGCTCTCTTTTTTAATCCTTTAACTATTTCCTTTCTTCTCTCCTCGGTAAGGGGAGGAACAGGAATTTTCAAAATGTTCCCTTCAACTATTGGGTTAAAACCCAATCCCGCATCCCTTATTGCTTTCTCCACTGCAGGAACCAGAGATTTATCCCACACTTGAACCAGTATCAAACTACTTTCCGGAACCGTTATGGTAGATAATTGATTCAACGGCATTTTTGAACCGTATGCTTCCACCTTGATATCTTCTATTAAAGAAGGAGATGCCCTTCCTGTCCTTATTTTCATAAATTCCTTTTTCATATTTTCCAGTGTTTTTTTCATCTTTTCCTCACTTACATTCAAAATTTTTTCTTTCTCTTCCATCTTTACCCTCCTATTCTTTTACAATAGTTCCTATTTTTTCCCCGCATATAATCCGGAGTAAATTTCCTGGCACAGTTATATTGAATACAATTATGGGAATTCTATTATCCATACACATAGAAAAGGCTGTGGCATCCATAACCTTAAGATTTCTCTGAAGAGCTTCCATATATGTGATGGTAGAAAACATCTTTGCGGATTTTACTTTAAATGGGTCGGCATCAAAAACTCCGTTCACCTTTGTGCCCTTTAAGATAACCTCAGCATTTACCTCCACCGCCCTTAATGAAGATGCAGTATCTGTACTGAAATAAGGACTTCCGGTTCCTCCCGCAAATACTACTACCCTGCCCTTTTCCATATGTCTTATTGCCCTTCTTCTTATATATGGTTCGGCAAGGGCTTTCATTTCTATAGCACTTAAAACCCTTGTTTGAACCCCCATGTTTTCAAGCACATTCTGAAGGGCAAGGCTGTTTATCACTGTCCCCAACATTCCGATGTAATCTCCTGTTACCCTGTCAATTTCACCATCCCCATGCTCTGCTCCCCTGAATATGTTCCCCCCACCAATTACTATACCCATTTGAACGCCCAAATTGTGAACCTCTTTTATTTCCTCACATATCCTTCTTACCTCTTTAAAGTCAATTCCAAATCCCTTCTCTCCGCCCATCACCTCACCGCTTAACTTTAAAATAACCCTTTTATAAACCGGTTTATTCAGAGAGTTCAAACCTCGCAAACCTCCTCACCCTTATATTTTCGCCTGTCTTTGCTATAACCGTAGCAATGAGGTCTTTCACCTTTATTGCCTCATTTTTGATGAAAGGTTGTTCAAGGAGACATTTCTCGGAATAAAACTTTTCTATATACTCTTTCAGCTTTTCCTCATCCTCAATTCCCCTCTCCCTTTTTATTCGCTCCCTTTCTTCTTTCAAAAGGTCTTCAGGCACATCATCTTTTGAAATAAATTTTGGAGCCATTGCTACAATTTGAAGCAGGAGGTCTTTCACCAAAGCTTTAAATTCATCCGTCCTTGCCACAAAATCGGTTTCACAATTAACCTCAATGAGGGCTCCTATTCTCCCCCCGAGATGAATGTATGCATCAATTAATCCTTCTTTTGTTATTCTTTCAGCCTTCTTCTCAGCCTTTGCAAGTCCCCGTTGAAAAAGAAGCTGTTTAGCCTTCTCAAAATCACCTTTGCTTTCCTCAATAGCCCTCCGGCAATCCATTATCCCCGCCCCTGTCTCTTCTCTCAGCCTTTTTATGTCATCCACTTTCATTTTGTGACACCTCCTTCAGACTTTCCTCATATATCTTTCTTCCCTGAATGCAGGCATCTGCTATTTTTGAGGTGAAAAGTTTGCATGCCTTTATTGCGTCATCATTTCCTGGAATTATATAATCAACAAGGTCTGGGCAGCTATTTGTGTCCACCACCGCTACTACCGGAATCCCCATTTTTTTCGCTTCTTTTACCGCAATTTCCTCTTTTTTTACATCAATAACAAAAAGGGCATCTGGCAGTTTTTTCATACCCTTTAATCCCCCAAGATACTTCCTCAACCTCATGAGTTTTCTCCTCAACCTCGTAGCCTCCTTCTTTGGAAGTTTCTCAAAGTAACCCTCAGCCTCTTTCTGCTCTAATTCCTCAAGCTTTTCAATGCTCTTTTTAATAGTGTTAAAGTTAGTAAGTGTTCCTCCAAGCCATCTTGTATTCACATAGAACATACCACATCTTTCCGCATCTTCCTTTATAGCTGCCTGTGCCTGTTTTTTTGTTCCAACAAAAAGGACCTTTCCCCCTTTTGATACGACATCCACGATGAACATATAAGCCCTGTCAAAAAGAGGAACGGTTTTTTCAAGGTCAATGATATGGACTCCTTCTCTCTCGTCAAATATGTAAGGCTTCATCTTGGGATGCCATTTGGATGTCTGATGTCCAAAATGCACCCCTGCTTCCAAAAGTTCTTTAATCGTTACATAGGGCACCTTTTACCTCCTTAAATTTTTTGATGAATAATACAAAATTAAAAACCAATCTTCAAGGGTTTTTAAAATTCCCATTTCTTCTTTTCCTCCAGTGGATGAAAAAATATAAATCCGCTACCCCTTTTTGAATTTTTCTCAATCTCTACAAGAGCTATAAGGTATGAAAGGGTTAAAAGTTTTGCTTCCTGCTTCATTGAACTCACATTTATTCTCATCCCCTCATTTTTGAGCTCTATTTCGGAAGGGTAGTATTTTCCTGTTACTTTTCCTTTAGAAAACCTCCTTATCGCAAACTCAGTCTCTACCTCCTCTTTTTTCGGACATATAAACATCTTTGCCAGTTTTTTCTTCATGTCAAACTGAATAAATCCACACTGCTCTCCTGCACAGAATACAACGTGGTCATTGAGCTTGAGCCTCTTTCTCCCCCAGAGGTTCCAGAAAAAAGAAAATCCACTCAGATTGGTCTCAACCCCGTGCACCCTAACCCTTCCCTCCGATTGAAAACGGGGAATAAAAAGGGTTTCTTCTGCATCTGAAGACTGGAATTTGAATTCACATCCCGGGTTTAAAGAATGAGACTTCAGAAAAAATGAATAATTTTTTGTGGTGAGTGTGGCGTATAAATCTTCCCCTTCTATTTTTATCATTCCCTTTTCTCCAAACACATAAGCAGTATTTTCCACAGGGTATCCTCCGCTCCATATTGGATGAACCTCATAATCAGGCTCTTCATCTGATGGAATGTATCCAAAAAGGAGGGCACCAAGTGAGAAAGAGAGAAATTCGCCCCTGAAAAAGCCTGCTCCAATTCCTATCTTTTTTCCATCCTCTGTCTGAAAAATAGAATAGAGAATGTGAAGTTCATTTCCATAATCTGGATGGACGAGATGACCAGAGTTAAAAAATGCTATAAGCAGAAAAAGGCTCATTTTTAAATTATACTCCATCGGGTGAGGAGTTCCAGCAGTATGGATTCTTATACGATTTTTGGTATTATTTAGAAATGAAGAAAATCTTTCTGCTGCTCGGGTTGTGCCTTTTAACAGGTTGTGGTGAAAAAAAAGAAAATTTAGTTCTTGCCTTTTACTATCCCTGGTATGGAACCCCTGATATAAGTGGTTACTGGAGGCACTGGAACGAGGGAGGGCATAATCCTGATTATGGAAAGGGAGAAACGAGGGATACAGGAACAAGCCATCATCCATATCCGGATGTGTATGATTCGTCCTCCGAGGAAGTTATAGAAAGGCATTTCAGAACTGCTGAAAGGTGCGGAATAGACGGACTTATTGTCTCATGGTGGGGAAAAGGAACATTTGAGGATAAAGTTTTCAAAAAAATGTTTGAGGTGGCGGAGAGGAAAAAATTCAAAATAAAGTTATCAGTCTATTACGAAGAAATTCCTGAAAAAGGAATAGATGGGGTTGTGGAGGATTTATACTACCTCTCAGAATTTTTTGAAAGAGAAAACTTTCTAAAATGGAATAGCAGACCTGTCATTTTTGTTTATGGCAGGGCTATCATTCCCGGATGGCCTTCTCCAATGGTGTCGTGGAAAAAGGCAATTGATTCCTTTCCCGAAGTTATCTTTTCTGGAGACCTCACCGCCTATTTTCTTTCATCCATTCTTATCAAAGCATTTATCAAAGATGGCTTTTCGGGCATTCATATCTACAATCCCCTTCTTGACATTCTCTTTATAGGAGACATTGGAAGCCTTTACGGAAAATTTGTGGGAATAGGAAGGTTTCAAAATGTGATTCCTGCTCTA
>Ga0272449_1001256_pt1 | contig 26879 bp, 22 predicted proteins | sample YNPCB0241_FD_198679 | JGI IMG/M metagenome (GOLD analysis project Ga0272449, IMG submission 198679) | Hot spring sediment microbial communities from Yellowstone National Park, WY, United States - YNP-CB-024-1 | ecosystem: Environmental > Aquatic > Thermal springs > Hot (42-90C) > Sediment... | reverse complement strand
AGGACTGGTCACTCTGCAGCACCCGAGGGGTCAGCAGGGTCAGATCAATGAAATTCCTCCCCCGCACCGGAAGACCCTCCATCTGAACCGGAACGATCCCCTGACTCAACTCCGTCCGCGTCGGCTCCAGCGCCGGAGCCTCCTCCCCCGTGATCACCACACTCTCGGTGATCGCCCCCACCGGCAAGCGAATCTCCACCCACGCCTCCTGCGCCACCCCTACCTCCACCCGCTGAATCACCCGCTGAAACCCCTCCCGCTCTACCCGCACCTCATACCTCCCCGGCAAAAGGTTCCCCACCCGAAACCGCCCCTCTATCCCTGTCTTCACCACCCGCCCCACCCCCGTGTCCACATTCCTCACCTCCACACTCGCCTCCGGCACCACCGCCCCCCACACGTCCATCACCACCCCCGCAATCGCCCCCGTGGCCACTTGCCCATACACCCACACGCTCATCGCTAACACTACACACCCAACAAAGAGAATCCTCCTCATATGCCTCCTCCTTTCTCTCCCCGGAGAAGCTCCCTCCCCGGAAATGCCCCCAAAGGGGCGTGAAACCCTTCCGCATCCTCGGGGAGCTCTAAAAAGCCCCCCATACCAAAGGATCCTTAGCACTGGTACAGTCTTTGGACATTTTCCCGCAAGATATTCCTCTTCGCCCGGTCCGAGATATCCTCCCGCTCCAGTAACTCGCTGATCTCATGCTTCGCCCGCTCTGCGTTGGTCTCGTGAGGGAAGTCGCTAGCGAACAAAAATGCTCCCTCTCCTACTCGCTCTATGGCGTACCGCAGGCCTTCCTCCCCTCCTTCGCAACTGAAGAAGGTATTTCCGCTGGTGATATATTCACTCGGTCGCCGTGTGACCAGCTCACTATACTCCTTGTAACGAGCTGCCGCCCAGACCTCGTAGGAGCGATCCAAGCGATCCATCATGTACGGGACCCATCCGACGCCGGCTTCCAAATAGGCAACCCGTAGTTTAGGAAATCGCTCGAACACCCCTTCGAAGATCATGCTCGTAAGCTGGATCATCAAGGCGAAAGGATGCTCCAACGCTTGCGTAGCTGCAAAACGCGTGAAGGCGTTGATGCCCAATCCTTGCGAGGGAGCTCCATGAATCACAACAGCGCAATTGAGACGCTCTGCCTCCTCGTAAATCGGCCAAAAATCGGGATGCCCAAGAGGTCGGCGCACCCCAAGATCTCCTCCATTCGCCGGTAGGAGTACCCCCACCATCTTCAGCTCTTCAACAGCTCTCCGCATCTCCCGAACCGCCTCTTTGACATCTTGTAGGGGGACAAGAGCCACTCCCCGCAGGCGAGGACTTACGCGATAGTAGCGATCGTAGAACCAATCGTTATAGGCCCGCGCTAAGACGACTGCCCACTCCGGGTCTTGGATCAAGCCGAAAGCAAAGCCCGCTGTCGGATAGAGCACGGTGGATTCGATCCCCACCTCGTCCAAAAAATTGAGCCACGTTTGAGCGTTGATCTTATAGTCTCGATGGATCCCCAATCGGGCCATAATGGCTCCACGATGGTATCCATCGAGCGTCGGGAAGAAAGGAAAGGCAGTCATACCGGGATTGCTCCGGTAAGGATCCTCTAAATACTCCCTTATCTCCTGATCCCATTCAATCACGTGCCCATCGCCATCGAGAATTGAGATACGCTCGGTCATAGCTCACCCTCCTAAGTATTTTCCTGGGTGCCGGCAAGTACGCCGACCATCCAAACTTGAAAGGACCTCGAGAAACTTCTGAACCCCATGAGGGGCACACTCCCTAGAAGTAAAACAAGGCCGACTGGCCCTGGAAACAGTCATTGAGCTTATACCGGGACAAGGAGGCTCCAAAGGCCCGGTGGAGTTGCGTCGTGATCCGGAACGCCTCATACACTTTTGCCCGATCCTCTTCCGTCACGGCGTATTTGGCAACGGCGTTGATCCCTATCTCGCTGTGTTCGACGTCTGCCTCAGCATGCACATCGAAGAACAAGACATCGTCCTTGCTTAGGCCATAGTGCTTCTGAAGAGCGTCCGCCATGAGGCGTGAAGCCCCCTCCTTGCCGCCGCGCGGGACGTTCAGCCCCTCAGCAGCAATATTCAACACTGTAAGTCCCACCAAGCTGCCCAGGTGAACAGGCGCATAGTAGTACCAGTTGACAATGGCCGCCATCTCCGGGAGAATGCTGACCTTCTTCATTAACATATCGGGATCGTATCCCCAACTCTTCGCATACTGAAAATACAGCTCGAGATGGGGCGCCGTGCCTGTGATCCGCCCCGTCTCCTCCTCATAGAGACTCTCAGCAAGATAAGACCGGACATCCGGCCAGGGACAACGGGCGCAAAGCTCCTTCATGGCTTGCACGAAACCGACTGTGTGAAAATACCACTGAATAGCGTGGATTCGGACTTGCTCCTCCGTCAGCTTGCCATCTCGGAGGAGCGCGTATATCGTCTGTTCGCGCCGCTGAATCTCCTGCTCCTGCAGCTCCACAAGCTCCTCCTTCTTCATTTCAATCCCCCTCCGTTCCTGATCTCAGCATAATCCCGAGACGTCAGTTCTCTCTCAGACGCCTCTCGTTCCCGCCGACGTCCGTGAGACGTCGGCGGGAACTCAAACTATAAGGAGCTCCAGAAAGTCACCACCCCTTTGTGAGGTTGATGTTCACTGCCTTCAGTTGCGTATATCCGAGTAACTCATCCAGGGACTCCTCCCTCCCAATCCCGCTTTGCTTGTATCCGCCAAACGGCACGCCGATATAATGGCGACTGCTGTCATTGATCCACACGTATCCCGCTTGAACATCTCGCGCCGCTCGCTCTGCCTGGGAGAAATTCCGAGTCCAAATGCTCGCCGTCAGCCCATATTGGACGCTATTGACAGCCTCGATCATCTCCTCATACCGATTCCACCGAATCACGCTCAAAACAGGACCGAAGATCTCCTCTTGTGCCAACCGCGAGCGCGCATCCACACCGCCGAAGATTGTCGGTGCGACAAAGTAACCCCGCTGGAACTTCTCACCCTCCGGCTTGCCTCCTCCCCAGAGGAGGCGAAAGCCCGCACTCTTCCCCAATTCGATGTACCCCATGACTTTCTGATACTGTTCTTCCGAAACTAAGCATCCCATTTCGGCATCGTCCTCCATCGGCAATCCGATCCGGATCTTCCTCACCCGTTCAATCACTCGCTCGACAACAGGCTCATAGAGGCTCTCATGCACAAAGAGACGCGATGTTGAACCACACGACTGCCCCTGGCACCACATGAAGTTCATCCCCGTAACGATCGCTTCCGTCGCTGCCTCGATCTCTGCATCCGGAAAGATAATGATGGGATTCTTTCCACCGAGTTCCAGCGAGAGTACCTTTAATTGCTCGGCAGCAGCCCTCATGATGATTCGTCCCGTTTCCACAGACCCCGTGAAGGCAATACGCCGCACTTCCGGATGCTCCACCAAGGCTGCACCGGTCGTCGGACCATCCCCAGTGACGATATTCACAACTCCGGGGGGGAAGATCTCAGCCACGTCTTTGGCAAATTCCAAGGCCGAGAGAGGCGTCTGTTCCGCCGGCTTGAGGACGACCGTGTTTCCAGCAGCCAACGGAGCGGCGATTCGAGAGGCGGCAAAGAGGATGGGATGGTTGAACGGGATGATTCGCCCCACGACACCATAGGGTTCCCGGCGCGTGAGATTCAACATTCCAGCCGTCGTAGGAATTGTCTCTCCCTTCACCTCCGGGGCCAGTCCAGCAAAATACTCCAACGTCTGAGCCGCCATTTCGACATCAAAGAGCATGCTCTTGACCGGATTCCCCCCGTCGAGAGCATCGAGCATTGCATACTCTGGAGCTCGCTCCCGCAGTCGCGCAGCCAATCGGTGCAGAAACCGCCCCCGCTCCATCGGCGAGCGTTCCCACCACTCTGGAAAGGCTCGCTTCGCCGCTTGGACGGCCGCGTCTACATCCTCCCGGCCAGCCAACGGTACATCTGCCAATTTCTCTCCGGTCGCTGGATTGAACGTTTCAAACGTTTGCCCTGAAGTCGCTTCTCGGAACTCACCCCCAATCAATAAACGGTACGTCACGTCTGTGAGTTTCTCAACCATAAGCTCTCCTCCTCAGTACCCGAATTTTTCCGTTCTGCAACTCATGGACAAGCGTTCCGCGACACTTGCCCGGTTGCTTCCTGCTTCACCGACCGGATGCTTGGAGACCGGACAACGTCCGTTCCGCCGCAGTGCCAGTCTCCACAGGCGTCACTTCCCTGGGAACTCCCGGGGTCCCCACGCGATCCCGAGATCGCGTGGGGTGCCCGACCGGTAGGACTCCTCCGGTGAGCCATCCCATCTCTCAAACGCCATCCGGCTTGGTTCTCGCCAGCACTGCAAGATATAACCGATTTGCCAATATCCTGGCGAGCAGCTCTCAATCCCACGATTTCCTTCACCAAGCAAGGCGAAGGCCAAGACGGATCTGCCGAGCATTAGCGACCCTCTGCGGGTTCCCAAAGGCCGGTTGCGGCGGGCGTCCTAAATCCTCCGATCCCCACGTCGTATTCACATTCAGGATGTTCACCCGATTGAAAAGGTTGAAGACATCCCCCCCCAGCTTCCATCCGTATTCGCTCCCCCAGTGGAACCTTTCTCCCCACCCGCAGGTCCACACTCACGAACTTCGGGCCTCGATATGTGTTTCGCCCCAGCGCTCCAGGACGATCAGTGAAGGCCTGCCCATCTCGACTCACATCCCTCCCCACGGTCACATTATGAACTCGTCCACTCTCAGCCGTCACGATCGTACTCACTTGAAAATCCCGAAACAGAAAAGGCCAACTCGCGGGCGCCTCCATCCACACATTTGCCACCACTCGATGTGGAAGATCATCGGCCGAGACTGCTCGATCCAGATCCAGCCGATAAGGATCCTCGGGAGCCGTGAACGTTCCAGGTCCCTGATTGTTATCAATCGTCTTAGAGAAGGCGTAATTGACCACCATACCAATCCCTCGTGCCCATTGCCTTCGGACTGAGAGCGTTAATCCATGATAGATCGAGGACCCCAGAGGCGAGAGTACGTAGATCGTCGAGAAATTCGGATCCCACCGTCGAGCGGGGAATTGATAATCGTTCTTTCCGCTGGGCAACGTAGCTGCCGCCGGCATCAGGTTCGTATTAATAGCAACAGGCATCTTGAGTCCTCGGACGCCTGCATATTCGATCTCCATGCTCACTCCCCCCCACAACTCTCTCTGAATCTCCACCCCCCATTGAAGTGCATAAGGATTCGGCGGATCTGGCCGATTGATGATGAGCGAGGCAGCACCTGCGGGAGGGGGGATCCTTTTCGTCCGGACGAAGTCGAGGAAGAGTTCTCGAGCGGCAGGGCCCGAAACCACTACCCAGTAGTTATAATCCGGACGCGGTCGATACTTCCGCGCGAAAGGATTCGCCCGCACATAGGCATCACTGAAGTTCGGAAAATTCACACGACCAAAGATATCCACAGCCGCTACATAGCTCTCGAAGTAATTCCCGTGAAAGACCCCAAACCCCGTCCGCAACACGGTCTTTGACGTGAGAGAATAAGCCATCCCCACACGGGGTTGTACATTATTTTTATCTGTCTCCACGATAACCGGCGCTTCCCCTCCAACCACCTCGACGTCATACCGAAGGCCGAGACTCAGTGTCAGTCGCGGTGTCGCTTGCCACTGCGTTTGCCCGAAAAGGCCCACAAGATGCCACTCCGTCCCTATCGTGCCCCTCCCCTCCGAATAAAGCTGGACTTGAGCAGGCGTTAGGGCCAAAAAACTCGCCAGATTAGGAAAGATAACAAGACGACGTGTGTTCCCTAGTCTCACGGAAGTCTGCAGGTGGTTGACATCTATCCCGAACTTGAACTGATGTCCTCCTCGAGTGTACCCCACATAATCTCTCACCTGCCACCGGCGCTCATGGGGAAGCTGGGCATAAGCCAATGTATTCCCCATCTCAGCGAATCCCAGAACGACCAGAGTAAAGTCCGGAAGGCGTGGAACATCACTACGCAACCGTGTCGTGGAGAACTGAAAGAGCCCCTCATTTATCCATCGTGCTCCTATAACGGAGGTTACTCCAGCAACCACTGCCTGATCCCGAAGTTCATACTCCGCTCCTCCGTTCGGAGAAAGAGGAAGTCCAAGGGCGCCAATCTCTCCAGCCAGATAGTTTTCCTCTCGATCATCAAAGATGTTGTATCGCAGGAAGAGCTGGTGTTTCCCCCAATTGACATCAGCTCGAATCAATCCGGCATCAGCATCCCGCTTGTAGAGTTCTCCCGGGTTTTCCTCCGGCAGCCCCAACTGTCGCAGTCTCTCGTTTACCCTCCCGACGTTCTCCAGAAATTGTTGTGGCAATTGTAGTGCCTTCCTCTGCCGCGATCCTTCGTAGCTCCCAAAGAGAAATATCCGGTCGCGAATTATCGGGCCTCCGATTACCCCCCCCGAATTGTCCCAATCGGAAATGGTGCCTCCGCGTCAAGATATCTCGTGCATCGAGGCCACTGTGCCGTAAATAATAGAATCCAACTCCGTGAAACTCATTGGTTCCCGTTTGCGTCGCTACGACGACCGCCCCTCCCATCAACCGCCCATACTCGGCCGGAGCAAGATTACCAATCACTCGGAACTCACGCACCGCCTCTAAGGAGTAAAATGACTTCACCACTTGAGCTATATGCCAGGTCGCATCTGCTCCATCCATGAGCATGAGATTGTATTGATTCCGCAATCCACTGAAACTCAACTGCAGATGCTGCGTTCCGAACGTCTGCTGTGCCGATCCTTGCGAAGAACGATCACTTTGAATCACTCGAGGCGTTAACAGTGTCAAATCCACGAAGTTCCGACCTCGGACCGGCAGTTGCCGGATCTGCACGGGTAGGATCCCCTGACTGAGTTCCGTCCGACTCACCTCCAGTACTTTTTCCTCCTCTCCTGTAACGAGGATGCTCTCAGTGATTGCCCCCACAGGCAACTGCACATATATCCGAACTTCCTGTGCGACTCCTACCTCTACCCTTCGGATCACCCGCTGGAATCCTTCTCGTTGCACGTCTATCTCATACCGCCCCGGGACAAGACTTCCTACTCGAAACCATCCTCGCTCATCTGTCTCCACGCGACGACTCACTCGTGTGTCCACATTCCGAACCTCTACCACAGCACCCATGATCGTCGCTCCTCGCTCGTCAGTCACAATGCCACTGATCACCCCTCCCGCTTGTCCAAATCCTAAACCGGTCGCGCTTAATCCCCACAAACATATCCCCCCCAAAACCTTTCCCCACATCATAAGCCTCCTCCTCCAGGCCATAAGAATCTCCTCCCAGCACTCAGAGGGCATACTCCTTCCCTCCCCCTTGCGTCAGGCGTTCTTCCCATCGAGAGAGATCACGAACGACTACGTGTCGCTGTAGATCGAAAATGCGGCGGATCGAATTATTCAGATCTCCGTTATAGACGGTGAGCACGATCGTCCCTTCCGTGTCGGTCCACACAGCGTGAATCGCCTCCGGTGGAACGAACTGCACCTCACCTGCTCCAATACGAAGCGGAGGTCCCTCTCGTAAGCGTGGGCTCTCAGGCGTGCTCCCCGGAATCTCCTCATAGAAGGACATGTACAGCACTCCGCGATACGTCCCATAAAGCCCCCACAACCCCGCATGATCGTGCGGAGGACTCTTCGGTTGCTGCGGGCTCATGCAAAAGACCTTGATAGCCAGCTGCGGAGTTTGCACAAGATGAAACTCCAAGCGTCTCCCCATCTCGGCTTCATACTCTTGCAGCAAAATAGGGAACCGTAAGGCCTTCTTCAATGCGTCCTCGGCCAGTTCCCGGAACCGCTCCGAGGCCGCGGCCCTCAAACTCTCCCGCACATACTCGGACGCCGTATACATCTCCCCCCTCCTCTTTCTCAGGACTGTGCCGACACCCCTCAATACAGAGCGCCGGAATGCACCGCCGTTACGTCCTCCCACCTCCACCGCAGCGGAGCCTCCAAAAAGAGAGACCACGCATCCTGCGTCATCCGAATCACCGATCGAATCCTCCCCTTCTCTGCCTCCCCCTCCACATACCGCACCAGCACCCGAACCCCCGTCCCACTGTGCTCCTGATCCGCTTTGTCATGCAACTCCCAGAAGAGAACATCCTCCGACGACTTCCCGTAATACCTCACCAACGCATCCGCAAAACGCCGGGAAAGCCCCGGCATCCCAGGAAATGTCACGTTCACCCCCTCCGCCGCTACCGCGAACACCGCTATCCCCTCCAACGGAGAAAGATGATCCGCCGCATACATGTACCAGTTGATCAACGCCATCGCCTCCGGCACAAGATAATATCCCTCCCCACTCAACTCCTCCCGACTAATCCCCCACGACGCCGCATACCGGTAAAACACCTCCAAATGTGGCCCCGTTTGACTGAACGCCCCCGTGTGCTCTTCGTAGATCCCCCCTGCTAACTCCCGCTGAACCTCTGAGATCTTACACCGAGAGAGCAACCGCGTGATCCCATTCACAAAAGCCACCGTATGAAAGTACTGCTGCACACACTGCACCTTCAACTGCTCCTCCGTCGCTTCCCCCCTCTCCAAAAGCTGAACGAACGGATGCCCCCCGATCCGCCGATTCCCCTCGCGCCGCAGCTCCTCTAACTCCCTCTCAAAAGCCTCTTGCTCCTTCGTCAATACCCCGACACTCATTGACGGCTTCATATACATAACCCACCTCCTTACTTTAATTTTTGGACACCAAAGACTTGGTGCCCAAGCTGTCACTGCTTCTGTCGAGCTACATAGGCCGGGACCAAGGGAGGCTCCCTCCTATGTAGCGAGATCTCAGGCTCCTCCCGATAGAGCCCGAATGCTTGAAGGATCGGGATGTCATGGACTGAAAAGAGGATCGCTTCCTGCTCTGGGGACCGATTCACATGCCGATGCCATATCCAGTTCGGTATAACGAAGCAATCATGTTGCTCCCATTCCAACTCCTGATCCCCGACGATCGTCCTGCCCTCCCCACGAACGACGAAGTAGACGGCGCTGGAAGTATGTCGGTGGGCCTTCGTCTCTTCACCAGGACGCAGCCACTGGATCCAACAACTCAAGGTCGGCATCGCCGGCCCCCCCGTTATGGGATTCACATATTCCAACACCACCCCATCATAAGGGCTCCCTGGTTGGTCAGCGAATTCTCGCAACAAGGGCTCCACCTCACGCCAGGGATATCGGAAGGGAAAATGCTCCCGCTTGGGCTGCTCCCAAACAGGACGGACAATTCCCGCGCGCCTCTGCACGAACTCCCCAGGCGATGACCGTTCCGGTTGACGTGCCTCTCCATACGTTTCATAAAACGGTACGTTCAACGCAAGGACGAATCCAAGATCAAGCACATCAACCCAAATCACGGGCTCCCCTGTGGGGTTGACATGATCATGCCACGTCCACTGCGGTGTAAGGATGAGATCATAATCTTCCATAGGACAGGGCTCCCCATCCACAGCCGTATACGCATCCGGATGACCTCGGACGACAAAACGCAATGCCGCAATAGTGTGCCGATGAGCCCAGGCAATCTCTCCGGGCCGAATCATTTGCATCCCCATGACAATTGTGTGCGTCGTCCCTCCTCGTTCTAAGCCGGGATTCATAAAGCTGATATTCCGACGGGCCGTATAACTTTCCGGAATCACCTCGCAGGCTTCCACAAGCCTCCTATAGACATCAGGCCACTTCCAGATGTAAGGGACTCCTGCCGGCTTTGGTCCTCCAATGACCCGCACCAGCAGTTCATCATATTGCCACTGCCCCCGCATATGAGCACGAGCCAATTCGGCATCGAACTCTTCAATCCTCTTCGCCACCATAGCCCACCTCCTCTCAAGTGTTGCCCCTCCCCCTTCCAAAGGCTTCGGGGACAAGGAAGGTCCAGAATCCATTCGTTCCACTATCAGTGACGTACACCTCAAACGCTTTGGGATTCACCGCAATGGCGGCAGGGTTCAACAGGCCTGTGCGCGATCCCCGAATAAGTGCTCGCGGAGGAATGTCCCCTCGATCCCCCACATCCCAGACTCCGATGAAGGCCTCTTCTCCAGGGTGCCAAGGCGTTGGCAGTTCACCCTTTTGGGCAACCTCCGGCTTCACCTCTGGCCCAACATAAGGAGGGGTATAGCGCGAACTGTTGTTCGTCACAAACAGCTTCCCCCCAACGAGTTGTACCCCCCACGGCATGGTTAATTCTGTCCGCGGCCCTGAGATCGCTCCTTGTGGAGCCACGTCTCCGCTGTCCGTGCGGCGAAAGAAGAAAATCCCCGTGCGCCCTTCATACGACGTGCTCGCCACCGCCACCGTATCCCCTTCCACACCGATGCCGACCACAAACCGCAGCTCCGTGCGCGGCCCTTGAAGCATGCGTACCGGGGGCACATCTCCATTCGCTTCGACGGGGAATACAAGGACAGCTCGTTGTCGAGTATCTCCTACGTAGATCTCTCGCCCTTCAGGATCCAGCGCGACCGAGTGAGGGTACATCAACTTCGTTCGAGGTCCCTGAATGATTCGAATCGGAGCTTCGTCCCCGTGAGCCCCCCCCTCGAAAGATGAGGATCGCCGCCGCCAAGGGATTCGGGACGATGATCTCGTCTCGAAAGGGATTATAGGCGATTCCATGCATGGTTCGCCCCAACCTCGCCTTCTGCCCTTGGATCGTCCGAACCGGCCTGACTGCCCCACTCGCCAACCGCCCGAAGATCGCAATCTGCGGATAACTCACACAGTTAGCCACGATGATCTCGTCCCTCCTCGAATCATAGGCCACAGCCATGGGATTGATGAACCCGAGCGCGGGTACCCCCGCAGGAGCTGTCCGAATCACCCGCTTAGGAGCGACGTCTCCCGAAGCCGTACGGTCGAAGACCAAGGCCGTGTGATCCAAGAAGTTCGTCACCCAGAGTTCGTTGTTCTCCACATCCACAGCGACCGCGACCGGTCGGGCCAACTGCGTCTTCTCCCCCCGAAGAACCCGAACAGGAGAGACGTTCCCCGCCGCCGTCCGAGAGAAGACGAGAATGGAATTATCCCCCGCATTCGCCACAAAGAGCTCCTGATGCCGCTCATCCACGGCAATCCCCATCGGCCAATTGAGTCCTGTCCGCTCCCCTTGAAGAACACGACGAGGAGCCACGTTCCCCTTCCCTTCCACCGAATACACCGTCACAGAAGGGGGAAAGAACCGCCCTCCAATCCGCAGCTCAGAAGGCGGGGCATCGTCCTTATGTAGGCCAAAGCTTCCCGGAGGGATGTCTCGCCAGTTTCCGTGATTGGCGACAAAGATCTCTCCATTCCTTTCGTCCACTGCTACTCCTCGAGGATCCGCCAGCCCCGTCTCCGGCCCCACAATCACCCGAAGAGGGGCTTCAAAGCGCTGCGCCTCTTGCCGATAAATGACCACCATATTGTCCGACTGTACAGAAATGACCAGCTCTCGGCGGGCCCGATTCACCGCCAAGCCCCACGATTGGTGGGGGACGTAGAGCACTCTTCGGGGTTTGGCATTGCCCTGAGCCTCGTAGCCGAAGACCACCAAGCGATCTTCAATGTCATTGTTCACAACATACACCTCTTGCCGCTCCGGATCCACAGCGATCCCCGCCACAAATCCCATCTCTGTCTGCGGCCCCAAAATCTCCTGCACGGGAGGAGAGATCCCATCGGCCCCTTCCCCCGTCTCCCGCCCATAGATCACTACCCCCTTCCGATTCCCATCGCTCATGAAGACTCGTCCCGCTCTCCCATCCACAGCTATCCCGTTGAAGACAGGATACGGGTCTCTCACCGCCCGTACCGGAGGAAGATCCCAAACGGCTTCCCTCGCTTCCCACCTCCTCCCCTCACCTCCACCACTCATCCCTGCCAGGAAAGGAGGCCAACACCAGGTCCCTTCTCCCCCCCTCTCTCTCGCCGGGGCCCTCTTCACCCCCATAACAGGAATCCCCCCAATAAGGAGCAAAAGCCCCACGCCCACCGTGATCCCTTTCTTTACGACCGCCCGCATAGGTTTCCCTCCTCTTGGAACGAGATTTCGTAAGGCTTCCTTCAATACTTCCTCAGCCCGTTCCCGGAACCGCTCCGAGGCCGCGGCCCTCAAACTCTCCCGCACATACTTGGACGCCGGCCGTATACATCTCCCCCCTCCTTCTCGGGATCGTGCCGGCACCCTTCAAGACAAAGCGCCACAACATCGTCCCTACACTCATCGATTGCCACCTCCTTCCCTATGAGTGCCAAACACTGGTTCATGCGCAAAATACCCCCAAACTAGCATGTTGGCGATGATGCACGATTTCGGCGCGACCACCAGTAGATGGGCACGCCGGCAGTAATGATCAAAAGCCCTGCCAATGACGGCCCAGGACTCTCAAGGATCGAATTGACGACGATAGCCAGACTTACCAGGCAAAACAGGGCGGGTGCCAGTGGGTATCCCCAAGCTCTGAAAGGTCGGTGCTCAGTTGGTCGGACACGGCGAAGGATAAATAACGCCAGCGTAGCTACACCAGCGAAAAGGACGACGGCGAACCCTGTATAAGTGAGGAGTTGCTCGAATGTGCTCGAGAGTATCAGGGCGCTACTCCAGACTCCCTGGGCAATAATGGCTGTGGCAGGCGTGCGATAGCGAGCATGGATGCGCGCCGCTGCCCGAAGAAACACCCCATCGCGGGCCATCGCATAATAGACGCGCGGCCCGGCCAGAATCATCGCGCTCACGCTACTGGCCAAGCCCAATGCTAATAAGGCCGCCACCGCCCCCGCAGCTTCAGGTCCGAAGAGCACCTGCGCAGCAAGCACACCTGTGTTGATGGCCCCGCCCAGTTTTTCCACCGGGAGAGCATAGAGATAAAGCAGATTGAGCAGGAGGTAGAGAATCACCACAACTATTGTGCCCAGTGCCAGTCCCCGAGGCAGCGTGTGATGCGGATCCCGCACTTCTTCCGCCATATAGGCAGCAGCGTTCCACCCGCTGTAGGTAAAGAGAATGGGAATGAGGGCAACCAATACGCTCCCGAGACGAAACGGTACTCTCCCAACTTCAAGGTGATCAAAAGACCCAGACCCAAAGGTAAAACCGATCGCCACTAGAGCGAATAATGCGAGTATCTTCAAGACGACAAGGGCATTTTGGACAATGCGGCCAGGGCCGAGACCCAGAACGTGAACAAGGGAAAACCCCCAAATCGCCGCCAGCGCCACAAGCGAGCGGGGTGACAGCTCGAGACGAAGGATCCCCAAAGTAATTTGTACGAACGGATTCACGTCGGCGGCCAAAGGGATGAAGTGACCAAGATAAGCCGCCAGTCCCACCGCGCCGGCCGCAATGGCTCCGGAGAAACCGGCGACAAATGACGTCCACCCCGTCAGAAATGCCGCCAGTGGTCCAAACGCCTCACGCAGGTAGACATATTCTCCGCCCGCATAGGGGCGGAGTGTCGCCAGCTCGGCATAGACAAAACACCCCACCAACGCCATAGCCCCACCGATGAGCCACAAAGCAAGGATCAATGTCGGATGAGGGACCATCTCAGCGACAACCCCTGGCGTCGTGAAGATGCCGACCCCAACGACATTAGCAATAACGAGGGCAGCGGCATCGGAAGTCCCCAACCGCCGCTCCAGTGAAACAGGAACACTCACAGCTGTCACCTGTTCCCTATCTGACATGAGCACGACTCTCCATCTCGCTGTCCCCACTGCTGTGTCGCGTGAGATCATCACCCAAGTATGCAGCCAGATTCCCTCATCGCCCAAAAGGGGCCACTGCCGTACTCGTCTCCTCTTTCCCCACCCGAACAAAAAGGATCTCCACACCACCCCCTCAATGACTTTATCCCCTCATGGCCTCCCCTCCTTTTGAAAGACCAAGAAGTACTGTCGGGGAAGGAGAAAAGTGAATTCGTGAACAAGGGCGTAGCCCGCCTCTTGCGCCTCCTGGAGGATCTGCTCCCTCGGGACTAACTCTTCTGGGCGATGGGGACAGAATCCCTGCCGGCTCGCCTCCGGAGGATAATCAATGATCGCAACCTTCCCCCCTGACTTCAACGCGCGGCGTAGCCTCCGCAAATATTCCACACGATTCGCCATATGGTGCGTCGTGTCACAAAGGAAAGCCACATCTACCGATTCCGGAGGGAGATGAGGATCTCCCTCCTCCCCCACCACAATCTCCACATTCTTTATCCCCAGCCGTCGAATGTTCCACTCCAGAAAACCCAACATCTCCCGATCAATGTCCACGGCGTAGACCTTCCCCCCCTCTCCGACCACCTGAGCAAACCGCCGCGTGAAATATCCGCTCCCCGCTCCAATATCCGCCACCACCATCCCTTCCCTTACGGCGAGCACTCGGATGACCTCGTCCGGCTTCTGCCACTCATCTCGGTCCCACCGCTCATAGGCCGCGATCCGCTGCTCCAGGGAGAGGCGGGTGGAAGGAACCGCTTTTTGCTGAACCGCTCCTACCCCTCCCGCAATGGCCCAACCGGCTATCCCAATCCCAATGATGAAGCACCAGACTCTTTTCATAGCTCCCTCCGAACGTTCAGCGTTCCTCTAAGGCTCGCTTTATCCCACTACAGGGAAGGTGTAACGCTGCCAGCCGTCTCCCCACCTCCGTCAATCCCATCTCTCCCGGTCGGATCTGATGACAGAACGTACACCCGAACTCTTCAAAGCGCGCCACCTTGGCCCGTTGCTCGGACGTTCTTTGCTCTTCCGGGATCTGCGCGATCACATTCATGGCAGCCAAAAGCGCGGGACATCCCTCCGACTCCCTCTTCCGCTGCAGCCCCCACGAGGTAAACCCAAATTTCCCCTCCCGCAGCGTATGACAGCGCTGACATCCATAGGTCTCAAACACGTACTGCGCTTGCTCCTTGTGGCTCTTCCCCGCCAGGGCCCTTTCTAAGGCTTGCACATCCTGAGGAGGGGAGAAGCGAGACGAACAGGCCCATACCCCTCCCACTACCACTATGAGCCCCATCACTCCGATTTTCGCCCCTCTCATCCTTATCCCTCCCGCCTCCTCCCGCGAAAGTCCATGGGACTTCTACAGAAGCCCAGAAGTCAACCTAAAAGACGACTTTCACCGCCACCTGGATCTGACGATTGTCGGTCGCTGTGCTCGTGATCCGCCCCGCACTCGGCAGGGGGCTCTCCTCCGCCCCCGTCCCCGCGAAAATAATCCGATCCGGAGGGGCAAAGTTCGCGCGATTCAGCGCATTGTAGAACTCCATCCGAAACTGGAGCATCCCCCGCTCCCACAGCCGAATGTTCTTCATGAGCGCCACGTCCAGGCCCACCAGATTCGGACCAATCAAAATATTCCGCCCCGCATTCCCCAAATACCCCACCGGTTGCAATTGGAAGATGGAGGGATCGTAAAAACGTCCGGTCCGCTTGAACCCCTCGTTCCCCAAAATCGCTCCCTCGACAGAAGCCCCCGCCTTGATATCAGGACGGACCGTTGCCGGCCGCCGCAGTAAGGCCCGAGCTCGATCCGCGGACACCGCTGGGGTGAACGGAAGACCTGAACGAGCCGTGAAGATCCCACTCACTTGCCACCCCCCAAGCACCTTCCCCACGACCCCCACCTGGTCCCGCCAGAAGGGAAGCTCCACGAGGCCATTCACGGCCACATTATGCTTCACATGAAAGGCCGAAAGCCCTCGCTCATTCCGCCGATCATCGGGATCCTGAGGATCGGGAGTACTCGTGAGAACATCTTGAGATATCTGAGCCGATCCCTCGTCTATAGTCCGGGAGAAGGTGTACGCAACCTGCAGGCTATACCCCTTCGAGAATCGCTTCTCCGCACTGACCTGGAGCGCATTGTACCAGGAATTCCCATCCCCCCGCTTCAGGTCAATCCCTCCCCAATTGGGATTCCGTCGCGCCAGTCCCGCCGGGAAGAACTTCCTCCCCTCTCTCACTTGAGGAATCGGCGTATTCACCTCCCCTCCCCGCATCAGATTGATCCCCCGAGAGCTCGCATACCCAACCGTCACCACTATCTCTTTCACCACCTCCCGCTGCAGGTTCAGGTTCCACTGCAGAGAATAGGGATTCTCGGCCCGAAAGGCCCCAATTTGTATATTCTGTGTCTGATTGGGGAAACGATCCGGAATCGGATGCCGCGGAAAGAGGGGGGCTCGAATCGCTCCAATTTGCTGAAATGGAGGGGCTAGTATGAACCCTGGATAGAAGTGGAAATAGAGGACAGGATCAAAGAACAGGCCAAATCCTCCCCGAAGGGCCATCTTCCCATCTCCCAACAGATCATACGCGAATCCCAAGCGGGGAGCGACGTTCCTTAAGCTGGGATTCTCCATGATAGGATCTCCCAGGGTCACCTCCGCATCGCGGAGCACATCTCGGAGATTGGACACTCGCCCATGCGCTTCCTTCAGCACCGTCGTCACTTCATACCGAATCCCCAGGTTCACCGTCAGCCGCGGTCTCACCCGCCAATCATCCTGCACGTAGCTTCCGATGACCCATTGCCGCCACGCCCGATCCCCCACGCTTCCAGCAGCCATCACGATAAGCCGTTCGGCCCTCCCCTGCAGGAACTCCAGAACACTCGGGAAGTCATAATTCCCATTTGGCCACCCAAACACCCCTACATTGTCTTGAAACCGATGGAGGCTCACCCCGACTTTCACCGAGTGCGCTCCGCGAGTGAGAGCCAAATCATCCGTCAGCGTATAGGCGTTCCGAAGCGAGATCGCGGGTGTCCGAGGATCCCATCCATATGCCCCAATACCGCCGATAACCAAAGTTCCTAAGACCCTCCCCGGAACGAAAGCGAGCGCCGAATGGTCTATGGGCCGGAGAAAACGGGTCGTGACCGAGATATTCGTCCGCGTGAATCCCCCTCGGAGGGTATTCAACAGTGACGCCGACACCGCACCGTCCCATTGCAGGACGACATACTGATTCCGGCTCAACTGATCGAGCATGCTCAGAGGATTGGGAGTAGCCGTTGCCCGGACGGCCGTAGCATCATCAAAGGTATATCGCCCGAAGAGAGTATGCCCTCGGCTCACCACATGGTCCATCCGAATCTGGAAGAAGGTCTCATTGACCACCTCATCTTGAGGGAAACGATACTCCGCTAGTCCCCCACCGAGATCTGGCCCATTCGGGAGAGGGAAGAGCTCCACATACGGCCGCACGCTCTCCGCCACCGGCACAATCTCCCCCCGCCGCGCTGCCAGACTGGGTACCCGTATAATCCGCGTGAACCCCTTCAGCTCCCGAAACCATTCCCCTATCCCAAAGAAGAACGTGCGATCCCGCCGCACGGGCCCTTCCGCCGTGAACCCAAACTGATGCCGCCGAAATTCCGGCTTCCGCCGATCGAAGAAATTCCGCGCATCGAGATTATCGTTCCGATGGAACCAAAAGGCCGACCCATGGAACTCATTCGTCCCAGAGCGCGTCACCGCCGTCACCACTCCCCCCGAGGCCATCCCAAACTCCGCGCTGTAGCTGTTGGTCAGAACACGAAACTCCCGCACCGCATCCACCCCAAGCGCCACCCCCGCCGCACTCCCAATCGTGCGCCCCCCCGCATCGTTCACGTACACCCCATCGAGTAAGTAGGCATTGGAGCTCGGGCGCAGCCCACTCACAACCATCTGCGGCCCTCGCGTGGCTACAGTTGCAGTGTCAACGTGGGTGAACGCCATCACTACCTGTGTGAAGAAAAGAGAGATGCACATAGCTCCGCGCATTCAGAGGGAGCTCCCGAATCTGTTTGTCGTCGATCAATCCCGACAACGTGGCGCGTTCTAACTCCACGCGCGCCGCCTCTCCCGAAATGGTCACCCGCTCCACGACTTCCCCGACCTCCAGACGTACATCTAACGTCACATGGTCCCCCACGGCCAACTTCACCCACTGCAGTGCTGTCTTGAACCCCGGTGCTTCCACGCTCACCTCGTACGTCCCAGGCACCAACCCCGACACCGTATATCGCCCTGCCGACGTTGTCTCGGCCACCTTCTCCACCCCTGTCTCCACATTCTTCACCCGAACGTGCGCGCCCACCACCACGGCCCCCGCCGCATCCACCACTACTCCCGAAATAGTCGCCGTCGTCGCTTGCCCCCACACCACGACGGCCAGGGAGAGAAGGCTCACAACAGAAGCGAATCGGGCATATCTCATCATCAGCACACCTCCTTTATCTACCGACCGCTGCCGCGATCGGACCAGCCCCGGGAATCACCCCCCAAAAACGAGGCGATGGAATCCATCATGCATCTTCCAAAAGAGGTCCCGCGCCTGGCGAACATGTTTTCGGACGCGCTCTTGCTCCGACTCCGTCCGGGCGTAGTCCCGAACCGCTCGATATGCGATCTCTCCATGCTCTACATCCGCCACCGCATGGACGGAGAAGAACCCCACCGCCTCCTCCGACAAGCCATAAATGTGTCGCAACGCCTTCGCCAACCGCCCCGCCACACGCGAGAACGGCTCTTCCATCCCCACTCCTCCAGCGGCTAAAGCCACAGCCGGATGCTCCCGTCGAGCTACCCTATAGATCCAGTTCTGCACCCGAACGATCTCCGGAATCGGAGGAGTCCCCTGAATCTCCTCCTCTGTGGCGCCCAAAGCCCGCGCCAGAAGAGGGGGAAGCTCCCGATGGGGCGGACCGTACGTACTGTGGGTCTCCTCCTCCAAAATCCCCTGCACGATCATGCGTCGCAAAGCCTCCTGCGGATCCTGCCACGCCCCCTCGACAACCTTCGCATAAAGATATCCTCGAAACCCCGTCGATCTCACAGCCCACCGACACCACTGAACGGCAAGGCGCTTCAGCCCTTCCCGACTCGCCTCCCCATGTTCAATCCTCGCGACCAGGGGGTGTTCTTCGAGATCTCGCTCTCTCACGATATTCCTGAGCTCATCCAAAAATCCTTCATTCATGCTCTCCCTCCTCAAGAAGCGGGTTCTGTCTCACTCCACGCGGAGCGGACCGTTATTGAAAATGCGGCAAGACATACTTCACAAAACGTTGGAGAGAAGCCATCGTCTCCTCATGCGGGAGCGTTCCGAAGGTCGGAATGAGACCGATCTGCGTCGCTCCCAAAGCGTGAATCTCTCGGATTCGTTCGAGGATCTGCTCGGGAGTCCCCATGAGCACGCGCTGCGGATACACAACATCGAAATGAGCGCTTTCCTGAAAGCGCTGCCGCGCATCGGCATAGTGCCGATAACTCTCATCGGGTGGAAGGAATCCCTCCGCCGCCACCTGGAAATACTCGCGCAAGGGGCGTTCGACGATCTCCTTCAATCGGGAGACCGAGGTCCCGGGTTCTGCCACATAGGTATGGTAACATACCAGGACCTCCTTCTGTTTCGGATCCTGACCGCTTCACTCCAGCGCCCTCACATACCACCCGATGCGCTCTCGAGCAACCTCCGGATCCACATGATAGGCCACATAAAGGAGGTTGTATCCGTGTTCGGCTGTCCACTCGAAAGACTCTCGAGTCAGAAAGCAAGCGACCCAAATAGGGGGATGAGGTTTCTGCACCGGCTTTGGATAAACCCGAATAGGACCAAATCGCCGGAAGCGTCCCTGGTATTCCACCTCTTCCTGCGTCCAGCACTTTTTCACAATCTCGACCCCCTCTTCCAAACGGGCCCGGGCTTCATCCATAGGAACTCCAAAAGCGTCGAACTCCAGCTTCTGAACCCCCCTCCCGACTCCCAATTCCAATCGCCCATTGCTCAAACAATCCACCATCGCTCCTTGCTCAGCGACGCGCACGGGATCGTTGAAAGGAAGAATGACAGCTCCCGTCCCCAATCGAATCTTGTGGGTCTGTACGGCAAGGGCAGCTAAGAGCACGAAATTCGAAGGGATGACTCCCCCATGTCGGAGAAAATGGTGCTCCACCAATCACACGGAGTGAAACCCGTGCGTATCAGCGAACGTCACCTGCTCGAGGATCTCCCGATAGATCTGAGGCTCCCGCTTGACCTCGGGATAGAATGAGGGGAGATAGAACAATCCGAACTTCATAGCCTCTCCTCAACAAGGATCTTCCTCACTCTCGACGATCAAGGGGAAAGGGACCGCCTCTTCTCTCAAGAGCTCATCGGCACTCCCTCCCGGTCTCGGACAGCGGCAACGATTCCATCCCAGAAGATCTGAAAGGCGAGCATGGACTCCTCAGCCGCACGAGTAATGTCGTCCCACTGCTCAGGCGCTGACACATACCGAACGAGAAAGTCATAAGCCCCTCCGGCGTGTACCTGATCAAGGACGTGGTGTCGCGTCCAAAACGTCAGAGCATCCTCTGGAAGACCGAGATGCCGCTTCCAAGACTCCGCCATCCGCGCCGAGATAGCTCCACAGTGAGGAGCATTAACACGTTCCAGAACGGCCTTAGCTGCTAATCCGATCCACCACGGACGATTTTTCGTCAGATTCTCCCACACGTGCAGACTGACTCGTGTCGTCACCAAAGGCGTCGCATTAATGACCTCCGCATCGCTCATCCCCAAGGCGCGCCCCATCTTGAGGATCCACTGGAAATGGGACTGCTCGGGAATCGCCTCTTCCTCGTACAGATTCTCCTTCTCGATAAACCACCGCACCTCTCCGATAGGACAATTCCCGACGACAAACGCCCAATGCTGACGGCTCGCCCGGGTGAAGATCCCATGCTGCTGGACGTACACCCGCGCCCCTTCGATCGTCAGGGCTTCTTCGGCGTACTTCGGCCATTGTGAGGCTTCCACATATCGCCCCACAATCTCATCCAACTTGCGGAGATAGGCCTCTTCTCCCATGGTCGCCTCCTACGCTGCTGTAGCCCGTCGTGCGTATCGGTGTTGAAGCTGGGCCCATCGTCGCCCTGATTCCCGAGCGCTTTCCAGGTACGCCTCCGGAGCCCATGTATAAGGAGGACGTGTCGGACCAGGCCGGATGAATCCCGCTCCCTCAAATTGCGCATTATCGAGCTGAATGCTGTACTTTAAAAACTCTTGGAAGCTCCCTCCCGGAAAGAGAGGCTCCAGCGCCCACTCGATCTCCTCCGTCAGGCGGCGCGCTCGTTCCCACTCTCCAGCAAAGATCGCTTCCTTCAGCGCAACCACAGGAGCCGGCCCGCACGCCACATTCCCCGACCAACAGGCCACCACCTCCTCGGGGAACAACCGCGCCCAATAGTACCAATCGCTCTCCAAAGGTAAGAGTCGAATCCTCCCCTCGACAGCACGCAGATCGGCCAAGAAAGCATCCCCCCCTAAGAGCCCAATGTGCTTAGAGGCAACGATCTGAGGGATCCGACTCAACTCTCGATAGACCGCTGCCGAGATCTTGCCCTTGAAAGCACCCGGATTGTCGTAAATAACCACCGCCATATCAGGCAACGCCTCCGCGAGATCCCGATAAAACTGCACGATCCCCCGATCATCCAAAGCGATCCACATGGGCCGCCCGACGAAGAGTCCATCCGCCCCCAGATCCCGCAAGGCACGCCCCCGCGCAATAGTGTCTCGCGTATTCAGTGTCGTCGCCCCAGCAAAGACAGGCACGCGCTTGCGCACAACCTGGACGATCGTATCCACGAACGCTTGCACCTCATCCCAGGTCAGAGATGCCCCCTCTCCGAACGTCCCATTGGTCATGATCACGTCAATACCCGCTTCCACCAAAGCCTCCACCATCCGCGCCGTCTCCTCCAGATTAACTGTTTGGACGGCATCCCACCGATTCGCTCCCTCCTTGGCGGGAGTGGGAACAATACCGACAACTCCACGAATATCAGCCGCACTCAATCGAGTCATATGTTAGCCTCCGTTATTGGATTCACTGTGATTTCTTCCAAGGGAGCTCCCCCAGAAGGGGGGAGCCCCTCGGAAAAAGAAAGGTCCGCAGAACTTCCCCACCGCCTCCATCCCGAAGTTAACTCTCCCCCTTCATGACATGCCGATACACGCCCTCCAGAAAGAGGGCAAAAAGGTCCACCGATGTGAGCGCCGCATACTCCAGCGAGAACCCCGGCCGAAAATCGGCTCGTCCTTCCTGCAAGATGCGCTGCAGCACCGCGCGATTGAACTCCCCATGCCCCATGACCCCTTCATGCTCCTCCAGGTCCGCTTCTTCGTGGGTCACAAAATAGGGAACCTGGTCTTCCTTCAGACCATACTTCGAGAGCAACGCCTCTCGGAACTCCCTCGCCCAATGTCCGACGTATTCCTCCCATGCAATACTCGCCCAGAACTCCGCCATCGTTCCCTCGTGCAGAACCCCACGATGCCACTCCACCAGCGCTCGGCACTCCGGAAGCATCTCGTACTCGATCATCTCCTCCGCCCTCAGTCCGAAGATCTCCCCCTGCTTGATCACAATCTCAACATGTCCCGGAGGTTTCGGATGGATGAGCTCATCGGCCACCTTCGCGGAAAATGGCCCCAACAGGTCCCAATTCCTCTTGAAAAACGGCAGATGAAACTGGTAAGCGCATCCGATGAAGTTATTGATCTCCGCGACAAACCCGTACCAGTTCTGCCAGAAGACCTTAATCCCCTCAAAGGGCAAGGTCCCCGCCTTCAACGCCCTCATGTATCGCCCCTCCCCCACAACGGCACGCGCCCGCTCATGCATCCGCTCATAGAGGGCATCGACAATCTCTTTCGCTTGCTCGGGCGTCAGCTTCTGTCCGAGTTCCAACTTCTTTGTTACGGCCACCATAGCCTCCCCTCCTTTCGAGATTCCCCCCCGTGGACGGGGGGACAGAAAGATGCTGAGGACCTGAAAGCCCTCACGACAATTCACAATCCGATGCGGGATCCCTGCCGGAATACGGACCACCATCCCCTCGTGCAGCTCCCGCTCCTCTCCCCCAATGCTGAGCGTCGCCTGCCCCGAGAGCACGTAAGCAATATCTTCCTCCCTTTCATGAACGTGCTCCGCGACCTCTGCCCCCTCCTCCGCCCGGACGAGAGAACAGGAGAATTCCACCCCGTCTACCTCCAGACTCAACAACGGCTTGCGCTTCAACCCCGGAGAACGAGGATGCTCCTCCCATTCCCGAGAAGTCCCTGGGATGATCGTCGCACGCTCCCGCATGGGATCCCCCTTCTATGCCCCCTTCTCCTCGACGACATGCCGATACACGCCATCGAAGAAAAGGGCCAAATAGTCCACCGACGTCATCGCACAGTACTCCAAGTCAAAGCCCGGCCGAAACAGAACCATTCCTTCTTGTAAAAGCCGCTGCAAGCACTGCCGATTGAACTCCCCATGTCCCATGATCCCTTCATGCTCCTCAAGATCTGCTTCCTCATGCACTTGGAAATATCTCGTCTGTGGCTCCTGGAATCCATAGTGACGGACTAAGGCCTCTCTCCACTGTCGTGCCCAATGCCCAATCGGCTCTTCGCAGGACAGGAATGCCCACCACTCCGTGATCGTTCCCTCATAGAGGAGTCCTCGCGCCCATTCCAAAAGAGCCCGACACTCAGGGAGCATCCGACATTCGATCATCTCCTCTTCACTCAGGCCAAAAGCCTTCCCCTGTTCGATGACCACGAGGATATGTCCCGGGGGACGCGGATTCATCAACTCATCCGCCACCTTCGCGCTGAAGGCCGCAAGAAGATCTGGATGTCTTTTGAAAAACCAAATGTGCCGCTGATAGGAGCACCCGATGAGGTTATTGATCTCTGAAACAAAAGCATACCAGTTCTTCCAAAACACCCGAATGGCTTCCATCGGAAGTCGACCTTGCTGCAGATCTGTCATGAACCGCCCTCGCGTGATCTTCCGATCCCATCGCTCATAGACCATCTCATAGAGACGGTCCACCTGCGCTCGCGCCTGCTCGGGACTTATCTTCTCCCCAAAGGTGACACTTATCGTCCTCATAATCCCTTCCTCCTTCAGAAAGAGATCTTCACCGCAAACTGCACATACCGAGGATTAAACACCTCCCTCGGAGATCCGAAGGCCAGAATCGCGGGGGGAGGAATGTTCAAATCGTCCGATCCCCACACCGTATTGAAGCTCTTGATATTGACCGTGTTCAGAAGATTGAAGAACTCCATCAACACTTCCGCCGACCCCCGCTCTCCGAAAGGAGCCACCCGACGGGAGATCCTCACCCCCACATCCACAAAGCGATCCCCTCGGAAGGTATTCTTCCCCAACCGCCCCGGCCGGTCATTATTCGGATTCCCATCCCCATTGGCGTCGACCCCCGCATAAACCGTCGAATATCGGGGACCTTCCGCCGTAAGAATCACCCCCAGCCGGAAATCCCGCAGCACACCCCGCAGCCGCTCCCTCGGCCCCTCCCCCAAAAAGGTCGCTACCAATCTCTGTCCCACGTGTTGATTCGAAAGCGAGCGCTCGAGACGCTCATTCTCCGGATTAATTGCTGGCTGAGCGATATCCAATCCCCATCCCATCGGGTCATACAGCGAGATCGTCTTAGAGACCGTGTAATTGACCTGGAAACTGAAATGGGAACGGAACCGCCTCTTGATCGAAAACGTCCCCCCGTGGTAAAGGTGCCGATCATCGTTGCGAGGGGGTAGAACGTTCAAGAATCGAGGATCCCGTCGTCCACGAAAGAGTGGCCGTCCATCCGGAGTCGCCCCCGTCCGAAAGGCATTCAGATTCGAATGTATCGACGGAATCTTCAATCCATGGACGAAGAGATACGACGCCGAGACCGACAGACCCGGCGACAGCTCATACTCCAGCTCCAAGCTCGCCTGCTCACTATAAGGGGTTCGAAGATCCCGCTGCGGAGGATGCGTCCAGATCACCCCTTGATCTTCCCCCGGCAGCTCCCCTCTTTGTAAAAAGGCGACCATGGCGGGCGCCGCTGCAGCCGGACCCACCAGCGACCGAAAGGCCACAAACCCTGTCCGACGATTGAACGGACCCAGCTCCCACAAGGGCGTCGGTACTCCCCATCCCAAGACCTGATCAGCCATTATCCAGTGAGTTGGTATGCGCTTGACATCATGGAAGATCCCGAAGCCCGCTCGGAGGACCCCTCGCCCTCCCTGAAACCCGTAGGAGAGTCCTACCCGAGGCTGCACATTGTCATAATCCCGATCCGCAAACTCCTTGGGCAGGGTATCGAAGTCATACCGAATCCCATAGGAGAACGTCAGATTCGACGTCACTCGCCACCGATCCTGCCAGAAAACCCCCCAGTGCTCCCACTGAAACTCTTTCCGGATCAACTCCTCCCATGCCGTGGGAACAGCCCGCTCTCGCCACGGAATCCCCGGATGCCGCCCCACCCCCACCGCCATCGGCCACTGAAACAGCGCCGGCGTCGGCCGCTCAAAAGGAGGAAGCCCCAAAAACGCCCCCAACCCCGGGAAGAGAATCCGCGCCGGGAAAAAGAGCTCCCACCGAACCGCATCTCGATAATGATTCACATTCATCCCAAACTTCAGTTCATGCTCCCCCCGCGTCAGCGTGACCTGCTCCACCCCCTGCACCAGCGTCTCCCGATAGAAATCCACATCCGACGTGCTCTTCCCCATGATGATCAGATTCGGAATCTCCAATGCCGGCTCATGCAGAACCGAGGGAAACTCAAACCTCCGCCTCCCCCACTGAAACCGCCCCTCGTTCACCGTCGTCGCCGACACAACAGACGTCACCCCCACCACAAACGCCTGATCCCGCACAAAGGCATTCCGCCGCGTCGAAGACGCAGGACTCGCCCTTCCCCCTCCCCCCAAGAAGTTCCGCGTCTCCGAATCCAAAAAATTGTACCGGAAACTCCCCCGATGCTTCTCCGTGAAACTTGGCTCCACCTTCACCAAAAATTGATCATAGTTGTTCACCTTCAACAAGGACGTCGTCTCCGGCGTCAGCCCCAGGCTTCTTCTCACCCGATTGAGCGCCTCCACATTCTCCAAAATCACTCGACTGAAGAGATTGGCCTCCGCCCGCCGCTGCCCCTCATAATTGCCAAACCCGAACACTCGCCCCCGCACCAGAGGCCCTCCCCCTACGGCCCCAAACTGATGCTGCCGCAACGCCTTGCTGACCCCCTTCGGCTGCAAGACCGACCGCGCATTCAGCGCATCGTTCATCCCATAATAGTACACTCCCCCATGCACCTCCTCTGTCCCACTGCGCGTCACAATGTTGACCATCCCCGCCAAAAACCGCCCATACTCCGCCCCATACGTGCTGTTCACCACCCGAAACTCCCGCACCGCCTCCTGCGACGGCGTCGCCCGTGGCAACCCCGTGATCGTCTGCGAATTATCCACCCCATCGATCTGCACCAACGTCAGCCGCTCATTCTGCCCCCCAAACGTCAACCGCGGCACCGCCGCCGATCCCACCGCCACTGTCGGCTCTTGGAAGGCTCCCCCCGTCAAATCCCCCCGCGCCACCGCCACCTGACTGGAGAGCTTCACAAAATCCACAAAATTCCGCCCCAGAATCGGCAAAGCCCCAATCTCTCGCTCCTCCACCACCCGACTGATGTCTATCCGCGTCGTCTCCACCACAGGCGCTTCCCCCGTCACCACCACTTGCTCCACGATCTCCCCCACCTTCAACACCACATCCACTACCGCACTCCCCCCTACGGTCACCCGAACCCCCGCCTGAACAAACCGCCGAAATCCCGGAGCTTCCACCACAATCTCATACACCCCGGGAGCCAACGAGGGGAAACTATACCTCCCCCCCTCATCCGTTACCCCCATCCTCACCTCCCCCGTGTCCACATTCCTCACCCGCACCCCCCCCTGACTGAT
>Ga0272449_1001254_pt1 | contig 26930 bp, 32 predicted proteins | sample YNPCB0241_FD_198679 | JGI IMG/M metagenome (GOLD analysis project Ga0272449, IMG submission 198679) | Hot spring sediment microbial communities from Yellowstone National Park, WY, United States - YNP-CB-024-1 | ecosystem: Environmental > Aquatic > Thermal springs > Hot (42-90C) > Sediment... | reverse complement strand
TCGCTCGCCCAAACGATCTGGGGCTGGGAGAAGAGTGCGCTTTTTCGATCGCCGCTCCAGCCCAGGGGGTTGATGTCGCCGATTCTCTGCCACGGCCACTCATTGGTCAAAGCATCCAAGGTGGCGGCTTTCGGCTGCACCGTGCTCCAGCGCGCGTACCACGGTGGAGAGTAGCCGTTCACGGTCTTCTCTATGTGGTGTTTCAACATGACCAGCCACTGGTACGTGCCGCGAGAGGGGTTGTACGTGTGGCTACCCCACCCAGCGTGTATTTCGAAGCCCGTGTAACCGGCTGTCCCGTAGGAGTCCGAGAAGCTGTACTCGGCGCTGATGTAGTACCCCAGGTAAACCCATGTGGGCGATGATTGGAAGAGCGGCGCTTTCCGCAGCTCCGAGCTCCGCGCTCGAACAGACTCTTCAGGCCGCGCTTCCAACGCCTTGCTCAGCACGGCAAGTAAGAACCCCTGGAGCTCGCTCCACGGAGGCGTACTCGCCGCTACGTAGCCGGCGATCAGCTTGCCGCCCGGCGCGCGCTTAGCGTCCACCAGCACTACGCTGCAACCGCAGCCGGGGACAAGGTAGCTGCCCTGCTCGACCATCGGTAGCAGCGCGAAGGGGTCCTTCGGGACCTTCTTCTCGCCCAGCTTCACCGGCTCGACGACGCCTGAGAGGAGGATCGAGAGCGCGTCTTCCCCCGGCTCTGCCACGGCCAGCACCTTACTCGAGTTAACGAGTGAAAGCACGAGCTCGGCTCTCCTCGACAGCGCTGGAAGGGTGTCCCAGCCCACGATTACCAGGTCGCGCGCGCTTTCGGTAGTAAAAAGGGAGGGCTACGGCTTCGCTGTTTTAATTCCGTTTTCATTAAGCTGCTCCAGAGCCGTTGCAGGCCGTCGGGAATGTTTTTATGCGGCTTCGCGCAGGAGCGCTGCCCCGATGGCGATTGCACGTCAGGCCGAGCTGTGAGATGATTGGTCTTTGCGGAGGGGCCTTTACTCGAGCGCCAGGTCGATCGTCGCTTCGAGGATGTCCATCGAGTAGTCGCAGATCCTGCGCAGGCTGTCTGCGATGAGCCTGACCACCATGTGGCGCCTCGCGTCGCACGGCTCCTCCAGTATCCTTTCTAGGAACCTCTGCTCGGCCTCCAACAGCTTCGGCGGGTACTCGTCGAGGAGCGCCAGCGCTCTCTCCCTATCCCTCCCGGTGAAGCAGCGGATGGAGTTTTGGAAGATCTCCTTTGCTAGCTTCGCCATCGATTCCAGCTCGCCCTCCAGCCCGCTTATCGATATACCGGCTTCGATGAGCGACTTCGCGTTCGCCGCGATCTTCTGCGCGTGGTCGGCGCTTCTCTCGAGGCTCTTTCCGACGACAGCGTACTCGATAATCTCCTCTAGGCTCCTGAGCCCGATTTCCTCCACGCCGACGAAGCCGCGCACACCGGCGTTGAGCTGGCGGAGGAGGTAGAGGTAGAGCTTGTCGATGAAATCGTCGCGCTCTGAGACGTCATCCAGCAGACCGATGTTCTTTGTTAACAACCCCTCCATCGAGTCGTCGATCATCCCGCTCGTCACCTGCCCCATCCGCTGGATCACCGAGTTGACCGGCAGCTCCTCAACGTTCACGAGCACCTGAAGGATCATGTTGCGCTCACCCTCTTCGAGCAGCTCGACACCTATCATCTTGTTAGCGACAACCCTCTTGATAACCTCTCTGAACCTCCTCGCGTCCGAGGGTAAGCTCACCCTTATCACCTTGAAGCCGGCCAAGTAGCGGGACATCAGCTCGCGAATAAGGGCGCCCTCGCTCATCCCGTCCCGTAGCAGAAGCTTGCTCTCGGGCCTCTTCGCCTCCTGCAGCGGAGGTGGGATTATTCTCAAGGAACCATCGGGCTCTAAGACTATCGACACCGATGTTCCCCTCTCCAAGCCCACGCGCTTGGCCCAGCTCTTAGGGAGCGACACGACGTACGTCGATCTGCCTATCAGCTGAACCCTTCTGACGATCTCTCTTGTCTCCATACTAACCACATTATACTCTACTTACCGATTCCCCACGTGCTTCACTCTTTATAAGCATCGCGCCCGGTCGGCGGTCACCGTGCCCCTGTTGCGCGCGTACCCTGTTGAAAGCCACAAGTAGGCTTCCGCAATCGTTCTTGCAGCCTAGCAGCTCCGCGAGGTACCTATGGGTTGGAGGTGAGGGCGAAGCTCCAACCGGCTCGTCAACCAGTTCCTCTAGTTCGGGCAGCCGCAGCGGTAGGATCACCAGCTCGTGATCCCCCTTCGCCCCGGCAAAAGCCTTCCTGTTCAAGCTGAGGCCGTTTTCGTCGATGATCCCGACGACCGTTCCACCCACCTTGATGAGAGCATAAGGTCCTGGCGGCCACTTGAAGTCGGGCAGTGTCAGCGCTGCCAGCACGTAGCGCCGCTTCAGGCACTCCATCGCGCCGAGGTTCACGGGTTTTCCCCACGGCGTGAGCGTGCGCGAGTAGGTTTCCTCGAGCTCTCTAACGCGCTCCACCTCCTCCGCCCGTAGCAAGCGTCCCCCTAAGACTCTTCTGCCCGCGAGAGCGCTTAGCACGATCGCTTCGACGCTCATAGCCTGACGGGTTTCCCTTCGGTGCTGGAGCGGATTACCGCTTCGATGATCCTCAGGTTTTCTACGCCGTCCTCCGCTGTCACCACGGGCTCCGTGCGGTCCAGCACGCACTGCAGGAAGTGCAAGTCGGCTTCTCTGAGGAAACCAGCCGACAGCCCGTGGACCCTATGTAGCTTCGCAAGGTGCGGGTACCCGTAGGACCTGGTAGCCACGGCTAGGGATTCTTTCTCGGTGTCTACGTGCACGGCGCCTCCGGTGCACACGAGCTCCAGCTTGAAGTCGAAGATCGAAGGTGAGGACTCGGGTAAAACCCAGCTGCTCTCCAAGAGGGCGAAGCCCTCGTCGAACCTCAGGGTTGCGGCGTAGGCATCGGGTGTTCCGAGGTCTTTCAGGACTTTCGTCAGCGACACTGCGTAGACCTCTCTCGCGGGCTGCTCGAAGTACCAGCGAGCGAGGTCGGCGGTGTGGCTCATCAGGAAGAAGGCGACGCTCGTTTTCGACGCCCAGCTCAGCATCCTCCTCGGGACGTAGACAGTATCGTTCAACCTGGCGTACATGTGCAAGGGTGCGCCCAGCTCCCCCCGCCGCAGAAGCTCCTTAACGTGGGCGAAAGGAGGGTTGAATCGGTTCTCGAAGTTCACCATCAGGATCAGCCCTCTCTTCTTGGCTTCAGCCGCCATCAGCTCAGCCTCGGCGAGCCTCGTGGCCATCGGTTTTTCCACCAGAACGTGCTTACCCCATTCGAGTGCGGCCATGACAGGCTCTAAGTGGAGGTGATCGGGTGTCGCTACGATGACCGCTTCTACCCCGCCCTTCTCGCATAGTTCGCGAGCGCTACCGTAAGCGGTCGGAACCCCGTACTCTCCAGCCACTTTCTTCGCGCGTGCGAGGTCTGCGTCAGCCACAGCCGCGAGCTCGGCCGCTTCAATACTTTTTATAGCCTCGACGTGCGCGAGACCCTGATTGCCCAACCCGACCACGCCCACTCTAACCTTTCCCGCCACAGTAGCGCGAGGCTAACCCTCGTATTAAAGTGCTCCCTTCGAGCGAGCGCTAGCCCGCCCCTGGTTGAAGCTGCGGCTGCGCGTCAGCGCGCTCGGCTCCAGCAGGTAGCAAGCAAGGTCCCGGTTTTCCAATCTACGGGGGAATGGGGTTCATGCTGCTCCGTTTTTACCGCGCGTTCTCCACACAAAAGGTCAGCTTTCCTAGCCTTCATCACACCCTCACGGGTCTGCAGTTCCAGCGCACATCATCCGACTTCGGGGCGAGTGTAAAGCCTAATAAGTTAGCGGTCATCCAACATCTTATGACCGAACGCTTCAAAGGTAAAGTTGTGACCGTTACTGGAGGGGCCCGCGGGATCGGAGCAGCTATAGCAACACGGCTAGGAAGGGAGGGCGCAAAGGTTGTCGTGTTCGACGTAAACAGGGAGGCGGGGGAAAAGCGGGTAGAGATGCTGAAGGCTGAAGGCGTCGAAGCCATTTTCGTTCACGGCGATGTCGCGCGCGAGCCTGATGTTGCGCGCTGCGTAAGCGCTGCAGTGGAGGCTTTCGGTCGCTTAGACGTGCTCGTGAACAACGCGGGCATAGGCTCCCCGGGGAAGCCGGTATTCGAGCAGGTGCTCGAAGATTGGGAGCGCGTGATAGCCGTCAACCTCACCGGGCCCTACCTCTTCGCGAAGCACGCGGCGAAGGTGATGGCTGAACGGGGCGGAGGGGTTATCGTGAACATCGCGAGCACGCGAGCGCTCCAGTCCGAACCCAACACCGAGCCCTACAGCGCCTCGAAGGGGGGCCTGCTCGCCCTGACGCACGCGCTGGCGGTGAGCCTAGCCCCTTATAGAATCCGGGTTGTGGCGGTATCGCCCGGATGGATCGACACGAGCGAGTGGCAGCTTCCGCCCCGCAAGCCCCAGCTGACCCGTCTCGACCACGAGCAGCACCCGGCCGGCCGGGTCGGCAGGCCCGAGGACGTGGCGGCGCTCGTCGCCTTCCTCGCGTCGGACGAAGCCGGCTTCATCACGGGGGTCAACATCGTGATCGACGGCGGGATGACGATCAAAATGCTGTACCTGGACGACGCTGTCATCGAGAGCGCTGTGGCGCTGCTCACCGGAGACCGCGAGCTCGCCGCGCTGCTCAGGAGGGCGCTGGCGGGGGGCGACCTTGGCAGGGTCAAGGAGGCGCTTAAAGCGGCGCTAGGGGCGTGAAGCCCGCCGCGCGTAGCGCGCGGCCGCATCGTACACCGCGATGATGTTCTCCACGGGGGTGCCCGGCAAGATCGTGTGGCTCGGTCTCAGCGTGTAGCCGGTGAGGCCTAAGTTCTCGATCAGCCACTCGACCTCCCTCCTCACCTCGTCGGCGCTCAAGAAGGGCAGCCTCTGCACCCCCAGCCCCCCTTCGAAGCTGATCTTGTCCCCGTACACCTCCTTGATCCGCTTGACGTCCATGCACTCCGGCTGTATCGGCTCGAGGACGTCCACCCCCACCTCGACGAGGTCCGGGATTATCGGCTCGATCCACCCGTCGCTGTGGAAGTGGAAGAAAGCGCCCCGCTTGTGAATCAACTCGGCTAGGCGCTCGTACCTCGGCTTCAGGAACCGCCTCCACAGCTGCGGGGAGATGAGCATCGTCGTTTGCGCCCCCACGTCGTCGCCGCTGTACACTTGGTCGACGCCGGCGTCGGCGAGGAGCGCCGCCTGCCGCTCGGCGATCGCGAAGAGCTTGTCGAGCACGTAATCGACCTTCCACGGCTCCTTCAACATCGCCCTGTAGATCGCGTTGTAGCCGAAGAGGGCGCACGCGGTCTCGAAGGGTTGGAGCGCGCAAGCGATCACGCAGTAGCTCTCGTGCTCCCTCCTGAACCTCTCCACCGCGGCGTAGTCCTCCTCGTTCACCTCGGGGAACGGGTACTCCCTCACGTCCATCCACTCCAGGGGGTGGACCACGTGCATGCTCGTCCTACCGTCGCTCGAGGTGGCGTGCAGCACGCCCCAGCTGTCCCGCCACAGCCTCCTCCCGCCAACTTCAACCCAGCCGGGCTCAAAGCCCCCGCGCAAGCCGATGCCGAGGAAGCTGATGTTCGGGAGGAAACCCCTGTAGTCCACCTGGAGGCGCCTGAGCAGCCGCTCGAGGTCGCTCTCCCCCAGCCTCGCGGCGAGGCTCCCGTAGGGCTCCGGCCGCTCGATCCAGATGCTCAAGGGGATCCTGTCCACCTCCTCCCTCAGCACCGCCCTCAGGCACCGCTCCCTCGGCTCCATCGGAGACCGCGAGCGCCTCGAGGTAGAAAAGCGCTGCGCTCTCGGTGCGGCTCAGCGGGGGCGCTGGCGAGCTACTCCTCGATTTCGATGCGCACTGTCCGGGCTTTTTCGGGGACGCCCTTCAGCGACGTTACCATTGCTATTACAACTTTCTTGAAAAGGTTCTGGACGAACGGGTTAAGGTCGATCGGCTTGCCGTCGACGAGCACCTTGACCTTCGAGCTCAGAACCGCGCAATCCCGGGGGCTCGCCTCCCCCCTGAGCACGGCTGCGGCCAGCGTGACGCAGCTGCCGTACCTGCAGGACCCACAGTTCAGGCCCGCGGGCGGCTCGAAAGCCTTCTCCTCGATCAAATCGGCGAGTTCCTCCTCCTCGCTGGGCCCGTACACGGGGATGCTCGCGCTCGCTATGCCCCCCGACGGAGCGTAGGCCGCGATCGTGAGGGGGTGCGTGAGCTTTTCGAGCTCCTCCCCGCTCCTGACCACCTTGACTCTAACTCCTGGGAAGCTCTCCTTGAAGCCTTCCGCGACCAGGAAGTCGTAGGATCTGAGCAGCGAGAGCGCTTCGGAGAGCGTGAGGCTGCGCCTCTCAAGGGTCTCGACCGCCTCCTGGGACACCGCTAGCGCGACGACCGCGCCCGCCTCGAAGAGCTTGGTTGAGTCCGTGGGGCTCAGGGTTAAGCTACCGTGAGCGTGCTTCAGCGCAGCCACCCTGTAGCCGCGCGAGGAGAGGATCCTGACGAGCTTGGTCGCCAGCGCGGTTTTTCCGGATCCCTTGAAGCCGACCACCGCGACCGCTTTCACGGCTGCGACGCTTCACGTAGTTACCTAAACTTTTCCTTAGAGCAATGGCAAAAGTGCTTGCTTGCCAAAGCCGTGTCCTGTAGTCTCGCACAGCGATTTCAGAGCTTTTAGGTGAAGCACCTGGCATCTGTGTGAGCAAGTTTCCGGGATAATCTACAAACTTGCAGGTTTTATTCGCATTAAGCCGGGTATCCTATCGTATGATCTATCAAATGAAATGATCATCCTATCTAGGTTGAGAGCCGTGGCTGCGTAATGGGAATCGAAGAATGTTAGATTGAAAGTTTGCCTCAGATAGACACTCGTGATCGCTATATCCGGTGTTAAAGGGACGTACTCTACGTTCGGTAAGGTAGCTAGTGCCGCGAGATCTTGCAGAAGCCTATCCTCTATCCCTTCACTTCTATAGATCAGCTCCATTTCTATTAAACTAACACTTGATATTTTAACTTTTATCTCTCCATTTTTAAGTTTTTGAAATATTCTCTTAGCTACATCGTGGTTTGGGTCGCTCCTATTCAAGTAAGCGAAAATTACATCATTTTCTAGTAGGGGCATCTCTCTCCCCCTGCCTCCCTCTCGGCTAAGAGTTCAGCTTGCTTTCTAAGTTCTTTAAACGGCTTTTTTAGATCAAGAGTTCCTTCGAGCACCTCGAAGGGGTCTGAAGGCAGGGGAACCACCTTAAGGTGGTCGCCGGCGTTGATAACCAGCACTCTTCTCTTAATGTTTAGCGCTTCTCTCAGCTTCTTAGGGATTGTGAGCCTCCCTTTGCTATCTAACTCCAAAATGCTCAATAGTCCCACCCTTACTTTTAATGCGAATAGAAGTGGGATTAAAATTTTCGCCGCTGAGCGAGAACATGCCCACCGGGAGTGCGCTATGCCCCATGGTTTTACGGCTTCCCGCTAGAAGTCCCTGCTACGCGCTCAGAGCCCGTTAACTTCCTCCCGACGATAGTAGTTTTTCTTCCATCGCTTTCACCAGCTTCTCGACTTCCCGCAGCGCATCCTCCACGTCCACCCTGGTGGCCAGGCTCTCGTAGAAGTTCTTGTGCAAGGAGTCGGCCTGCCTGAAAACCGCCCTCACCCAGTCGTCCAGCTCCCCCGCCACCTCGTTCTTGTACGCCCACAGCTCCGCGTAGTTCTCGATCCTCCGCCCCCTCCTGCGCAGCGCGTGCGCCTTTGTCGCGAGGGCGCACACACCCCCAACCTTCTCCGAAACCTGCCTCAGGTCGCCTCTCTCGAACTCGATGCAGGCCTGGCGCAGAGGTCCTTAGCTCCCTCGATGTAGCTTAGAGCGGCGTCCAGCGGGTCGAACCCCTCTACGGCGATCTCGGCCAGGTACTCGCCGATGCTCATGCTCCTCCCCCTCCTCGGCAGCTCCCTGTAGACGACATCGGGCACTGTTACCTGCACGACCCCGCGGTAGCGGCAGCGCCGCCCGTGTAAAACCTAGCGTGCGCTAAGGCTTAAGTAGACGCGAGGACCCAGCTAGGGCGTGGAGCAGAGGAGGTTAGGGAGAACCGGCTACAAGGTGACGGTCCTCACGATCGGTGGGGCGGGGATAGGCTTCGTGCCAGACCCCCAGGAGGGCGTGAAAGCGTTCGAGCTTGCTTTAGAGAAGGGGCTTAACATGCTGGACATTGCCCCTAGCTACGGCGACGCCGAGGTCAGAGCCGGTCCGCTCGTAAGGAAGTACAGGAGCAGGCTTATCATCGCCGAGAAGACGATGGAAAGGACGAAGGAAGGGGCTTGGGCCGAGCTGAAGCGCTCCCTCGAGAGGCTGGGGGCCGGCTACTTCGACATCTACCAGTTCCACGCCGTCAGCTCCCTCGAGGAGCTGGACAGGATATTCGGCCAGGGCGGGGCCCTCGAAGCGTTCCTCGAGGCGAAGGAGCAGGGGCTGATCAAGTACATCGGCATCACCGTCCACAACGACATGCGGATCGTGCTGAAGGCCCTGGAGCGCTTCGACTTCGACACGGTCCTCATACCCGTCAACGTGGGCAGCTTCATCGCTCCGAGCCCGGAGAACGACTTCCGGCCCGTGCTCAAAGCCGCTGTCGACAGGGACATCGGGGTGATCGCGATCAAAGCTATATCGAAGGGCAGGTGGCCCGGCGGCCAGCGGCGGGCCATCGGGGACCGCCCCTTCGCCACATGGTACGAACCCCTGGAGGAGCAGGAGGACATCGACAAGGCTGTCTGGTTCACGCTTTCGCAGGAGGGGGTGACAACCTACTCGATGAGCGCCGAAGTGAGGCTCTGGCCGAAGATCATAAGCGCGGGCGAGAGGTTCAGGAAGCTGAGCGAGGAGGAGCAGAAGGAGGTCGTGGAGTACTTCAAGCGCAAGGGCGTGCGCCCGCTCTTCCCCGAGTGAAATCATATTTCTCCTTTTTTCTCATGTGAAAGAGTAAGGGAAATTAGGATCCCAGCCCTGGGTACCGCGTGGGTAAGATCAGGACCGTTTTGGGCGATATACACCCCTCTTCCCTCGGTTTGACGCTGTCGCACGAGCACGTGATGTGCGATTTCGTCGGCGCCAGGAGCGTGGACAGGAGCAGGTACGATAGGCGCGAGGTTGTCCGGACGATGCTTCCCTACCTCCTCGAGATTAGGCAGCTCGGCGTGACGGGTTTCGTTGACTGCACGCCGGCTTTCATAGGTAGGGACCCCATCGTGCTGGCGGAGCTCTCGAAGGCCGCGGGCATCCACATTTTGACGAACACCGGCCTGTACAAGGAGCCGTACCTGCCCGATTACGCCTACGAGCGCTCCGCGGACGAGCTGGCGGCGATGTGGGTAGCCGAGATCGAGGAAGGGGTTGAGGACGAGATCGTGAGGGCTAGGACCGGCAGAGTCGAAAGGTTCCCGGTGAAAGCGGGTTTCGTGAAGATCGCGGTCAACCCGGGGCCCATCGAGCCGGTGCAGGAGAAAATCGTCAGAGCGGCGGCCCGGTGCAGCCAGTTCACAGGCGCGGCTGTAGTCTGCCACACGGGCCACCCGGTCGCCGTACTCGAGCTGCTGAGAGTGGTTAAAGAGGAGAGGTTGGAGCCCGACAGGCTCGTGGTCGCCCACCTTGACGCGGTAGACGACCGAAGTGTGCACGCGAAAGTGCTTGAGTGGGGCGCGTGGGCATCGTACGACGGGGTCGGCGAGTCGACCGCGGAGAGGACGCTCAAGCTCCTGGAGCTCGCGCTTGCAGAAGGCTTTGAGGATCAGGTCCTCCTATCCCAGGACGCGGGGTGGTATAACGTGGGGGAGCCTGGAGGAGGCCGGATTAGAGGCTATTCGTACCTAGTGAAGGTTTTCAGCCATCTTATCGAGGATAAGTTTGGGAAGAGCCTAGCGGAGAAGCTGCTTGTTCGAAACCCGGCCCGCGCCTTCGAGATGAAGTGAACCGCGCTTCAAGCGCTGTTCGTCTCGAGCTTCGCGATCCTGCTTTTTATTCGGCAAAACTGGCAGACGGGGCTTGAGCTGGGTTCGCCGCACTTCGAGCATGAGACGAGGCTTGGCTCCTCAACACTGATGAGAGGCTGTATCCTCTCAAGGAAGCTTCTCATAAACTGGAACTTAATGCTCGGGTATCTTCCCTCGAGCGCGTTTAGCACCTTCTTGTACTCTAAACTGGAGGCATCCTGCGCGTAGGGGCACTTCCAGTTAACGTGATCCAACCCTAGAGCCTGGACGTACGCTTCCGTGTCTTTCTCCGGCGTTTCGACGAGCGGTTTAGCTTTAGCGACGAGCTTGCCTTCACCAGGCAGGTAGGGCTTCAGCTTCGCTAGCGCTCGCAAGTCCCCCCTTATGTACGCTTGGAGGAGGGTCGCTAGGAAGTCGTCGAGGTTGTGGCCGGTCGCCAGTACGTGGGCTCCCAGCTCCCTCGCCTCCCTGTTCAGCACGTACCGCTTCACGGCACCGCACAGGGAGCACACGGGCCTGCGCAACCCCTTTAGCTCGTCCACCGCGAATCCGTACTCCCCGCGTAGGTCGACAACCCTGCAAGCGACACCTAGCTTCTCGCAAATCCTCTTCGAGATCGGGATGTACCTGTCGCTGTGGCCCGCTATGCCTAGGTCGATCGTGATAGCGGTCAGCTCGATCCCCAACTCATCCTTAAGCCTCCAGAGGGCGTGAAGCAGGGCTACGCTATCTTTACCGCCGGAAACCGCGACGGCAACCCTTGAGCCTTTCTCGAACATTCCGTACCTTTCGATCGTGCGCTTGACTCTGCGCTCGAAGAAGCGGATGAAGTCGTCCTTGCACAGCTGCAGGTTTGCGTACTCGAGCCTCACATATGCAGGTAAGCCGCAAACTCTACACCTGCCAGCCACTCCCAACCGCCCTCAGCTAACGATTAAACCTCGTATTAAGCACTGCCTTTAAGGATAAACTTATTTGTAGGATAAACATCCCACTTCCAACGTGGGCGAGACCCGAGCTCGAGGAGTGGCAAGCCGCGCTGAGCTGGAAAAGATGCTGCTTGTAGCGTTGCTTGCGTGGGCCGTCGTGGCTAGCGTTGTAGCGGCCAACACCTATCGGCAAGCAGAGGAGCTTAGGAGCGAGCTTTCCTCGGCTAGGGCGGCGTTGAGCTCGGCGGAATCGGAACTGAGGAGTTTGCGGGCCAGGGTTTTGCTGGTCAACGTGGCGATCGACTACGGCAATGGCACCGTGAAGTGGTTCAACTCCACACCGCTACCGCAAGGCGCTACGGTTCTAACCGCGTTGCTTTGTGTAGCATCCCGCGTCGACTACACGTACGGCACCTACGGAGTATACGTGAAGTCTGTGGACGGGGTCGAAGAGAGGATCGTCTCGAAGAACGAGGGCCATTCTTGGCTTTGGTACGCCTTCAAGGGTGGAAAGTGGGAGATGGGTGCAGTCGCGGCGGACGCCTACAAGCTCTCGGATGGAGATACGATTATGTGGAGGTACGTGCACTGGAAGTTCTAGCGATGCCAGGCGCCCGAGAAGATAGAGAGGCCCGGACTATAGCCTTTTTACTGCTGCTTAACGAGGGGGTTAGGGGGAGGTACTCGGCGAGCGCGCTTTTAGGGTTAGGTCAAGGAGTTTTAAGAGGGTTGTACATGGATCTGAAAGATCTCGGCTTGATCGAGGTCAAGCGCGGCGGTGCTATCATTACCGAACGCGGAAAAAGATGGTTGAAAGAGGTTTTGAGAGCACACGGTATCCTGGGAGTAAGGCTGCTTGATGACGTGGAAGCTTGGGGTTTCAAGTACAAAGGGGTTGCAGCTTCCCTCGATCGCGGAATTCCCCACGTCATAGCTGCCAGGGACGCGGCCGTCAGGAGTGGAGCGGCGATGGCTCTCATCGTGAAGAAGTCGGGTGCACGTTTCTACCTGCCTCTCGTCGAGGATCACGACCTCAAAGTCGAAGCCCCCGGTGTGCACAAAGCGTTGGAGGGTTTGCCGGAAGGCACCTTTTACATCGTGGTTTTGGGCAGCCACCTGTACAGCTGCGTGAAGGGCTTGCTGAGCGTTGCCGCGTTGGCCAAAGGGGGTGAAGGGTGAACGCCAAGCAGGTAGCCTTAACCTCCACTTTCACCGCGTTGGCTGTGGCGTTGCGGCTGGCAAAGCACGCTTTCGTAGGCCCCTTCCAGTTCATCAACTTCCCTCTCCTAGCAGCAATGGTAGCTTCTTACGTTGGAGGTTCTTGGGTCGGCGCGGCGGTGGGCGCTCTCTCCTTTCTCGCTAGCGACCTCCTCATATGGTTGGGACCCTGGACTCCGATCAACGCCTTGCTGGCCGCAGCGATAGGGTTGCTTTGGGGCTTAGCCGCGCGCTCGGTTCGCGGCGGAATCACCCTTTTCGTTTTCGCCTACCTCTCGGTTTTCGCTTACGACTTGCTTTCTTCGGTGCTGGGATACCTGCTCTACCTGCCGAGCGCTGGTAGCGCGCTTACGCTGGCCCTCCTCGGGCTGTTCCTACCGATAGGTGGAGGTTGGTTGATCGGCGTGGGCCCCGTTACCGAGTTTATCACTGCTGCACTCACTACTGCAGCGATCGCACTTCTGCGAAGGATGCTCCCTCAGTTGGCCACGCTACAGATATAAATCCGGAAGCCCTTAACGACCTGTGCGTGCGTGGCTCGCCCTCGCGGTGCTCATCGCGGTTTCGCGGCTAGCGGCAGCCGGTCCGATAGCGCTGCTCGCTAGTGACGGTAGAACTCCGCTTGTCGGAGCTGAAATCGTGGCTGAGAAGCTAGACGGTACGCGGATCGCAATCACGGTGCCTCCAGAGGGTACGGTGACGGTCAGGGAGGTGCCGTTAGGTATCCTAAAGATCACGGTGGTCAGCTGGAAAGGAGTTCCCGTCAACTACACGTGCCGGGTCACACCAGCGAACAGCACGGTGACCGTACCCGGAATACACAAGCTGACAGTTAGCGCTGTGGGATCGAGGGGTCAGGGTTTGCGTGGTGCATCGGTCGAAATCTTCTACGGGGGCAGGAGCGTCGATAAAGGGATAGCTGACGAAGCAGGAAGTTACACAACTCTCCTCCCCGCTGCAAGCTACGTCGTGAAGGTTAACTACGGCGGCAAGACAGCTGAAAAGCAGGTGGACCTGTCGGCGCCCGACAGGATGGTAGTGCAGCTGGACGTTTTCGCCGAGATCGGGGGCCTCGCACTCTCCCTCAGCGAGGTCATGGGGTTGATCGCGCTCGCGGCTTTGATCCCCCTAATCCTCTTCGTGATAGCGTACGAGTACGCTCAATGGAGGAGGAAGAAAATATTGAAGGTGGTGGCTGGACCCCAGTAGCCTACGAGAGCGTTACCGCGTTGACCGAGTGCGGAGGCAGCTCTACGATGCCCTTGAACGGGTACTCCGCCTCCTCTATCTTAACCCTGTTTGGATCATCGAGGGTGTTTGCGTCCTCCACGCTGCTGCCGGCGACCCACCTGTGGCGAGCGGTCGAGGGGGTGAAGCCGCGTATGAAGACCTCCACTCGAGCGCTCTCATCAGGGTGCCTGTTGACGAGGTAGAGGTGCAGAGAACCTCCCGCTAGAACGGTAGAAGCATCGACGTAGGGTATCACCCTGTCCAGCTCGCCCGAATGGTAGGAGGGGGAGAAGACGGTGGCACGGACAACGTCGCCCTTCTGGACTTCGGCGTAGAGCTTGAAGGCGAGGTACTGGGGGGTCAACGCGATCCGACCATCGTCTTCCGCTAGGATCAATGGGAGCGCGTTCACGGTCTGCGCGAAGCAGGCGATGGGGACGATCCCGCTGAGCCTCTGGAGCGCGTTCAGCACCAACCCGGTGAAGACGGCATCCTTGACGCGCGTAACCTGGGTGAGGAGCGGAGGCTGCGCCTCCGGGTACCACACGTTCCACTCGTCGAAGGCCAGCTTGATCTCCCGCTTCACGTGGTACCTCGCCCTAGCCATCTGGACGGTCCTGTAGATGGCGAGCAGGTCCTCCTCGATCGCGAGGGGCCACGCCACGAGGTCTTCGTACCTCTTCTCGTGGCTCGTGAACACGTACCTGTGGATGGAGAGGTAGTCGATGTACTCGCCCGCCCCCTTCACCATGTCCACGTTCCACTCGGGGTCGTAGTCGCAGCCAACAGCCACGATCTTTATCGTCGGATCCGCGCGCTTCATCTGGTTCACGAACTCCACCGTCCTCCTCGCGCACTCCTCGCCGTCCACGCAGAAGCCGACCTGCCACCTGCCGTACAGCTCGTTGCCCACGCCCCACAGCTTCACGTTGAACGGCTCCGGGTAGCCGAGCTCCCTCCGCAGGCGCGCGTACCGCGTGTTGCCGCGCGAGTTGCAGAACTCAACCCAGCGTGCCGCCTCCTCCGGCGTCCCGTTGCCGGCGTTGACGACGATGAAGGGCTCGGCGCCCACCATCCTGACCCACTCGATGTACTCGCACGTGCCGAACTCGTTCGGCTCTTCGGCGCCCCAAGCCGGGTCGAAGACCCGCGGTCTTCGCTCGCGGGGGCCGATCCCTTCTTCCCAGTGGTAGGAGGAGGCGAAGTTGCCCCCAGGCCACCGGACGAGCGGCGGCTTGATGCCCTTTACCGCCTCGAGGACATCTAGCCTGAACCCCTTGACGTTGTCGGTCTTGGAATTGGGACCTACCCATATGCCGCCGTAGATACACTTACCCAAGTGCTCGATAAACTGACCGTAGATTCCACTGCTCAAGCTCGACAGCTTGGAAAGCGAATCCACAAAAACCCGTGCCTCCATCGGATCGTGGGCCGTTTTCGCGGTTAAATAGCTGCTGCTCACCGCACCGGCACCGCGCGCTAAGAACACTGTCTACCCTTATAATGCCGGAGACCTCTCATTAAATCGTAGCAGAATGCTCCGGTACGCGAAGAAGGTCACTCGCTTTTCGCCGTTGCTCTCGCGCTTTCTTAATTTTAATTATAGTAATTTTTTTGCCGGCTCGGGGACAAAACCGTTTTGACTGCGCGCGGCGGTTGCGCGCTGCTGAAACCTTTCGCCTGCCCAACTCCTCCAGCATATTCTCAATAGTGTCGTTGCGTATTCTCTATTCTTTTCTTTAATTTTTTGGTTTAAAATTTTTACTTTCGGTCTACATTGAGCAGGCTTTTTAAACCCTCGACCCGCCTTAAGCTCGTGAGCCGCGGGGAGAACGCGGTGAGAGTGGACGCTGTGAGGGGGCTTGAGCCCCGAGCTCCCGAGCTGGAGATCCCCCGCCCCGGGCGAGGGGCGGATCGTGTGGGGGGTAGGAACGGGAAGAAGGGGTTTGTTGAGGGCTTCCGGGTCTTGACCTTACTGTACCGTGTTGACGAGCTTCCAGCCAGCGCTTTCCAGCGCTTGGTGGAGCTCTTCAAGGCGTACAGGGCGGTGGCCGCGCTCTACTGGTGGTCGAAGCGTTTGAACGTCGACGAGGGCGTGGAGCTGGCGCTCGAGCGCGCGAAACTGCTGCCGAGCTACTACAGGAAGGCTTTCGACGAGGAGTCGCGGGTTTACCAGTTCAGCGAGGTCAGGAAGATGAAAAGACCGAGGAAGATGATATTGCAGCTGCCGCTCGCCGACGCTCTGCATTACCATTGCGGCTGCTACATCGAGGGCGGCACGCTGGTCGTGAGGTTGGGTGGCGGCGAGCGGCTGGAGCTCCCGCTGCCGGAGAGGGCGCTAAGGTGGCTTCAGGAGAAGGAGGATGAGGTGGCTCCTTTGAAGGTTACGAAGACCGTGCGTATCCAGTGGCGCGATGATAAGCACCCTGAGCGGCTCAAGGTGCAGATCGTGTTGAGGGTGGAGCGCCTGGAGCCGGTGATGCCGGATCCCAGGAGCGCGCTGCTCTGCTACGTGGACGCGAACAGCGACTACGGGATCGTCGCCGTTTACGTGGTCTCCGACGGCACAAAAACGAAGGTGCTGGAGACGCCGAAGCTGCGCCCGCCAAACAGAAGCAGGCGGTTGATGGAGGCCGCTAGAAGGAGACGCGCCGCGGCGCAAGGCCGAAAGCCGAACGTGAACTACGCGCTCGCACGCTTATCGGAGAGGTTCAACGCGAGGGGTTGGGTGAAGTCCGCCACCGCTCGGATATTCAAGAAGGCGTTCAAGAGAGCGAACGGAAGGAGCGTGATAATGAACTTCGATATACCGGATCCAGAGTCGGTTAAGAACTCTTACCTTCAGAAAACATTGCTTTCTTTAAGGAATGTTGCTAAAAATTTAGCGAATTGGTTCGGCGTTTACGCTACCTTCCGGTGTTATCCTTCGACGAAGTGCCCCTTCTGCGGCTCGGAGCTTGAAATGATATACACGAGGCGGACAAGGATCGCCTACTGCAAAAGGTGCGGCTTCTACGATGACAGGGACTTCGTGCCCTTCTACCACTGGCTCAAAGCGCTGGGCTTGCCGATGCCGAAGTGGCCACTACAGAGGATCGAGCTGCCGGAAGAGCTGAAGCCGTTAATTAACAGCGTACGACCCGGGAGCCTTGGATGAGGGCCGGCGAGTTGGCGGGGCGGCGCGCTAAGCGCGCGACCCCGCTGCCCGTGCGCGCGCCGGGCGCACCCAGCGGACGCGAGGATGAGGCTGGGGGCTGAGCCAAAGGGTCCAGCATCGGACCCCAAGCGATGAGGGGGTTACCCCCGTGGGCCCGCTGGAACAATGACAGACGGGCCAGAGGGGGCAGAAAAGCGCGGGCTACCCGCGCGCCGCGCGCGTTGCTCTGGCTACCCCTATCCTGCGCTCCACTTCCTCAGCTATCGCCGCAGCCGGCACCACGGAGAGTAGCACGTGGAGGCAGTTGTAAACTGCCGTGAGCGCTAAGGTCGCCAGCAACGCCTCCTCTCTGCTCCGCACGGGCACCCCCACCGATGTAAGCAGCTTCCAAGCGAAATCCAGCCAAGATGGGAAGAGGAAGCCCAAGACGGCTAAGTTGGCGACCGACATGGCGAAGGCTCTTGTAACCATAGCTGAAATTACCGCGAGCTTCCAGCGGTGGCGGGCGATTTGGAGACCCGCAAGCATCGATACGACAGCTGCCAGCTTCATCGACGCGCCGAGCGGGTCACTGCCCCTCGCTAGAAGCCCGGCGAAGTGGAAGAGAGCGCACAGGTAGCTCCACCGCGCTCCAACGAGCGCGAAAGCGAGTACGGAAGGTATCTCTGCTAGATCAAACTTTAGGAAGACGAGAGGGTAGAAGGGGAACTCCAGCCTTAAAGCGGATATCGCTATCGCCAGGGCTGCCATAACGGCTGTCACAGCTGTTTTGTAGGAGGCGTTTTTAGCGCGCATCGCGATAAGGGGTCCTCGATAGCCCACACTAAAAACTTTGGTTTGTATAACTGAACAAATTAAACTTTGACGAGCTTCGCTAGGAAGAAGCCCACCGTGTCGTGGAGGTGCGGGTAAAGCCTCTGCGCAGACTCTAAACCCAGCATGCCCGGTAGACCCACTCTCGGCTGAACCTCCACCGGCTCCAAGCCGAGCGCGTCCTTCGCCCAGAGAACGTTCTCCTCGTTCTCCTCCAGCGTCAGCGTGCAGGTAGAGTAGACGAGCTCCCCGCCCCGCTCCAGAAGCTCGCTGGCCGATCTCAGCAGCCTCCTTTGCTCAGCTGCGTACGTGTGCACGAGCTCCGGCTTTACCCACAGCCTGATCTCCGGGCTGTGCCCCAGCCTCCCTAGGCTCGAGCAGTCGGGGTCGAGGATCAGCTTCTTGAACTTCGCGCGGAGCGGGGGCATCGTGCTGTCGACGTTGACTGGGTACACGCCTTCCGCTCCCAACCTCCGCAGCAGCCTGACCATCACCTTGACCCTCTTCCCCCGGAGGTCGAGCGCGACGACCTCCGCTCCCCACAGCTGGTTCGCTAAGCTCGCTTTGCCCCCTGGCGCGGCTGCGAGGTCTGCAACGAGCTCTCCGTCACCCAGCGCGTAGACAGCGAGAGCGGAAGCCTTGTCTTGCATGTAAAATAGCCCCTGCGCGTGCTCAGGAACTTGCGAAGGGCTTACGCTGCCCTTCACAACCCTCAGCATGAAAGGTAAATGCTCGTCCGCCTCCACGACGAGCCCCCTCTTTTCCAGTTTCTCGATCAGCTCGCGCACCCCTGCTTTCAGCGTGTTAGCGCGCAGCCAGACGGTGGGGTTCCTGTTGAACGCTTTCATCAGCTCTTCCGCCTCCCTTCGCCCCAGTAGCCTCAGTAGGTACTCGACAACCCACTCGGGCAGCGAGTATATGAACGCAAGCCTCTCCACCTCCCCTCTACCCCTCGCCATGTCTCGAGGCTCTGTTTCCTTCACTAACGCAAGCTCCTTGGGGCCTAGCCTGAACCCGTAGCGTCTCGCGAGACCCAGCACCCTGTCCGAGCTCACCGGCCTGTACTTCGCCTCGTAGAGGAGAGCGCGCAGCAGGTTCCGCTCGAAAGGCTTCAGCCTCATCGGCTCGACACCAACAACCATACGCGCTAGCTCGTCCAGCACCCTGTACGAGCGCAGCACTCCCGCCGCGAAGGCCCTAGCCAGACCCTTGGCGTCGATGAGGTGGGGGTTCCGCTTGAAGTATACCTCCATTACAGCCCTTAAGCTCGTGCACCTCGACTCGCTGGTAGCAATTATCTCCGCGACGATCGCCTCGATTGGGTAAGGTCCGCCCACCTCTCTCGGCATTAAGGCTCGCCACAAGTTCGCGAACCTTCCTTAAAAGGCGCGCGCGCACTAGCCTCAACTCAGCCTCCAGGCTCTAGCCAGAGTCTCCGATACAGCGCTCGCCGTGGGGGCTGGGGCTTTGAGCTTCGACGCTAGAACTTGCAGCTGGGTTGGTGTGAAACCGTGAGCTCTCAGAAAGTCGATGTCGCTTAGCACCTCCCCTGCAGGCCCGTCTCTCGCGATTACGCCCTCCTCCACAACTATAACCCTGTTCGCGAAACGGGCTAACAGGTCCGTGTCGTGCGTTATGACGATCACCGTTTTTCCCTCCTTGTTCAGCTTCGAGAGCGTGTTAAAAAGGGAAAGGCACCTGGCGTAATCTAAACCCGTCGTCGGCTCGTCGAGCACCACGACGCTCGGGTCCATCGCGAGGATGCACGCGATCGCGAGCCTCCGCTTCTCCCCGAAGCTCAGAACGTGGGGTGAAGCGTTTAAGGGCTTTTGGAGGTCGACTTTCTCTAGCGCCGCGCGAACCCTCCCCTCTATTTCGGCGGGAGGATAGCCGAAGTTCCTCAAAGCGAACGCTACCTCATCCAGCAAGGTAGCAGAGAAAAGCATCGTCTCGGGGTTCTGGAAGACGTAACCCACTTTCCTCGCCAGCACCGAAGCTGGGGTAACCCTCGTGTCCATGCCGTCCACGAGCACGCGACCTCCGCTCGGTTTAAGGAGGCCGGCGATCAACTTCGCTAGCGTGGTCTTCCCGGCGCCAGAGTGACCTATCACGCCCACGAACTCACCATCCTCGACGCTTAGCGTAACGCCTTTGATCGCTTCCGGCCCATTCGGGTACCTGAAGCGCACCCCCTCCAGCTTTATCATAGCTTGAACACCTCGTGTGCGGCCTTCAGGCGCACAGGCACGCGGACCTCGAACCCCCTCTTGCGAAGCTCGTAGGCGACCTCAGCCGCTCCGGGTGGTCTCACACCGTAGCGTTCCACATCCTCAACCCGGCTGAAAACCTCCTCGGGGCTACCCTCCATCACGATTGATCCATCGCTCATCACCGCCACCGCATCTGCCACCTCGACCGCCCACTCCACCCTGTGCTCGGCGGCGATGATCGTCAAGCCGTGCTCACGCTTGAGCTGCTCGACCGTCTCGAGGACCAAGCGGGTTCCCTTGTGGTCGAGCATCGAGGTGGGTTCGTCCAGCAGGAGGACGCGCGGTCTCATCGTGAGGACGCTGGCTATCGCAATGAGCTGCTTCTCACCGCCGGAGAGCGATTGTGGGTCCCTATCCAGGTACCTCCCAAGGTCCAGCGCCTCTACAACCCATTCAACTCGCCTCAGCACCTCCTCCTTCGGTAAGCCAAGGTTCTCGGGTGCCATAGCCAGCTCCTCGTAAACCGAGCGCGTCACAACCTGCATCTCGGGGTTCTGGTACACTATGCCCACCACCCCCGCGAGCCCCCTGTAGCCGCTGCGCGTTACGTCCACCCCTTCCACTACAACCTCACCTTTGATCTCGCCCGGCACAACCCAAGGCAGGAGGCCGGCGATAGCGTAAAGCAGCGTGCTCTTGCCGCAACCACTCGGTCCCATCAGCACCAACATTCTGGCTTTACCCACAGCTAGGTTCACGCTCTTCAGCACCCAACTCTCGGAAACAGCGTACTTGGCGTAAAGGTCTTTCACTACCACAGAGCTAGACTCCATGCAGCCACACCCCCATAGAGCAGGAGAGAGAGGAGAGTGAAAGCCGTATCCCTCACGCTCCACCTCGGCTCGAAAACGTAGGTCCTTCTCGCGTATCCTGCGTACCTAGAGGCGAGCACCATGCTCAAGTCCCAAACATCGCTGAGCAGCCTGGCGATCATGGGCACTATTATGGGGGCGTAATTCCTGAGCCGCTGGACGACACCACCCCTATCCAGCGCGAGGCCCCGCGCCACCTGGGCTTCCGTAACCTCTCTTACAGCCTTGACGGTCGAGGGGAGAAGGTTCAGAGCTAACGTAAACGTCAAAGCCACCTTGGATGGCGCACCCAGCTTCTCGAGAGCCCACATCAGGTGGTAGGGTCTCGTCGAAGCGAAAAGCGCCGCGAAGGCTAGAACCGGGTTCATTATCAGGAAAAACTTGCCGAAAGCGACTTTCAAGCCCACGTCTGTCAAGCGGAGCGGTCCCAAAGCCAGCAGTAGAACTCCTTGCGAGCTGTACACCCCAGCCCATATCAGCGTCACGGCGGCGAGGAAAGCCGATGCGTTCACGACGATCAGCAGCGCCAGCCCAGCCCCTAGCCCCGACAGGCTCAAAGCCGCGAGAGTGGAGGCGAAAACAGGTAGCGCCTTCAAGCCATCGAACTGCGTTGTAACCGAAGCGACAAGCACCAGCAGAGCCCAGACAATCTTCGCTCTCGGGTCTAGTTTGTGGAACAGCGTCTTCCTCTCCACGTAAAGACCTCCCAGAGACAAGACTTCCACCGCTATAGGTTTGGAAAAATAAAAAGTTTAAACTTAAGTCGCTTTGATCCTATCCTTCCAGTAGAGCCCTCTACCCTTTATTAGCGGGAAAAGTATCCTGCCTAGCACCGGCGAGAGGACGGCGTTGACAACTATATTGTTCGAGAATATGATCGGCGCTATAACGCCCCATACGACGAAGAGCGGTAAACCCACCAAAGTCTCCGCAACGTCCAGCCACCAGCAAATGTAGGTAGCGCTCACAAACGCTTGAGCGAGCACACCCCACACGTAAAACTCGCCGATGGACGAAGCGCTCGAGAAGCTGTGATCCCGCACAAACCTGTAAGGTAGGTATGCTATGAGGAAGTTTCCGATGAAGCCGCCGAAGGAGCCGACGCCAAAGAACCCGCCCACGATGTCTGCGATCAGATTGCCTATAGCTACACCAAGGCACCCAGGTATCCCGAAAAACATTCCGAAGAGCGGGGCAAGGGAGTTGGCAGGTCTAAGCCATGTGAAGCCGGGAACGAAGACTATCGGCGCGGTAGCAGCGAGGAGGCCGCCGTACACGGCAGCGCTGAGCGCCGCGAGCGCTACATCGATCACACTCCACTCGGCAATCCCCATCCGGTTCCTCACCAAGCCTCTCCTGGAGACCGTCCTGCCAGCCAGCTCGAGCACGAAGACCGCAGTGCCGAGCGCCCACACGATAGCGCCCACCGCGAACATCAGGTCGCGGTAGCCGAAAAAGACCTTGGAAAGCGTAAATTCGGTCCACGGGTTCTCAGGATTCACTGTCAACGCCCGCCAAAAATCGTAGACAACCCCAGCCGCTACAGCAATGCCCGCAACCGCTGCGACAATCATCAGGGCTTTCGGGGCACGAGCTTTCTCCGCCACGTTAAGGATATTCCTGACGAGTTTATATATTTTACCATGATTGTTGCATACCCGCGAGCAAAGCTCCAACGCTATAAACCCCTAGTATTAACATGATTATGATATTTCATGGACAATAGCTTGCAACGATTAGAGGTTTCAGTAAAGCAGCTAATGATGTGCGTTGACGAAAGGATAAAAATAGACTCTAACACTTAAGGATAAGAAAAACAAAAGAAAAAAGATTCAGATTAAGGTTTCAACCATATCATTCCGACTATCCTACCGTCTTTAACGAGTTCTGCTTTAATTCCCCAAGGTCCTACCCAGTACGCTCCCAAGCTTAGATTGCTGAGGTCAACATCCTCCCAAATCGTCCCTACAACCTCGTTCTCGACAACTATCTCGGTGTGCTTAACTCCCCACGGGTTCGTCCAGCTATGCCCTTTCAAGGCTTTGGATAGGGTTTCCTTCAGCTTCGCTTCTACCTGTTCCCTTGGTACGCTCTCTGCAATGTAGTAGCAGCAATGCTTAGGTCCGAACTTCCAACCCCACCTTGGCATCAGCTAGGGTTTGACTGACCGGTTAATAAGCCTTGCGACCGACCGGTCAGCTAAGAATTTAAGGTTGAACAGCAGGAGAGCTCGGGTGCGGTTGATGGTGGAGGAAACTAGGAGGAAGATCCTCGACGCGGCAACCGAGGTTTTCGCCGAGTACGGCTTCTTCAAAGCCCCAGTGGACTTGGTAGCCGAGCGGGCCGGCGTCTCAAAAGGCTTGATCTTCTGGTACTTCAAGCGCAAGGACGACCTGGTTATCGAGGTCGCTTCGAAAGCTCTCCCGCGCGACGTGATGGAAGCGTGCCTAAACTCAAACCTTACCGGGAGCGAGCTCCTGAAGTGCATAGGGGAAAGGTACCTCGAAAAGTACTCCGACCCGAAAATGAGGAACCTCATGCTCCACGCGATGTCCGCCACCAGCTCGTACAAGCAGCTGGCGGAGCTCCTCGAGCACACGTGCGGCAAGCTGCTGAGGGAGGTAGCTCTCAGGGCTTTCGGAGACGCGGGTACTAGAGAGCTCGCGAAGGTTAGAGCTTTCTTCGGAGCTTTGCTCTGCTACTCGCTCCACAGGCCAGCCGATCTCGACCCGAGAGAGTACGTGAAGACACTCGTAACCATCCTCGGCCCCGAGGAAGCTTAATAACCGGTCAGTCAAAGGGGTCTGCGATGGCGAAGTCGGCTAGGAGCTACCAGCTGCTGCCGCACTGCGGCACGCACGCAGAGAACCTCATAATCGTAGCCGCTTGCGACGGTGCCTCCTCTGTGGGTCAGATAGGCAACGAGGTCGCTAGGATCCTCACGAAGAGCTCCCCTGATAGAGTCAGGATGTGCTGCTTATCGGCTGTGGCTGCCGGCTCCAAGGCGCACATCGAGATATTCAGAAAGGCTAAAGCGGTCATCGCGATCAACGGGTGCCAGCTGATGTGCGCTTCCAACGCGCTGAGGCAGAAAGGTATCACACCTACCTACGAGATCGTTATAGCTAAAGAGGGTGTCGATAAGCTTCCCACGCTCGATTTCTCGGACGAGGACGTTGAGCGCATTGCGGAGAAGATCGTGAACGAGTTCCTAAGCAGGTTCAAAGAGTGAAACGCTAGGTCCCCGCGAAGCATTTATTAACTGGTCAGTCAAGAGGGGGGCGTGGCTCGAAACGAACCCATGAAGAAAAGTGTTGTAGTTGCACTGGCTCAAGTAGTCAGGAAGTACCTCATACTGTTAACTTTAGCCTCTACTCTGCTCGCAATACCGCTTGGATACTACTTCAACTTCAGCAGAATCGTAGCAGCGAGCAAGCTTTTCATCTCAAACCTCGTAGTGGTTCTAGCTGTGTTGACGATATACCCGTCGATGATCCAGCTTAAGACTGAGGGGCTCCTGAAGAGCATGAGGAAGGTTAAGGAAATCCTGCTCTCGCTCATCTACGTCTTCCTAGCTTCCCCGCTGCTGGCGGTTCTTGTCGCGCCGACTCTCGGCGACCCGTACGTGGGGGTTGGCTACGTTGCCGCTAATGTTGTCCCAGCATCAAGCGCCTCCCTAGGGTACGTTCTCATAGCCGAGGGTAGCATCGAGCTTGCAACGGTTCTGGCGGTCCTAACCCTGATCGTGGGGATCCCCCTAATACCTCTCATCATAAGCGTGTATAGTAGCAGCGTAGCGATCTCTGTGCCGATAGAGCCCATAACCACGTCCCTTGAAGAAATCCTCCTGCTGCCCCTCCTCGTCGGGCAGCTGACAAGGTACGCGCTGGTGAGGAGGAAGGGCGTGTCTTACGTTGAGAAAACCATCAAGCCGCACCTCTCCCTAGCGACGATGCTAAGCATGCTCGCGCTAGTCTTCGTCCTGGTGCTGAACCAAGCGATGACAATAATAGCTAAGCCCGTCCTAGCAATTCTAATCATAGTTTACCAATCGGTAGTTATCGCAGCCTTGCTCTTCCTATCGCTGCTCGCGAGCAAGCTTCTCAAAGTATCCTACGAAGACCACCAAGCTCTAGCACTGATATCGATAACAAAGAACCAGAGCGTTGCAGCCGCAATGGCTGTCACAGCCTTCGGCCCGCGGTCCGCGTTAGCCCCAGCACTCATACCTATAATTCAGCCAGTCCTGGCCATAGCCTACCTCCAGGCGGAAAGCTGGGTGAGGAAGCTCCTAAGCTAAGCGCGCTGTAACTCGCTTAAAGCGAATTTTCCGTTTTTCTCTCTTGCATTCACTTGCCTTGGCTACGGGCACTTGCTTTGAGCAGCGCACGCCAGGCTCCCAATGAGCGCACGCTTCAATCGAAAAGCGAAAGAAGCTACTTACAATAGCTTTCGACTCGAGGCGAAAAAATCTTGCAGCGGTCTTTCCGGATCTGGCAGCTACCGCATCAGAATTCTTCGACATCGGATGGTATCTCTGATATCGCTTTAGCCAATGCCGCGCGCAACGATTCAGCCAATCGCAATGCGACGGGAACGTCAGCAGCCCATTCCAGCGCGTTGATCAGTAGATCGAGCTCTCTTAAAGCCTCTTTGAGCTTCTCATCCAACCGGCGGAACCCTTGAGCGAAATACCGGCACGCGTCGAAAGCTTTGACGCACGCTTGATCGTTCTTATCATCTGTCAAGAGCGCTAAGGCTAGCAGGTAGTTCCGCCATGCCAGCACAAGAATCGGTACATCGCTCAAACTTTCGCTAACACTCTCTTCGAGGCTCTCCAGCTCCACGTTCCGGTCTTTGTCTGTTTGGCGTTGATCAGCTTCTCCGCTCTCCGCCGGTTGCTCGCGCAACGCTTATCGAAGCTAAAGTGAAATCGACAGTACTATAAATTTTCTTCGTTCGGGGTCTCTTTCCCCACAACAAAGTAGAAATATTTATATAGAAGTAATTCTTTTTGCCTACTACATGAACAGGGTGAAAGTGACTCGAAGTTTCCAAGTCACAATACCTAGGGAGGTTCGCGTGGCTCTAGGGATACGAGTTGGCGACTACCTGAGAGTTTACCTCGACGACAAGGGTAGGATCGTTATGGAAAAGATCAGCGCGAGCCGGAAAACCCTCAAGGCTGGAAAGCTGCTAACGCCGGAGGAGATCGACGAGTTGGTGGCGAAAGGGCTGGGTGAGGGCATTGCAGGAGGCGGTGATTGACACCAGCGTGCTCGTCTACGATACTTTCGAGGACTCCCTCTACCATGAAGCCGCGGCGCGGCTGCTCGACAGCCTCGACCGCTGGCTCATACCGCTCATCGTAGTCTACGAGTACGTGTGGTTCCTTAAGGGGTTGAACGTGCGCCCCGCTGATGCCAGAGACAAGCTGCTCGAGTACATTACCGGTGAAAAATGCCTGCTCGTAAGAGAGGGCGCCGACGAAATCCGCTGGGCGTTTTCTAGGATCGTTGAAGAAGAGCTGTCTCTCGCTCGCTTCAACGATGCAGTGGTGCTGTCCGTAGCGATTCGCAGAGGTGCATCTCTCGCGTCTTTCGACGCAAAGCTGAGAAAGCAGGCAGCAAAGCTGGACGTGAACCTACTCCCTGAAACAGTGTAAGGTTTCACAGAGTATAGTCGAACGCTGAAGATGAACGCATCAACTTTAGCAGCCAAGACCCTTGCCGCGCGCTGGAGTAGGAAAAGCGTCTAGAGCTTTAATGCCGGCGCGCTATACGGTCAGATCGCAAGTTTCTTCTCTGCGGTAGGAGCGGGACTGGCGTGTCCAGCCAGCTAAAGAGTCTACTGGAACGGGCTGGCGTGAAGTTCAGAATTCTCGAAGTACCGCAGGCAGCTACCTCATTCGAAGCCGCTGCAAGCCTCGGGCTGAGCCTCGAGCGTATAGGGAAGACCGTCGTGCTTCAAGCGGACACAGGGGAGACGATCCTGGTGGTCGTCAGAGGGGATCGGCGCATCGACCAGGGCAAGCTAGCCAAGATGCTCGGCTACAAGAAGCTGAGGCTCGCGACAGCCAAGGAAGTCGTAGAGGCTACAGGCTACGCTCCGGGCGGCGTGCCGCCTATCGGCCACGCGAGGAAGCTTCACGTGTACGTGGACGAGGAGCTGCTGAACCTGGATTCGATTTACGTCGGCGGGGGTGATGAAAGGCACTTGCTCGAGATCCCTCCCTCGGCTATCGTGGAACTAGCGGGAGCGCGCGTGATACAGGTGCCGAAGAAGCCGGTCGAGGGCACGCAAAGCATTAACGACCCCTCTCGGGCGGCGGGTGGGGGATGAGGCGTTTGGCTACCTACCGAGCGCGTGAGGCCTCCCGGCCTTAGCCGACCGCGCGCTCGAGCCGCGGACCCCGCTTTTCACAG
>Ga0272449_1001252_pt1 | contig 26937 bp, 20 predicted proteins | sample YNPCB0241_FD_198679 | JGI IMG/M metagenome (GOLD analysis project Ga0272449, IMG submission 198679) | Hot spring sediment microbial communities from Yellowstone National Park, WY, United States - YNP-CB-024-1 | ecosystem: Environmental > Aquatic > Thermal springs > Hot (42-90C) > Sediment... | reverse complement strand
CAAATCCAGCCCGACCCGCTCAAAGGCTCCCGCTCCCTCAGCCCAGCGACAAAAACCAGTTGAAGTGCGGGCGTCTTTGTTGTAATATCCCAGCGCCATGGAGGTGGCGAATGGGAATCCTTGATATTCTATTTGGACGCTCGGACAAAAGTGGGCTTCCACCGAACCTTGCAAGACTAAGGAAAAAGGTTACGAACAAATACGGGCAACCTCAGGACAGACAGCACGCAATAAAGCAGGTTGCCATGATAGGCGGTGAAGACGCAGTAAGGGTGCTACTCGAAAGATTCTCGTTCAGCATAGACCAGAGCATCGTTGACGAAGACGAAAAGAAGATGGTGCATGACGAACTCGTGAAGATGGGCGAAGTTGTGGTCAAACCTATTCTGGAGTTTCTGGAAAAGGAAAACGCCCCATATTGGCCACTCCGTGTGTTGAGGCAGGTCATAGGCGACGAGGCATGTGTGACCCATCTACTTGACATCATAAATCGCACGGAGGCGATATTCGATCGGGATGTGGAACGCAAAGTGCTCCTTGTGCAAAACCTCAGGCAGTTCAAAGACCCACGAGTAAAGGACGCTATGCTCAACTTCTTGAAGGATGAAAACGAAGAGATCAGGGTTCAGGCAATCGAGGGTCTGTTCGATTTTGGACAGCAAGAGATGTCCGATGTCGTGCTGGACAGGCTTTTGGACCCGAACGAAACCCAGAGGGTTCGCACCGCCATCTTGAACCTGCTTATTGAAAAGAAGTGGAAACTGAAACAACGCAAGGAAGAGGTGCGCAAGGTGATACCTCCGACCTTCTGGATTGATGATGTAGGCGTAATCCATCGCCGCTAGGGGCAAAAGTTGAAACCTTCATCTGTCCTGATCATTGGCTCGGGACCAATCGTAATCGGGCAGGGGTGTGAGTTCGATTATAGCGGGGTTCAGGCGCTAAAGGCGCTAAGGGCGATGGGGGTTCGAACGATACTTGTGAACTCGAACCCAGCCACCATCATGACAGACCCAGAGTTTGCGGATAAGACATACATCATACCGCTTGTGCCAGAGGCAGTTGAAGAAGTCATAAAAAGGGAAAGACCAGAGGCGCTTTTGCCAACCCTTGGGGGGCAAACAGCCCTGAACCTCGCTATGGCACTTGCTGAAAGCGGGGTTTTGGAAACCTATAAAGTCCGCCTTATCGGGGCACGGATCGAAGCCATAAGGACTGCAGAAAGCAGGGAGATGTTCAGGGAGGCGATGCGCTCTATCGGGCTCGAGGTGCCAAAGAGTTTCGTCGTGAAAAACATGGACGAGGCACACCGTGCCATAGAAGAACTAGGCTTCCCTGTGTGCCTTCGCCCTTCGTTCACACTTGGGGGGAGCGGGGGCGAAATGGCTTTTTCTGCGGACGAGTTCGATGACCTTATCGCCCGTGCGCTTTTTGAAAGCCCTGTGCATGAAGTCCTAGTGGAACAATCGCTTTTGAACTACAAGGAGTTCGAGCTCGAGGTCGTAAGGGACAGGAAAGACAACTGTGTCATTGTGTGTTCCATAGAAAATGTTGACCCAATGGGGGTGCACACTGGCGATTCCATAACCGTTGCGCCTCAGCAAACATTGACAGACAAGGAATACCAAAAGATGCGGGATTCTGCGATTGCAGTGATGCGGGCAATCGGCGTGGATACTGGGGGCGCGAACATCCAGTTTGCGGTTGACCCGAAGACAGGCAAGCAGTTTGTGATAGAAATGAACCCTCGAGTTTCAAGGTCGAGCGCTCTGGCGTCTAAGGCAACGGGCTACCCGATTGCAAAGGTCGCCACACTGTTAGCGCTAGGGCACACGCTGGACGAGATAAAGAACGACATAACAAAGGTGACCACTGCTGCATTCGAGCCTGCGCTGGATTATGTGGCTGTGAAAGTGCCTTATTTTGCGTTCGAGAGGTTTCAGGGAGCGAGGCAGGTGCTTTCAACACAGATGCGCTCGGTTGGCGAGGCGATGGCTTTGGGGAGGTGCTTTGGAAGCGCGCTCGAAAAGGCTTTGCGCTCACTGGAAACGGACGGGGCAGGATTGGGGTCTTTGTTTTTCGAAAGGATTTTGCCGTGGGGGCAGACAGAGGTCGAGAGGGATGAAACGATAGCGAAGTTGTTCGGGCTTCTTAGCACGCCAAACCCGAAAAGGATTTTTGCGGTTGCTGATGCCCTAAGGCTTGGTGTTCGTGAAGAAGAGGTTGCAAGGCTTTCTGGCTATGACCCGTTCTTCGTGAGAGAGATTGCGGGGCAAGTAGAGATAGAGAGGGAGATTTTTTTGCGGGGTTTAGGCGGTCTTACAAGAGAATCTGTGCACAGGGCAAAGAGGGCTGGGTTTTCAGACAAGAAGATAGCCCTTCTTCTTGGGGTGCGAGAGGAAGAGGTGCGAGACATTCGGGCGAGGTTCGGCATTCATCCTGTTTATAACTCGGTTGACACCTGTGCTGGCGAGTTCGAGGCACTAACACCTTATTTCTATTCGACCTATGAAGCGGAATCGGAGTCGAGGGTGGCTGAAACGAAGAAAGTGGTATTTATCGGGTCGGGACCGAACAGGATTGGGCAGGGGATAGAGTTCGATTATTGTTGCGTGCATGGGGTGATGCAAGCAAAAGAGATGGGGTGCGAGGTTGTGATGATAAACTGCAACCCCGAGACCGTGTCAACAGACTATGACATGGTGAGCAAACTCTATTTCGAGCCATTGACATGGGAGGATTGCAGTGAGGTTCTAAGGGTCGAGCGCCCGCTAGGGGTCGTGGTGCAGTTTGGGGGGCAGACTCCGTTGAAGATCGCATCGAAGATAGAGGGGGCGGGCTATGATGTGCTTGGGACAGACTGTAACGCAATAGATGTCGCAGAAGACAGGCAAAGGTTCAGTGCCCTTGCGATGGAACTGGGGTTAAGGATGCCTCAGTTTGCGGTCGCAAAGACGCATGAAGAGGCGCTCTTGTCTGCAAGCATCATAGGCTATCCAGTGCTCGTGCGACCATCCTATGTGCTTGGTGGGCTTGCGATGGAGATTGCGCATAACGAAGAAGAACTTGGAAAATTTTTAGAGCGGGCTTTCGAGGCGTCTGGAGAGCATCCTGTTTTGATTGATAGGTTTTTGGAGGGCGCTGTGGAGATTGATGTGGATGCCATAAGTGATGGCGAGGATGTGTATGTCGCTGCGGTGATGGAGCATGTCGAGGAGGCAGGGATTCATTCAGGGGATTCTGCCTGTTCCATCCCTCCATATACCCTGAAGCCACATGTTGTCAGGGAGGTGATAAAGGGCGTCGTGAAGATAGCAAAGGCATTGAGGGTCAAAGGGCTTCTGAACTGCCAGTTTGCTATCAAGGACGACACCGTTTATGTGCTGGAGGCAAATCCACGAGCCTCACGCACTGTCCCTTTTGCAAGCAAAGCGACAAGCGTGCCACTTGCAAAGATTGCAACCATGGTGATGCTGGGGCAAAAACTAAAGGACATCCCGCTTAGGCGTAAGGGCACTGGCGATTTCTATGCAGTGAAAATGCCCGTCTTTCCGTTCAACAAGTTTCAGGACATAGACCCTGTCTTGGGTCCTAAAATGCGTTCCACTGGGGAGGTCATGGGGTTTGGAAGGTCTTTCGGGGAGGCTTATCTTGCCTCTGCGATTGGCGCTGGACTGCGAGTAAAGAGGTCGGGCTTTGTGTTTCTGTCTTTGAAGGACAGCGACAAGCAAAGCGCAGTGCCTATAGCCAAAGAGTTCAAAGAACTTGGGTTCAGGTTGGCTGCGACAAAAGGGACTGCGATGGTGCTTAGAGACGCAGGGCTTGGGTGCGAGGTGGTCAAAAAGGTGTCGGAGGGAAGCCCAAACGCAGTTGATTTATTGAAGGAAGAGGCTTTGAGTCTAGTGATAAATACGCCACGGGGAAGCGGACCAAGGAAGGATTCCGCCATAATTCGGAGGCTTGCGTGGATATATGGTGTTCCGCTTATAACAAATGTGCGTCAGGCATTTGCCATGGCTCTGGCGCTAAGAAGTGGCAGGTATGCAGTAGTTTCATTGCAAGAACTGTCGTGAGGGGTGTGGAGGACGGGAGATGGCTTGAGTTTTGTTTTAGACGACCCCAACGCACAGGCAAGTTTGCTCGCTTCTAGAAAATGAGCACTTATCTCGACTTTGCAGTTGCACAATCCTCGATGAATGCCTAGGTTTGGTTGTTTGTTCTTGGAGGCGTTTATGACCAGACGCATCTTCGTTTTCATAATCCTTCTGGGGCTAGTTAGTCTGTTTGCGGATGTGACATACGAAGGGGCACGCAGTATTCATGGCCCATTCTTTGCGGAGCTCGGCGCAAGCGCTGCGCTCGTAGGGTTTGTCGCTGGGCTTGGGGAGCTTATAAGTCTTGGGCTTAGGCTTGTCTTTGGTTTCCTTGCGGACAAGACCAGAGCCTATTGGCCACTGACCATTGTTGGTTATGCCATCAACCTGCTTTCAGTCCCGCTTCTGGGGCTTGCTCAGGGCGTGCCCATGGCATCCTTTCTTGCTGTTAGCGAGCGCTTTGGCAAGGCTGTTCGCACCCCTGCTCGTGACGCGATGCTTTCGTTTGCTGCGTCGCAGACTGGGCGTGGCTTTGCATTCGGACTGCACGAGGCGATGGACCAGATAGGAGCCACGGTTGGTCCGCTGATTGTCGCAACCGTTGTCTTTTACACAGATGACCTGCGCACAAGTTTCATGGTTCTTGGGGTGCCAGCACTGCTTGCCCTCTTGACCTTGATGATTGCACGCTACTTCTTTCGTTCACCAGAAACCTTCGAAAAGCCACAGGCAGACCGCCAGTCCAAGGCGCTTGGCAAGAAGTTTGTCCTCTATCTTGTCGCTGCATCCTTCGTGGGGTTTGGATACCTTGATTTTCCTTTGCTTGCATATCACTTCCAGAAGACTATGGTGTTGAGCGTGTCGCACATCCCTTTGGTGTATGCCCTTGCTATGGGTGTTGACGCAGTTTCAGCCCTTCTCTTCGGGCGCTTTTTCGACAAGATAGGCATCCGTTCTTTGGCTTTAGCCATCATCCTTGCGCTACCGTTCCCCGCCCTAGTCTTCCATGAAAGCCCTGTGCCTGTGCTTGCTGGGATTTTCTTGTGGGGTGCTGGGATGGGGGCTTTGGAGTCCATCCTGAGGGCTGGGGTTGGCGCCCTTACGCCACCTGAAAGGCGTGGGTATGCATTCGGGCTTTTCAACTCGGTTTTCGGGCTGTCGTGGTTTCTTGGGAGCGCTTGCGCAGGTGCGCTTTACGGGTATGGCGTGCTTTTCGTGACACTTACGAGCACCATCGCAATGTGCATCGGTGTCGTCTTCTTCTTCGTATCTTCAGCAGTCAAAGAATAGATAGCGCTCTTTTGCGGTTTTGGAAAAAGACTTGAGTCCTTCTGCTGGAGCCTTTGACCGCCATTATGGTTCGATAGAACTTTTCATTTCTCAGGCTCGCCAGAGCCTTCAGAATCCCTTCCTTCTGCCACATCATCAAATATCTGTTTTGCCTTTCGAACAGTGACATCGTCAAGGTCAATATCTGCCGCCATGACATTTTCCACAACCTGCGCAGGGCTTTTCGCCCCGAAGATGACTGAAGTAACCGCCTTGTTCGCAAGTATCCACGCTATCGCAAGTTGAGACGGCAAGACATTTTCCCGCCTTGCCAGAATCTTGAACTCCTCGACCCTGTCAAGCAGTCTCTGAAAAAATGGCATAGAAAAACGGGCGTCCCTCTTGCGGATATCGCGCTCATCGAAGCGCCTTTTAGCATCCATCTTACCTGCCAGAAGTCCCCTCCCGAGAGGTTCGTAAGCCAAAAATGCGACAGAGTTTTTCGAACAAAAAGGCAAGATTTTTTCTTCGACTGACCTATCAAGAAGGCTATATCTGGACTGGAGAGAGGCTACATTGTGCCCATCGCAAGCCTTTTTGAGCTCTTCAAGCGAGAAGTTAGATACGCCAAAAGCCCTTATCTTGCCTTTTCTTACAAGATTCTCGAGGGCAATCATAGTCTCTTCAATAGGATAGTTTGGGTCGTTCCAGTGGACCTGAAGTAAATCTATGTAGTCGGTCTTGAGCCTTCTTAGGCTTTCATCGCACTGCCTTTCTATTCCGCTTGGTGACAAGTCCATCCTTATTAAACCCTGCCGAACGCTCACAGGACCGCATTTCGTCGCTATGAGAACATCCTTACGCAGTCCACCAGCAAAAGCCTTGCCAAGAATAACTTCTGCATGTCCATCCCCGTAGATTGGCGCTGTGTCAAAAAGTGTTACGCCCATGTCAATCGCCCTGTGCACAGTCTTTATAGCATCTAAATCATCCACCCTCCCAAAGTCTAAGCCTCCGAGCGCCCATGTGCCCAGCGCAACCACAGAAACATCAATGTCCGTTCTGCCAAGTTTTTTGTATCTCATACTCCCTCCCAACCTCCAAAGGGATAGTCAAAGCATTGTCGCCGCATCAGAGCCAGCGGACTTTCATCCCCCATCTTCCTCAGGAAACGGTGTCCCTGTGATTATCCTGTATATTTCCTTGTATTTTCTTGATGTGTTCGCCACAACATCCGCAGGCAGGTGAGGCACTGGAGGTTTCTTGTCCCAGCCAATACCTTCCAGATAGTCCCTTACATATTGCTTGTCCAGCGAAATCTGAGGTCCTGGAGGTGCATAAGATTCTTTTGGCCAAAACCTGCTGGAGTCAGGGGTGAAAAGCTCATCGCACAGCATAAGCCCATCATCACAAACTCCGAACTCGAACTTCGTGTCCGCCAAAATCACGCCTCTTTGAAGACAATATTCAGCGCCAAACTCGTAAAGTCTAATGGAAATCTCTTTGAGCGTGTTGTAGGTGTCTTTTCCAACCAGTGCGTATGCCTCCTCTGGCGTAAGGGGCAAATCGTGCCCATGCTCTGCCTTTGTCGAGGGCGTGAAGATAGGTTCGTCCAGTATATCACCTTCCCTTAGCCCCGACTTCAACGCTATCCCGCATATCTTCCCAGTTTCCTTGTATTCCTTGAACCCAGACCCCGCCAGATAACCCCGAACTATGCATTCCATCGGAATGATTTTCTGAGCCTTCTTTACCAAAGAAAACCTGCCACGCAGTAAGTCTGAATAAGCCTTCAAACTCTTGGGCAAATCATCCAGACTGGTGCTTATCAGGTGGTTTTTGATAATCCCCCTTGTTTGCCCAAACCAGAAAGCGCTCAAGAGGTTCAGGACCCGCCCTTTGTCAGGGATAGGTTCTTCAAAAACATAGTCAAATGCAGAAAGCCTGTCCGTTGCGATGATCAAGAGTTGGTCGCCTAAATCGTATATGTCCCTGACTTTGCCACGGCGATATAGATTGAGTTCAGGGATGTCTGTTTTGTAGACAGCGTTATTAGACATATTTACCTCATGTTTGCAGTGTGTTTCGTCTTTTTCAACATATTGACCGCCTGCCTTGTGGCATCGAGCATGGGAGCGGTTGAAAGCCCCTGTCCCACTGCGCCCATCATCCATGCCTCGGGCATTATCCTGCCTTGCACGCACATCCTTTCTATCTCTTTGCCGAAGTTTTTCCTATTTAGATGTTGTCCGATCTGGAACTCGATGATATGTCCAAGTGGGTAATCGGGCAGGTAGAGGGGGTATGCGATCATGTGGCTATAAACTGCGAGCAATGGCGAATCTCTTTCAGTATTCATGACAGGAGCATAATAGGTATTCCATACATCCTTTGCGATGGAAACAACCGCTTCCCGAAGTTGCTCCGCTGTCGCTCCCTCATGCTCATAAAGCCATCTCCACACAAGCATATCCACAAGCGCCACACCCGCAATCTCTCTTGTCATCCAGAACTTATCAAGAACCTTTAGCGCCTCGCTAGTTTTTTCTTTGCTTTGAAGCCCCAGCACATCAAGGTCCCTGTCCTGAAAAATGAACGCCATAGCCTCGGTGAACGCAGTGTTTGGCACTCCAGACAACAAGATGTAGTCAATCTTGTAAAGCGAGAAAGTCTGCTCGACCGTGTGCCCCAGTTCGTGCATCGCAATGTTGAATCCCTTGTAGTCCATCCCACCTTTTGGAACCCTTGTCCGCAAATGAGCCTTATCCGTCCTCATCCCAGCACCCATCGCGTGTCCCGCCCCTCTTGCTGGGTCAACCTCGATCCTTGCCGCCAAAAACTGTGCGGTTTCTTTTGAGAATCCTAGCGTCACCAGCACCTGTGGAAGCGCTTTTTTGAACCCTTCCAGGGACGAAAAAAGGTTCGAGACCTTTTTGTTCAAAATATCCTCCCCGTACGCACCCCTCGCCTTGAAACCATCGTACCAGATGTCGAATGGCTTCAGTTCCCGCCCAAGGCGCTCCCTTATTAGGGATGCCACCTCTGCGCCTACGGGGTCTTCAAGAACCGAGCGAAGAAGCGCCTCGACCTTTTCTTCAGGGATCTCTCTGAACCTATCGAACTGCCTTGACATGTAGGTCGGGTAAAGTGGGGAAAATGTGTCAATCTCCCTCTCAACTTTGAACCAAGACAATATGTGCCTATATCTCGTATCCTCTTCCCTTGCTTCCAACTCCGTTTGTCGCTTGCCATCCTTGAAAACCTGATTCGAAATCGGGTCCCACTCGATTTCATCGCTGTTTATTACAGCCTGCGGGATCTCCTGCAAGATTATCCTTTCCATAACCTTTTGTATGAGGAGTTGCCTTTCGAGGTTTGCCTTGGGGTCATGATATAAAGCCTTGATATGGTCCCGAAGACCCCAGTGACTTATCAGTTTTGGTCCAGAAGGGAACGGAGGTTCACCTGACGGAAGCCTAAGCTTCGCCAAAAGGATGTTGTAGTTGTCAATGTAGTTCCCTGCCTCGACCGCAACTTTCGTTTCCTTTTGCTTGACACGACCGGGTATCCTAAGTGCGTAAGCCTGACCCAACCTTAATTTAGCCCACTCTTTGCGTGAAAGAGTCACTGCTTTTGATTCCAGTTCTTTCTGAGTCCACGCAGGGAAGTTCAGCAATGCAACGAAAGCGACCTTCGTCTTGAATGCGTCCTCTTGCGCATGGTCAAAAGGATTCAGCGACGCGATAAGCAAGTCCAGAGGGATGTTTTCTCCCATATCAAGGTCAATGGGCTCTCTTAGAGTTCGTGTTAGCGCAACTTCATGCCCGCTCATCGCCTCAAACATCCTTTCAAACCGTTCGAGTGCGACATCGAGGGTTGATTCGTCCGGTATGAAGTATGCGGTGCAAAAAGCCTCGAAATCTTCTGAAGTGCCGTCTTCTTCACGCCACAAGGTAGCCACTTGCCTGACCCCTCGTTCTATCCGCTCGCTGCACCCTTCGCCGTATTTTTGCGCAAGCGTGGCAATCGTCTTTTGTATTGAGTCTTCTTTTATAAACATGTCTCCACCCTCTTTTGAAAATGCAATGTTTGATAAAAAAAACAATATAAATGCGACCTTTCTCATAGCCCCTTCCATGTCAAAGAAAGCAAGCGTTCAAATGATACTAGATCGAAAAAGCGTGTCAACCAGCAGTTTGAACCGCGATCTGTCGTTAGCACGACAAGTCGGGCAAGTCCTTGTGACTTTAGGGTTGGATGTTTGTTCAGTCTGCGCCTGTCGGGTGGAGGCTTCTAAAACGACAGGGTATTGTTTTGAAGGTGTGTGAGTAGGATGAGGGAGCGGAAGGGACAAAGAGGGTTTTCGATGGGTTACAAGAAAAAGGGGCTGGAATGCGGTTCCTGCTTTCGGGAATCGTAGAGAGAGCGCTTTTGGGCGGGAGCTCGGACGGGTGTCTGCCTGGCGGGCGTGGCAAGCCACAGAAAAGTTCCTAGGCAGATTCGGCTTCTTAGTGACCGATTGCGATAATGGGGGTGTAAAGTGTGAATTTACCTAGATTCGTGCGCATTTACCGTAACTAGGTCTGCCACGAGCTCACCATAAGCGGGTTGGCGACGCCTGATGGTTCGTAGTGGGCTCCTTACAAAAAACCTTGTTTTTCAGTGGTCCACAGCAACCACATCCACTGGGACAAAAAAGATACCCAGTGCTTTGCTGGCACGGAAACTTGCTTTGGTGTCTTGGCGTTCGTTGAGAGTACCCGCCAGTTTCGACACTCCCTTGACTTACGCACCTTATAACCCCGTGGCGTTCGCCGTGAGCCCACCCTCAGCCTCGCTGTAGCCACCAGTCTTCTGCCATATGAGGTGCTGGCGTCCGTTCTGAGCACACTGCCAATCTCGCTAGGTCCTCCACTTCTTCGCCTTATAACCTCATGGCGTTCGTTGTCACCACACCCCCAGCTTTGCTGAGATGCCCGCTCTTTCCCTTTATGGTGTGTACCCGTTCGTTCGTAAAACAGCCCCAGTTCCGAGGGACCCTGGCCTTATTGGCCTTATGAGCTCATGGTGTCCGTTGTGAGCACACTCCCAGCTTCGCTGGGACCCCGCCCGCCCGCCGACCAGCCTGCCTCGTCCCTTGGACCACTGGCCACACTCCCACACGCCTCGCTTCTTGCGGGCTTTCAGCGACCTCTCACACTCCCTGTTTGGGAGTGCGACCGAGGCTATCGCCACGAGCCGCTCACGACGACTGGAATCCGGGTCAGCTCGGATTCCAGTTTATATCCCTGCAATAATTGTGCCAAACTTAGCAAACTCGCAACCCCGCAATTTTTATGGGTTATTTTGAATCGCCCTTTTTGGACAAGTTGGACATTTTGGACAAGTTTGGACAATGTCCAAAATGTCGTCCAATTACCACCTCGCGAAGGATCTTCCTTGCCTTGTCGAACACTACGGTTGATTTCCATGAGCAACCCCTTGCAAACGCCAACATTGCCAGCAGGGCGATCGCAGGCCCGGACTGACTTGAACCGCAGTTCCCCAGTGCCCAGCCCTTTTTTGTCTTTGATTTCACAGGCTCACCACCAACTTCCAAATATTTCTGTTGCCCCTCATCAGAATCAGTCGTATAAATTTACCGTGGTTGTGCAACAAAACTGCATCTTTCATTACTTGTTGTTACGGTGGCTGAATAATGATGCCTAGACTGTGCTTGGGTGTAGCTTGCTTCCTCGCAATGCCTACAGCAGGATTTGCCCAGACTCCTCTTCCACCCGAGACTGCCCAAAAGTTCCTTAGCATAGAGTTCGACCCTCCACCAAAGAAACTTGCAGCAGACGCACATTTCGTGGTCTCTGACGAAAAGGCACATTACCTATTCAAAAGCGCCATAACTGGTCTTGGCGGGTGCATGGTGGGCGTAGGCACTGACCAGAACTACATAATGGCAGGATGGGCAAAACCAGACATTCTGATAATCGCGGACTTCGACCAGGTGGTTGTGGATGTTCACAAACTTTACAGAATCGCATTTCAACACACCCAGTCCCCGACCGACTTTATAAAGGCATGGAGGGACCAAAGCATCCTCGAATGGCTCGAAAAAGAAAGCCTCAGCCCCGACGAACAAAAGCGTCTGCGGAAAGTTTTTTCAATGAGCAAAAATCTGATTCTCGACCGCCTGTCCGAGGTGCGAAAGACCTACCGAAAAGCAAAAACCAGCACATTTCTGGACGATCAGCAACAGTTCGACTATATCAGGAATCTTTTTTTGACAAATCGGGTTTTTGTGTTCAGGGGGGATTTGACAGGAACTAAAACCTACCGCCAGATAGGAGATACCCTTAGAAACCTCGGTCTTACAGTGCGGGTTCTTTACCTGTCGAACGCCGAAAAATATTTCGATTGCTCGGAAAACTATAAGAAGAACATGCGGGGCTTACCCTTCGATGAAAAATCAGTGGTCTTGAGGACTGCGGCTGGATGGGACATGGAAGTTGCCCCTGACGGTCTTTATACGTATCTGGTTCAGACCCCAGCCTCCTTTCTTGCTTTTATGCAAGACGGCGTGGAGTGTTCGTTCAAGACCATTGTAAGCAGAAGGCGGCTCGACAAAAAACAAAAGGGTCTGGGCTTCATTGACTTCATTCCAGCGCCTAAGAGGAAGGGTAAGCAATGATGGAAAAAGCGCACAAAGTCTTTTCAAATATTGTGGTCTTACATACTTGTTTGCTTCCCAGCGCCGCTGGCTTTGCCAAAGAACCCCCTAAGAAGACTTATGATGTCGAGCCTGAAGTTATTCCGTGCGAAGAGCCGCCTCCCAACATGTCCTGCATTCCTGGTGGACCTTTCATCAGAGGGAGTGACGATGGTCCTCCAAACACAAGACCTTCTGCAATCGTGTTTGTCCAGACCTTTTACATGGACAAGTTCGAGGTGACAGTAGCAGAATATCAAGAGTGTGTAAGGAAAGGGCTTTGCAACCCCGCGGGTCCACGATATCTGGATTTCGATAGACCAAGACAACCCATCACAGGGGTATCGTGGTTCGACGCGGTCAAATATTGCACCGCAATGGGGAAACACCTGCCAACCGAAGCAGAATGGGAAAAGGCAGCCAGGGGGGAAAACGGGGCTCTTTATCCGTGGGGGAACGACGAAATCACATGCGAGCGTGCGGTTTTTATGGATGCGAAGGGCAGGTCTTGTGGGGTGAAAAAGACTAAAGGTAAGAATCCCGAAAAGGGTAGACCACTTGAAGTTGGGTCAAGACCAGCAGGGGTCTATGGGCTTTTCGATATGGTGGGCAATGTGTGGGAATGGGTCTATGACTGGTATAGTTCATCTTATGCCGCTTGCGGCAAGGATTGCGAGGGCATTGACCCAAAAGGTCCTTGCCATGGCGCAGAAAGATGTCCTTCTCATAATCTGAAAGTAGTGCGTGGTGGATCGTGGTTCTGGCCAAAACAGTTCAATACGAGTATCTTCAGGAGACCGCACAACCCTCACAATGACCCAGAGTTTCACCATTTTGGGTTCAGGTGCGCGGCGTCTGTCGAGGAGGCTCGAAGACTGAAAGAAAAATAAAAATTAAAAACGATGTGTTAGGACAGAAAATCAACTTGTAACAAGTTTCAAAAAGGTGCTAAACTGCGCTTTGTGTGTGTCTTTGTTGTCAAAAGTCTTTTAGCCGCACTGGAGGAGTTATGAAGAAACTGCTTTGGTATGTGCCAGCACTTTTCATTTGCTTGTCCTTACTTTGTTTCCCTTTGGGCTTGAATGCCCAAAAGAAAGGTGCCCCAGGTGGTCAGGTCGGGACAAAATCACGCATTGACCTTGAAAATCTGGCAGAGAATCAAGATGTTTTGTTCGAACTGAGCGCAGGGCACACAAAGGACATAAAGGCTTTGGAGCAAAGGATTCAGGAACTCGAAAAGAAGATTGCGGAGGCAGGTATAGAAGGTCAGAACTTGAGGAAACTGAGCGAAGAACTCGAAGAAGCAAAACAAGCGCTTGAGGATCTGAAGCAGCGGGTCAAGGTGATTGAAGAACAAGATGAAAGAAAACTGAAGGTAGAGCCAAGGTTTGAACTGCGCGTAAGATCCGAGTTCAGGCAAAACATGACCGACCTGAATGCCCAGCAAGACGACAAAGATTGGTTATATCTTCAAAGGGTGAGGCTGGGACTAGCCCTAAAGCCAACAAAAGACTTCAGTGCGGTTGTTGTTCTTCAGGACTCTAGACTATGGGGCGCAGAGGCGTCCAACTCTGTCAAAAGTGAGGAGACTACATGGAAAACAATGCTTCATGAAGGCTATCTTCAGGTGGATAATATCCTGACCTCAGGCTTGGGATTTAAGGCTGGCAGGATGCAGTTGAAGTTCGGCGCAGAAAGACAAATAGGTCCATCTGACTGGCACAATGTTGGTCGTTCTTTCGATGGTCTAGTGCTCTTTTACAAGAAGCCCAAACTGCTGACTGTGGATGCATTTGTGACAATGGTCTCGGACCTTGGTCGTGAATCAGGTCCTAACACTGATTTTGGGGGTGTCTATCTAACTTTTGACATCTGGAAGTTCCTGGCGTTCGATGTTTATGGGCTTTACCTCTACAACGAGGAACGAGCTGGGACAGAGCATATAGGCACAGTTGGACTCCGTGCGGTTGCAAAGCCAGTGGACGGTTTGGAAATAGAGGGTGAAGGGGCTTGGCAGTTCGGCAGGTCACTCCTCGATAAACAAGAAGGTGCAAAAAAGCATGTCGCAGCCGCCTATTTTGCAAAGGTTTCTTACGAGTTCCTCAGGAAAGAAGACTTCTCTCCCAATCTTGGCGTTTTCTTCTATAGTGCCAGCGGTGATGCCAACCCAAAGGATTCAAGGAATGTGGCATACAGGGTTCTTTATCCCACCGCGCATTCAATGCTAGGGTTCATGGATTTGTTCCAGTGGACAGGCATCGTGGACTTTGGACCCACCGTGAAAGTCAGGTTTTTGCGGGATTTTGGCTTCTTGCTAGATTACCACGCATTCTTCCTTTCAACTGACGGTGGAGTGCTGAGAGGTGCTTTTGGCGGAACGACAACTGTTTTCCCTTCCGGGAAAGGACGCTTTGTAGGTCATGAGCTAGATTTGGTCCTCTCATGGAAGGCTCATAAATATCTTTCTTTCGAGACAGGTTACTCGTTCTTCAAGCCAGGCTCTGTCACGAAAAACGCCACACTATTTCGCTCAAGCTCCGCCACGACTACTACGACCCCTGCAGGCTTCACACTCGGGAAAGATACTGCCCACTTTTTCTACTTTCAGGGTAAGGTCTCGTTCTGAGGCTAGCCATGCGGGTAGCCTTTTGTGCCAGAACGGATACAGGCAAGATAAGAACCAACAATGAGGACGCCTATCTGGTAGCAGAGGACATCGGGCTCTGCATGGTCGCAGATGGTATGGGGGGGCACAAGGGCGGAGCGGAAGCCTCCCAGATTGCGTGCCTTGCAATCGAAGAGTATATAAGAAGGCGTGTGGAAACCATTTATGCCTTTGAACTCCAAAGAAATGAGCAAAGAAGACGCGCAGTCCACAAACTTCTAAAAGAAGCGTTCAGATACGCCAACGAGCGCATTATCCTTCATGCGGACACGCATTCAGGATTTGAAGGAATGGGCACGACACTTGTCCTTGCTTTGTTCTGTGGCGGCAGGGCTTTTATCGCACATGTCGGAGACAGTCGTGCCTATCTATTGCGTGAAGGTGTTATTGACCTTTTGACTGAAGACCACTCGCTATTCTTCGAACTTGTGCGGACAGGAAGGCTACCTGTTGCTGCCGGAGCCAACTTCCCATTTAAGAATGTAGTCACACGAGCACTCGGTCTTCGTGGTTCCCCACCTCCTGATGTGATGGATGTCGAGGCATTGAACGGCGATATCTTTATCCTTTGTTCAGACGGACTCCATTCTTATCTCGACGAAAACACGATGTCTCGGTTTTTGCAGATTGGGGAGTTGGAGCAGGCGACAGAAGGCATGGTTCGGTTCGCAAATGAGTCGGGGGGCGCTGACAACATCACTGTAATAACGACCAAAGTGATGGACAGTGGTGCAGACAGCGAGAGGGTATCTCAGGTCTTGCGCAACATCATGAGGTTTCCGATATTACAAGGGCTAGAGAGGGGTGAGGTTCTGAGGCTAGTCAGCGCTGGAGAACTGCGGACATACATGGACGGTGAGACCCTGTTTGCGGAAGGGGAGTTTGCAGATGGACTTTACGGCGTGCTTCGTGGAGAGGTCGAGATACTCAGGGGGGGAGAACTGGTAGCATCGTTTGGCGCAGGCACGCATTTTGGCGAAATGAGCCTTATGGAGGAGCTTCCAAGGAATGTCAAGGGAGTTGCAAAGGGGCTTGTTGATGTGCTGGTTTTGCCTCGAGCAAGTTTCTGGGAGATATTGAGGTCTTCCCCTTATGTTGGAGCAAGGCTTCTTGTCAATCTTGTAAAGATACTTGGTTACAAACTCAGGATGCGTCAAGACGAACTAAATGCCCTTAGAACTCATTTTGCTGCGTTTGGACCCGAGGTCACTAAAAATGGAAGGAATGGTGTCTCGAAGAGCTCATGAAGAAGGGCGATCTTTCTTTTGCTGGCGGGTTTTCAGTTTTGTGGCGATATGCCTTCTTGTTTTATCCACAACGCTGATGGGGTGCAAAGGAAAAAAGAAGAGATATGTGGGCACAGAGGGTCTTACTGGCGGACTTCTTGTCTTCAGCGATGACTTCGAGAGGAATGACATTGGAAACAACTGGCAGGCAAGGTCTGGAAGATGGCGGATTGAAAATGGGAGGCTCGTGTGCAAAGGCGACAAGAACGAAGGGATTTGGCTGAACTTCAAACTCCCTGAAAGGGTAAGGGTGGAGTTCGATGCAATAGCACTGGAGGATGAAGGGGACATAAAGTTCGAAATCTTTGCGACTGAGCAAAGGCATCAGACTGGTTACATATTGATCTTTGGCGGATGGCACAACTCGGTGACTGTGATTGCGAGGTTGAACGAGCATGGCGAGGATAGGATGGAGTCGTCACTGCGGGTCGAGAAAAACAAGACATATCACATGGCAGTTGTGCGCACAGACGGAAGTTTGAGGTGGTTCATTGACGGGAAACTCGCACTGTCTTACGACGACGAGACACCTATTCGGGGCGAATTCTTTGGTTTCAACGACTGGAACTCTCTGGTTTCTTTTGACAACTTGAAAATCTTTCAACTTTAGCAATGGGTGAGGCGTTAGGGTTTTGCACTGTTTTATTACTCGTTCGGTCTCATCGCACTGCCAAAAGATTATGCACAAGGTGACGGGGCGGGGAAGTCCATCGTTTGCCAATCACACCCATCAATAGCTATTTAGCAAAAATGCTACAACAATTTCAGGTTTGCTCGATGACCCTTCTATCTTTGTTGCCAAATTGCATAATATTAGGTGCTTTCCCCTTGGAGGCATCAGATGCGCTCCCCTCTTTCCACGGTGCTAGCGATAATCTTTATTTCTGGGCTTGCCTTGGCAAGCCCTAGAGACGCAAGATACAGGGAGGATTTCGAGGATGTGTTTTGGTTTCTGGTTGTAAGCGATAGTCATGTTGGAGAAAGTATGTCGGGAGGCACTCAGGACACAGATAACCTGAGATGGGTCACAGGAGAGGCGTATCAGGTCGTCCGACCAAGGTTTATCTTTCTTTGCGGAGACATCGTTGATGGGACAAATGGCGGAATAATCCCCATAAAACAATGGGATTCGGAGTGGCAAGAATATCGCAGAGTGGTAGATGACAACGGCATGAATGCAGATGTGCTAGTTGATCTGCCTGGAAATCATGACCAGTACACAGACAAAGGGCTTACCCACTATCGGAAATATTCGATTCAGGGGAGCAAAGATGACCAGACACAGCATTCCATCGTCCACCAAACAGAGCACGGGCTTTATCACTTTATGGCGATTGCGACCCCTGCGAATGACGGCGCCCCGTGGCCTGCTGACAATGCCTCGATAGATGCAGGCGAACTGGATTTTATTCGGCAAAAGATGCGAGACCATGCGGATGCGAACCTCCACCTCTTCTTTGGTCATCACCCCATAAAGTATTACGGCGATGTCCTGTCGAATGCACTTGGAGAAGGGACTAGCGCCATGCTCGACCTGTTCAAGCAATACGAGGTCGTGGTATATTTCTTCGGTCATACTCACGCCTACTACATGAAGTTCCACGACGGCACGCTATTTGCCAATGTAACATCCTTAGGCAAAAGCGATTCTAAAAATGTCATGCTGGCTGCGATTGACCATGACTCGCTAAGTGTCAGGGCTTTTGACGCAAGGAAGTGGCCGATGGTCCTGATTACTGCACCTTCGGACAAGGGGCTGGGTGATGGAAATCCTTACGCATACTTCGTGCCACAGGGATGGAAGAATGCCCCTGTGCGTGCGCTCGCCTTTGGATGGCCAAAACCTTTGTCTGTGGCTTTCCGCGTGGACAACGGCACATGGACAGAGATGGTCGAGGTGCGTGATGGGCTATATCAGGGCGCTTTCGACGCAAGTGCCCTTCAGATTGGCGACCATAAACTTCGAGTCAGGGCGAACCCGTGGACCGATGCAGACCACGAGATAACATTTGAGGTTAGGGAGGCTTTGTGCAGTAATGGGAAAGATGATGACAACGACGGACTGACAGACGAGGATGACCCTGGCTGTGAAGGTCCTTGGGACAACGATAAGTTCAATGAGGTCGTGCAGGTGGATGAAGGACTGGATGACTCGGTTAGGGGTGAAGAGGGGAATGTGGATGAGTTTGGAGAGGAGACCCGGTCAAACGATATGGTGGGGGAGGCGGGTAGTGTGGCTAAGGAAGGAAATCAAGCAGAGGAAGCGATTCAACAAGAAGATGTGGCTCTTGGCGCTGATGAAATCAGCGTTCTAGATGTTGCTCAGGGGGATGCCTCGGAGATAATCTCTGACGGCGTCGAGGAGTTGCCTCAAAATACGCAAGGGGGAAAAGGTGGCGGGTGTTCTGCGTCTCGAAGGGCTGAGGCCAGTCTTTGGTTCAATCTTGCTATTGGCAATCTGTTGCTCTGGTGCTTATGGGCAAGAAGAAGACAGCGCTCATAGTTGGGATGCTGGGGCTTGGGGCGGTCATCGCTTCTTTCGTGCTAGTGCACCAGGGAAGTAGACCACACTATCCAGCAATCGTCAGGGTCGAGGACTATGACCTTTTAGGAACAACCTCAAACGACCCTCGCGATATTCCAGAAGAGGCGCAGATGGAAAAGGTCGAAAGAAACAAGGGTCAAGCAGATGCCAAAGATGCGGGACATGAAAAGCCCGCTCCTCCCAGTCAAGCCAAGACGCAATCCCCAATGGCACTTATAGAAAAAGCAAAGATGCTAGATCAGGAAGGACGCCACGAGGAGGCAATCGAAGAACTCAAGAAAGCGGTGAACACCTATCAAGACTTCGAGGGACGCAACGAAGTCATAAGGCTCATTCAGGAATACGAAGAATACAAGGCTAAGGCGAGACAGGGTTCACATTAGGTGTCCTGACTTCTACCCGCCTGTAAAAGGCGTCTAGACCTTGTGTCATGACCTCTTTTATCTGCCCGCTCGAATCACGCACAAGGAACAGGGCGTATGCGTTCTTCAGGCTTCTTATGGCCATCAAACCCTGTTCGATCGGCAACACACTGAGCCCTGTTGCAAGCGCATCCGCAAGCCCAACAGAATGGTTATCCCCAAGGAACACCACTGTCACGCTTTGCACATCCGATGACACTGGCTTACCTGTTCGGGGGTCATAGATGTGGTTCACCCTCATGCCATATGCATTTACGGGCTGGTTGTAAGGACCGCTCGTAGAAACCGACAAGGGCTTTGCCGCAAGCAAGGCACCAAAAGGCTTCTTTGGCGATGTAGGATCTGTAATCCCTATGACCCACGGCTCCCCTCGTGGCGATGAACCTTTGCAACTTATCTCGCCACCTATGCGCACAAGGTAAGAGGTAACACCCGCATCGTCAAGCACCTTCGCAATCCTGTCAACTGCATAGCCCTTAGCAACCCCCCCAAAGTCCAACTCGACAAGCGGGTCTCTAAATGAAATCTTGCGGTTCTCGCCAAAAGTGACCTTAGAAAGCCCAATGTGCTTCAATGTTTCCTGCAAAAGTGCACTGGGAGGGTCACTACTTGCCATTTTCCATATCCTTTTCAGAGGCATCACAGTAGGGTCGAATGCGCCTTGCGTCATTTCGAATGCCTTCCTGGACAGAAGAAGACAATCAAAAAGCGCCTGCGAAACAGTGACTTCTTGCTTAGATTTGCTTTCATTTATCCTGGATACCTCTGAACTTGGTTCAAAAACATTGAAGACCTTGTTCACCTCGTCAATGACCGCCCATGCCTTAGCCACTGTGTCCGATTTCTTATCTTCCTTGCCCGTAAAATCTGCTTCTACGTGGCTTTCGATCCCGCCAAAGACATCTCTGTCTTCAGAATACCAAAGCGAGCCACGAGAAAGGCGCTTCTCGATCTCGCTCAGGTCTCTCGAAGCGGTTGGGTCGCCAGGCTTCAACTCGAGACACTTTAGTAGTTCCTGCTTTGCCCCTTGCAAGTCGTTTTGGGCGATGAGAAGTGCTGCAAGGTTATACCTCAACTGAAACGAATCTGGAAGCATTGCCACAGCACGCCTCAGGATTGCCAATGATATATCCGCCCTACCCTTAGCATATGTGCTAACCGCAAGCCTTGAAAACAGGTCAGCCTGATCCTTCGCACCCTTTACATCAGCAAACACAGAACGCCAGAAGGCAGTTTTTGCTTGCGCAAGTTCGTCCTTTTTGTCTATCTGGAGTGCCCTCTCGAATGCATCAAGCGCCCTTTTTGCAAGCCCTGCCCTTTCGAAGATCAAACCAGCATTCAAAAATGTCTTCTTGTTGTCGAAGTCTATCTCCATTGCCTTGTCAAGAGCGCTTTCAGCCTTGTAGAACTCTGTCTTTTCATACACCACAGCCTTCATGAACAGGTAATCCCCCACTAGGTTACGGTCCAGATATCTAAGCGGTCTCGAAGCGGTGACCTCCTCGAACGAAGGTATCGCCCATTCATCCCATTGCCCCACCTTTGGCAGGGGGTCTCCTTTCTTCACCATGCGATATATAAGCCCATCTGGGATAAGATCTATCTCGGGAGAGCCAAGGTTGTGGTGATGTGTAAAATAGATAGGTTCTTCCGATGGGTTTATCACCATAGGGTCGAGCACATTGACCCCCTGAAGGACCAAAGTTATGTCTGGTCTTATACCCTCGACATGATGCAGATATATCAATGGGAAAAGACAGTTATCCCCTTCGGCGAAGAGTTTTGCCCCCTTTTCGACACGCTCAAGGATCTTTAGGTTGAAATCACGGGCAAAGTTTATGTCCGAGCGGTCGCACCACTTTAGGTTCTGGGCAAATGCGAGGACTGCGGTGCACACCCCCAAAAGGGGGGCAAAAAAAGGTGGCTTAGTCAATAGTTTCAAGGCTAGCACTGCAAGCATCGCAAGCCCTATATATCCTGTTATGAGGTATCTTGGCCAGTGGAAGATGTCATCGTGGCTTGCGTGAAGCATCATCATGAAGATGTTTGCCAGAAACAGATAAGTTCCGATATAGGCAAGGCGATTTTTCTTCAGAAAACCATAAAAGAACCCAACGCAGATCAGGATCGTGCCAAGCCACGAAAACTGTTCGGGGATGGTTTTTAGGTAATGCAAGAATACAGTGACGACATCCGAGAAGTTCTCGACATAGCGTCTGTGCCAATAATTTGCCCTTGTAAGATAACGGAAAAGCCTTTCAGGTGTCGAGGGGTCACCAAAGTTTTGATACGGCTGGAGGGAGGCGGCAATGGGTATGTAAAGGTAAAGCAGGGCGCCAAAAATGACTGGATATACTTGCCTCATCGCCTCCATGGGCGATGGCTTTTTAGCCCATGTGACCCACAACAGGATGGGTAGTAGGATGATTGTGATGGTATGGTTTGCCATGCCCAAGCCAAAGAAAAGCCAAGCCCTTTTGAGGCTGATTTCGTTTTTGACGAAGAACCTCGAAACCTCGATCAGAACCGCCAATACCAGGCAAGCATTAAGGCAATAGACCCTTGCAGTGGTCGCCTGAGACCAGAGGGACTCGATCAGAGCAAAGGCTAGGGCAAGGGTAAAGGAAGTCCAAACTCGAGCAGTCACGATGAATGCAAGTCTTCTGAACAAAGCCACTGCAATCGAGGCGCACACCGCTGAAAACAGGTTCATTGCAAGGTCTGGTCTAAGGAAAAAGAAAGGGGTAATGAATATGCGCCCAAGTATCACATAAAGCGGATAGCCTGTCGGGTGTGGTATTCCAAGGGTCACTGCAGCGGTGATAAGTTCACCAGAGTCTCCTGTTGTGACACCAGGAGCCAGTGTCTTTAGATAGACCAGAAACGAAAGAAACGCCGCGATCAGGTCAACAAGAAAAGGCTTTTGCGTAATCCTGTGAAACAAGGTCATAGATTTCATGATACCATCAGGAAAAACGATTATAAAGGGATTTTGAGGGGCGCGGGGGCTTCTTCGTTGAACTTTTCGAAGGAAAAAACAAATCCAGACTAATTTCAACGACAGAAAACTCTGGTCACTGCCCATGTTCTACCAAAGCGAAGTGCGCCTCAAGGTGCGGTTGCTCCAAAACTGTGCTATGATGTGGGGCGTCTGGGCAGTTTCTTTTGCACCAGGTGAAAGCGATGTTGAAATCGTCGGAAGAAAAAGGCGTGCTCGCCCGTCTTTTGAAAGACAACGATATCAAGCAGGCATCAGCCTTGATAAAGGAAAACAAGAGACTTGTGCACTTTGCATATCGCCTTCTTTTTGACCCTGACCCTTTCTTGCGACACAAGGCAGCGCTTGCAATGGCTCTTGGTTTGAAAGACGACACCCAAAAAGCCAGAAACATCATGGAAAGACTTATGTGGGCGATGAATGACGAGTCTGGAAATCATTGCCCTGGAGCGCTTGTTGCCTCTGCCCAGATACTGGCAGTCGTGCCCGATGCTGGAAAAGGGTTTGCTTTACCTATTGCTTCCAAGGTCTTTGAAGAAGACTTAGTCGAGGATGCACTTTGGGCTGTGGGGACTCTTGCGAAAACATTCGCCGAGGACATCTCTTTCGTGAGTCCAAAACTTTTGGAGTTTTTGGGCGAACAAAGTGAGCCAAACATAAGGGGTTTGGCGCTTAGAGCACTGTTGAGGCTAGGAGCGAAAATACCTGAAGATATCAGGGCAAGTATCCTTGGTGACCACAGGGAGTTAAGCTTCTTCGAGGATGGGCACAAGGTGGTCACAACTGTTGGTGGTTTATTGTGCAGTGAGCAACAAAGCGGTTGACTAGCGATTCAAGTGAAGGTAACAAGAAGGTGAAAAGATCGAGGGCATCTATGATGCCTTCTTTGCAAGCAAAGCCATTGCATTGAGTCCAAAAATCTTCGCTTTTTCATTGGGCGAGATATTCAGCGCCTCTATGGTTGCAATGAAAGTGCTCGGGTGGTTCAGGTTGTGGTCACTCCCAAAAACAAGCCTTTCTGCTCCCAAAATCTTTATGACTTTCTCGATGAGCCAGTACTCTCGGATGCTTTCCGTTCCCAGAAAACAGTTTTCAACGCCATTGTCTAGAATGTCACTTGCTGCACCAAGAACGAGCGGGGGGCTATCCCCGCCCATGTGAGACAATATGAAGTGAACCTTGCGAAACATCTTCGCTACATTTAGCACATGCTCATAGCCTGCGACCTCTCGCCACCTGCCACAGTGGACGACTACTGGCACTGAAAAGGTTTGGGCAAGTTCAAGGAATGGGTAAAATGCTTTGTCATCAACGGGAAGTCTTGCAAATGATGGATGAATCTTAAATGCGAAAACTTCATGCTTGTTTTCCTGCAGGAAATCGAAAATGTCATCATCCCTTGGGTCCACCCATGCGCAAAAGAATAAGGGGGGCTCCCCATCGTGTTTTTGAACCTGTTCTAGTAGTTTCTTGTTTTCTTGGGTGTCGGTTGGCATCACAAGCGCCCCTGTGACCCCAGATTTTACAAGCACCTCGCAACTTTCTTTCAAAGTCGTTGTCCTTCCAAGAAACTCCTTTGTGCCCCACGACCCAACATGCACATGACAGTCGAACAACGAGAATGTCCTCAAGTTCAACTTTCCTGTGTCAAACTGCATATCGTCTCCAACTTACAGGCATTTGTGTCTCGATGAGGGACAAAAAATGGGTGTTTTCTTTTATCAGACTTCAGAGTCCGCATAGAAGAAGCCATACACAAGCAAGTAAAGGGGATTTTTGGGGCCACCAAGCGCATATCTTATCTTATCATTTTCGTCCAAAGAAAACGCAATGATGAAATCTGCAAGGAGTCCAAAGGGCTGAAGGGTCTAGAAAGTTCACACAGTTCAAGATTCAAGGGTGAAACGCTCGTCCTGCCAATCGGGTTCTGGTCTAGAATAGGACAAATGTTTACGCCTTGTAAAATACTGCAGGTCAGCCTTGCCCCTTGCAACGACCCTGCCGTCCACACCTTGTGCGAATATCCACAGGGAATGAAGGCGATAAAACATCTTTACTATGAGGGTCTTTCCCTGCAAGGATGGGTCGAGCTCGAGCGCCAGAACTCCATCAGTGCTTACTAAATCCCGTTCGTCCAAAAGCCATGTGGGCGGCAAAAAACCAAACAAAGGAACAAAGCCAACTGCCATTTGCCCATCTTCAACGGTTATTCGCGCTTCCCACAAGATATCACTGTAAGTCTCGCTTTGCTTCATCCTGTGCACATCGCACTCCTTGTATTTGCCAACCATCCCTTCCCCAAGCCTGAATATTTTCACATCCCCTGAGCACTTTATCCCACACGATTCCCTGTGCCCTTTTCCAACTGATGAAAGCGAAAAAAGCCCTATTCCAATATCAGAAAACATAGGGATCGAGAATTTTGCAAAACTCGAAAGTGCCTGACTTGCTATCTTCCCGAGTGCCCCCGTTTGCCCTTGTAATGCCTCGAATGGGTCGGTCACAAGCTCATCCAGAAAGCCAAACGGGGCTAAAAGCCTTGCCAGCGTTGGTGAAACCAGCCTTGCCACAAAATAAGTCCATAGATTTTCGTAAGTCTCTTTCAGAAAGTCGAATGACACTGGTATTCCAGCACCAGGTCTTGGTACCTGCCATACAGCCGCAAGACTGACCTTGACCCTTTTGGAACTAAGCTCCCCTTTCAGCCTTTCAAAGTTGTCCCTTTGGTTTGCCCACATGTCAATCATGAGCCATCTGGTTTTAGAGATCACCTTGCATATCCTTTTCCATGCGTTCATTTCGAGCGCAAGTTTGTTCGGTGAAAGCGCAGGCTCGTGTTCCTCTGGAGGGACGACCGAGATAACCACAGGGTTCTTGAATGTCCTGTCAAGCAAGAAAAGTGTCTCGTCAGTGAGAGGTGAGCACAGATAAAAACCCACCGAGGTGGCGAAATCGAATGGTCCTGCGTCATGCAAAGCCTTCAAAAGACTATTCAAAACCTTCTGCGAAGGCTTACCAACGATGAGTCTGAGGTTTTCGACCTTTTTGGCGTGCGCCTTCTTGACCATTGCAACCAGAGACTCGGGGCTTCTAACAAGGACGCCGCGCCCAAAGACCTGAGCCACAGAGCCATAACAAGTTTTGCATCTGAATGGGCATCCTCGAGCAACCATAATGGTTTTGCCTACCGCAAATGCCTTTGTTTCCAGATTAGAGAATCGCTCGTAGGTGGGAAACCAGTCTGTGGTCAAGGTATCTGTCGCATCGAACTGAGATTGGGTCATCCTTGCAAGAACTGGGTTCATCGCTCCTTTCTGAACCACATTCGGAATGCCCAGAGCAGGCTTGTTCTCGAGGCAACACGAAACAAGAAGGCTGAATGCAACCTCGGAGTCCCCTTGAACAACAAAATCACAAATGCCTTTCTCGACCAATTCTTGGGCAAGGTGACCAGCAGTAATCCCTCCCACGATGATCTTCGCACGGGGATTTTTTGTCCGCACATACCTTGTCACGCGCAAGAAGGCAGGAGCGGAGATGCCCCAGTGCAGGTCAACTGCGACCACCTTTGCGCTTTGTATTTCTTCGTCGCTTACCTCGAATGCATATCTGCCTAGTTTGCTCGCACCGTTTACTGCATTCATGCAAGAAATGGCACCTGCAGGGATTACAAGGTCGTTTAGGTGCCCTGGCGGGTGAATATAAAGCACATCACTCATCTTGGGCGACCATGATCTTCCTGCTTCAATCTGTTCTTTCGACACATCAAGGCGCTGTCCGCCGTTTTCTGCCACATGTCTCGCTCTCCACTAAAACCTAGGTGGTCCGCCATTATAAACAACCAGAAACTATATTCCTTTTACATTTCCGCGTGGCGATAGTCAAGAATGTGTACAAGCTCAATACATTTGAGGCACGGGATTACGTGTCACGCCTGGCAATCTTTGTGTCAAAAGGCGAGGTTCCTCTTTGAAGACACTTGTGATGGGTGTCAAAAGCTCCTCCTGTCTAGCTGACAAGTAAGTTAGACCTTGAGCTCCATTTCCACCTCCTGCACCGAATGTCTCATATCTCTTTGAACCTTTGCATGAATTTTCTTTAGACCCTTTCTTTTCCCCAGCAGACCCATCACCGCACGCCTCACCGTAGCTAGCATGTCTGGGCGCGAGCGGCTACCTCGGTTCATTGTCGTGGCAACGCCCCCAGCGCTGGCGGAGCGCATGTGTCGCCGCGAGCGGCCACCGCGGTTCGCTGTTGTGACAACCCAGGCGACGCAGAGGGAGCGTGTGCGCCCACAAGCCGATTGGGTCTTTATGCGCTATAAGCTCGCTAATAGCAAACCCAGCGCATGTGTGCCCAAGACCGTTACGATACACTTCGCCGAGCTTCGCTGGGACACCCGCTCTTTTGCCTTATGGTGCCCTTGCGTTCGTTCGGAGCACACCCAGTCTCGGCAGGCCGTGCACTTTCTTCGCCTTACGGTGTCTGGGGGTTCGTCGTGAGCGCCGCCCAGCTTCGATGGGACATCCACTCTTTCGCCATATGATGTCTTGGCGTCCGTTCCTAGGACCCCCCAATCTCGACAGGTTCTCCGCCTTCGGCGCCTCATGGAGTCTAAGAGTTCGCTATGAGCACACCCCCAGCTTCGCTGGGACGCCCGCCCGCCAGTACGGTTATAATACCAGTACGGTTATAATACCTTGTTCACCCACCTCGCTTTCGCGGGGTGGGTTGGTCGTCAGGCAAGCTCCAGAGGAGCTCCGCCGCCCTCATTTTTTGTTTTTGTGCGTAAAGCACCATGGCGGGAATGAGCCCTCTGGAGCTTGTCACGGCGAAAAGAGCCACTAGGAAATTTGCGCCGTGCATATATCGCACGAGCGCCAGTACTGGTGCAGCCTAATCGCTGTGACTTGCCTGACAAGGTAAGCATATCTTATCAAAAGGAGGTGATTTTATGA
>Ga0272449_1001249_pt1 | contig 26968 bp, 28 predicted proteins | sample YNPCB0241_FD_198679 | JGI IMG/M metagenome (GOLD analysis project Ga0272449, IMG submission 198679) | Hot spring sediment microbial communities from Yellowstone National Park, WY, United States - YNP-CB-024-1 | ecosystem: Environmental > Aquatic > Thermal springs > Hot (42-90C) > Sediment... | reverse complement strand
ACTCTATGAGCTGGCTTTGAGTAAGGTAGTCGAAGACGGAGCTGCCATCCTTCTGGTGCACATCCACAAGCACACCGTCAGCATCACACCTCGACGCAACCTCAGGCAGAAGCAGAGGGCTAAGACCCCTAAACCTCTTATAGTCAGCATAAGCTGCTAACACAACCTTAGCACCCGTACCCCTACAAGCCTCAACAACTTTGCGGCCCAGTCTAATTGCATCACGCATAGTTGAGCAGCCGAAGAGCCCAGCCTTAACATAATCAGCACCAGCTGAGGCAGCACCAAAGGCTGCAAACGAAGCTGTGCCAGGTAGGTTCGGCAAGTCTCCTAATGTAGCGCTCAACTCAACACCTTTTAGTGTTGAGCGTATCTTTGACACGAGATTAGGTGTGCTGGCACCAAGCGCGCCTTCACTAGGGTTCTTAACATCCACAATATGGGCGCCGCCAGCCGCAGCCTCCCTAGCCTCCTTAAGTGTCCTCACACTTACGAGCAGCCTCATCGCAAACCACCATACGCATAGCTAAGGATGCCTTTAAGCTTGTATCTAGGTGGCGCCGGGAGAGGGATTCGAACCCTCGAGACCCTGAGACGGGTCACGGGCTTTCGTGGAGGCGCTCAAGGCTTACGCTCCGCTTTAGTGAGCGGATCCGCGCATTACTGCGGACGCTATGTTGTCCACTCTGCCATCCCGGCGTCTAGACCTATCGCTTATGCTTCATATTAGAGCTTCGCTTCCAGCTTCTTGAGGTTGTTTTGCCTAACTATCTGAATCTTGGATGCGACCGCTTTGGCTACGAGGTATCCTATGGGTATGGTGTAGAGAGCAAGCGTCGCGTTAAACGCAGCTATCAGCGGCAGGAGCACCAAGATACTCTCCTCTGGCATGCTGAAGCCTAGAGGTGGGGGGTATCTGATGAGGGCGTAATTCATAATCGTCATCACAACCACCCTACTTACTATGCCTAGGAGGGTTGAGAGGATTAGTGTTGTGCCTCCTAGATTTGAGGCTGAGCCCCTCATCTTCACTATGGCGTAGATGGCGAGGAGCATACTCAGAACAGCAACCATATTGTAGAGCGGGCCTGTTGGTAGGGCTCCTGGGAATAGGGCTATTAGTGCTGCGGTGTTTATGATCGTCACAGCCGCACCTACCTTCAGCCCGTAGATGAGTAGTGCTGCTACGATCGGTATCTCCCAGATCTGGTAGTAGAGGAAGGGTGCGAAGGGTGCGGGAAACTTTATTGGGGAGAGGTTCAAGGCTAGGGTTAGGGCTGTGAAGAGCGCGGTTGACGCTAATACCTTGCTCCTCGGCTCAGCCATCCGCCAACCCTCCATCCAACCCTGCTCAAGCGCCTTATTTAAATTATCTGGTTAATACCAAAAAAGTGGTTAATCGCTCGAAGTAGGAGAAAAGTTTAACCCAAGAAGCAACCAAATAGTAGCGGGTTGTCCTTTTACCCCCTAGAAGCCGACAAAAGAAGAGTGAAAAGCAGAGGAAGCGTAGTTAAACCCTGCCCAGAATGCGGAAAACCCCTAAAAGCCAAGTCTGAGAAGCAGTGGGAGTATGTTCTGCTAGCGCACAAAACACTTTCAAAGAAGCATAGGGCTGAGGATGAGAAGAAGTAGAGTTATGGGGCCGCCGGTGGGATTTGAACCCACGCTGAGGGCTCCACAGGCCCCTATGCTAGCCAGGCTACACCACAGCGGCCACTAAGCGATAAGCTATGCTGACAACCTGCATTAAATATCTTTTACCTTAACGTTTTATGAGCGTCTCAGGCAGCATAATCGTTGACGTCCTTGCGCACTATTCTAGGCTTCTTCTCGGCATATCCTTAGGCTTGCTCACCCGTTTTCTGAAGACTACGATGATTCTTTGATCTTTTTGACCGCTTTGATCAGCGCCGGGACGATTTCTGTGTAGTCTCCTACTAACCCGTAGTCGCAGTTGTCGAAGATAGGTGCATCCGGATCCTTGTTTATCGCAACCACACACCTAACTTCTCTTATCCCGAAGAGGTGCTGGACCGCCCCGCTTATTCCCACTGCGAAGTAGAGGTCTGCGCGGACAGCCTTACCAGTCTGCCCGACCTGTCTATCGTGGGTTATCCAGCCGGCGTCAACAGCCTTCCTTGAGCCAGAAACCTCTCCTCCGATGACCTTAGCAAACTCCTCCAGTATCGTGAAGCCCTCTTTGCCCCCAAGCCCCTTTCCACCCGAGACAAGTATCTTCGCCTTCTCTATCGGAGCCGCGCCTCTACCGAACCTCGATCTACCTAGAAGCTTAACACCAACAGCATCTACCACCTTTGGGTTAGTGGGTATGATTTCGCCTTCACGCGCCAGATCCTTCTGCGGCGTAGGGAAGACGTTTGGTCGCGCTGTGAATATCGCTGGTCTTCTGTTTAATGTGCGTATATGCGCGATCAAATATGCGCCAAACGTAGGCCTTACACCCAGAATATCCTTCGCCGCAGAATCCACCTCGAAGGATGTGCAGTCAGCTGTTATGCCTGTCTTGAGGATGTTTGCAACATAGGGTGTGAACTCCCTACCCCTCATAGTTCCAGCCACAAGAAGCGCTTCTGGTTTGTACTCTTTAGCGAGGTAGGCTAGTGCTTCACCGTAGAGTGTGGGGTAGTATTTCTCGAACCTTTCATCATCAGCCACATAAACCCTGTCCGCACCATAGTATATCGCCTCACGAGCCAAAGATGATACCCCTCTCCCTATGAGCACAGCCCCGACATAGGTATCCTTCTGCGAAGCCAGAAGCCTAGCCACACCAAGCATCTGCAGCCCAGCCTCGCTAAGAGAACCATCCTCCACCTCCAGATACGCCCAAACACCAACATACTCCTCGGGGTTGATCTTATCCCACTCAGAGCAGATCGACATACGCAGCCCTCCTAGATCTTCAGAAAACCATCTTCAACAAGCCTACTAATCAGCCACTCAGCCGCTTGATCTATATCCCTAGGTTGGCAGACGATCTTCTTCCTAGGCACCTCAGCAACGAAGCTAGTCTTCTTCACTATAGTTGGCGAGCCCTTTAAGCCGACGCAGTTCACCTCTAAACCCAAGGTCTTGTTGTTCCAGACTTCAATCACCCCCTCTTCTTTGCAGCGCATCTTATGGCTGAGCTTGACCCTCCTCGGCTTGGTTAAATGCATAGCTGCTGCTAGAAGCGCAGGTAGGGTTAACTCGTACTCCTCATATGCGTCCTCAAGCATCCTCTTAACCCACATCTTACCGTCACCAAGATACTTTGCATCGACAACGTAGTATAGGTATGGTATGTGAAGCCAAGAAGCTAGCTGAGCACCTATATGCGCTGTTGAGCTATCTACCGTTTCTTGACCGACCAGTATAAGATCAAATTTAAGCCTACTGATGGCTTTGGCAAGAGTATAGGATGTCGCTAACGTGTCAGCACCAGCATAGGCCATGTCGGTGACCAGCACCGCCTTATCACACCCCATACCTACCGCATGCTCCAGACCAAGCCTTGCAGAAGGAGGAGCCATGGTTACTGCTGTAACACTACCCCCGAACTTATCCCTCAAAGCCAAAGCCATCTCTAACGCGTGCATATCGTGTGGGTTGATTACACTAGGCACACCACTTCTGATCAATGTGCCCGTCTTTTGATCAATATTGACCGTGGTTGTGTTGGGAACCCATTTTATGCAAACCACTATATCCATAAATATATTCACCCGAACCTGTAGTGAATACCTTTACCGCTCACAGGGTAGTTCCAGCTCACAGCACCTCTGGAACAGATGACCCTACAGGTCCCGCACTCCAAGCAGCCCTCATAGCTGAAGACGATTTTATCGCCTAGGAGCGTAAAGCAGCCAGCTGGGCAGAGGTTGATGCAAGGCTTCGTATCGCACCCAACACACTTCTCCGAATCCACCACTATATGCGGCTCATAATCCACATCCCAGACGTTATTTATCAGAATATCCTCTAAACGCATCCTCTTCATATACTCCTCACAACCCTAAACCCATCTAGTAGAAGCTTGAGCAAACCAACATCTTTCTTAGAGCGTTTAAGGGCTTCCATCAAAGTAGGCACCTCGTAGTCAAAAGCAAACAACGCTTTAGCTACATCACAAAACATCTTTGGGTACTTGGAAAACAGCGATTCATCATCCAAAAGTTTAGAGAATTTCCTAAATTTCAGCATCTGCTTCAAGACGAAACTCTGTTTTAGCAGATGCTCATACCACGCTAAACCCATCTTCGAAAAGTCTCCTTCCGCATGCGCCTTTTCATAAGCTTGGGCTGCTAAATAACCGGAGTAGGCTGCAAAATCAACCCCCCTATACGTGTATCCTAGGTTAAGTAGGTACCCTGCAGCATCCCCAGCGACCAAAAGACCATCTGAATACGGGTGCTTAAGCATCGCGCTACCAGCTTCCGGTATAAGGTGGGACGAGTATTCGACGATGCTGCTCTCTTTGAGATACTTAGATAGCAGCGGATGTAGCCGTAGATTCTCCAAGAGGTTTGAGATATGCTCTTTTAACGAGTGAGCAGATTTGAGCATGAGCACCAACCCCAAACTTACCGCGGCTGTGTTTGTGTATAGAAAAGCGCCTCCAGGTAAGCCGTTTGTGAAGTCACCTAGAAGGATCCAAGACAGACCCTCCTTCTCACCTAGCCCGAATCTGCTCTCTATCTCAGTTGAAGGTATTCTCAGAGTCTCTTTTACACCTAGAGCAACCTGATCCGCTTTAAGCCCTTTAACGAAACCTGCTCTTTCAAGCAGCAGCCTATTAACACCTTCGCAATCTATAACCACATCTGACTCAACTACCTCACCACCTATCTTAACGCCCTTAACAAAACCGTCTTTGAGCACAAATCCGTCAACCACGATCTCGGTCACCAGAAAAGAGCCAGCCTCTTCAGCCTGCTTCGCCATCCAAGCCGCTAGTTCACTAAGGTGGCAGATGAAACTCTTCCTCTCTCCCGATTCATAATCCAACGAGAGCATAGTATCACCAGCAGCCAAAGAGAACCTCTCTTTAACAACCCACCTCTGTATAGGTGCATCCTTCAGCAGATTGGGGTAGATCTCTTCAAGAGGCTTAGAATACACTCTACCACCGAACACATTCTTCGAACCGGCGACCCTACCCCGCTCAAGCAGCAGAACCTTAAACCCCTTCTTCGCCAAAGTATACGCAGCGGTAGAGCCAGCTGGACCAGCACCTACAACCACAGCGTCGAAGCGCCGACTCAACTAACCTCCCCGCAGCCAATATTTGTATGGCACTCCTTGCAAAACGTAATCAGATTCGAAGGCACATTGAAGAAGACCCCTTTATCCCAGAAGATATGGTGTAGACTTGCCGTCAAAGGTGATAGAGGTTTAGCGCAGATAAAGCATTGATAGGCATCTCGCTGCATAACCTCATCTCTGAAGAAAGTTAAGAGGAAGCTATTCAACTCAAAATCAGTCTGAAAGACCTTCCCCAACTTAGCAAACCTCTCTCGCCACACCCTCCATTCATTCTGAACCTGCTCTAAACCGAAGAACTCAAGAAGCTCGTTAGCTGATATGGGTCTAGCGGTGGCAGCTAGAGCCTTCATCTTAACCTTACTAGCAACGAGATCCTTTAGCTCATCAACCCCTAAGAATTTAAGCCTCTTCGCAAGAACCCAGAGTAGCATAGAAGCCTTGGAGCCCTTTGGCGCCTCAAGCCTCACCTGCTCAGCCTCGCTCAACCAGACACCCAACTAACAATTATATTCACATTCTAAGATATAAGTTAAACAGCTAGTGAGAGTGCTCTTTAAATGGTAACGTTAATATAGGCGCAGAGACCAAATAGTCTAACTAAGGGGTGGTTATGTTTGTCCTCTGAAGAATGGTTTAGAAGGCGTAGGATAAGGCTGCCCTTCTTCGACATAGAGATACCCAGCTTTTACAGTGGGGACCTAATAGATATGCTTAGAGAGCTGGAGCGCAGAATGGACGAAGCATTTAGAGACCTAGGCGAAAAGGTTCCAGAAAAGCTGGTAAGAGAGAGAAGATTACCAGATGGGCGAGTGATAAGGGAATTCGGCCCATTCGTCTACGGCTACTCAGTAACCATAGGACCAGATGGTAAACCGGTTGTGCGTGAATTCGGTAACGTAAAGCCTGTGCCCGGCAGACCCGGTTTAACCGTCAAGGAAGCCCGTGAGCCACTGACCGAGGTTATAGAAGAAGATAGCGAAGTGAAGGTGATCATGGAGATACCGGGTGTTGAGAAAGAGGATATAGAAGTTTATGCATCTGATGGCAAGTTAACTGTTTCCGTGGACTCAAAGGGTAAATCATATTATAAGGTGGTCGAGATACCCAAGGATGCGGAATTTGAGAAGGCTAAAACTACCTACAAAAACGGTATACTAGAGATCACGATGCCCAGAAAGAAAGAGGAGAAGAAGGGCTTCAGGATAAAGGTCGAGTAGAGGAAGTAGAAGGTACCTCCAACCTAGGGGGATAACAGGGGATCTCCGTCGGCTTAAAGAAAGGCTCTCTTAACCACACCGCCTTCCTAAACAGCTCAGCCAAAGCCTCATCGTCAGCACCATTTCTCATCGCGCTTAAGAAGTCCACGTGATTATCTTCCCTAAGTAAACAGGGTTTGAACTGACCATTATAGGTTATACGTATTCTGTTATTCGCCATACAGAAGGCAGAGTTATGCATAGGCTTAACCACCTCAACCCAAACCCCGTTAGGTAGAAGATATTGGTGGCGCAGATGTAGCTGCCTCACCTTCTCCTCAACAGCGCTGCGTTTAAACCGCTCCTCAATAGCCGAAAGATCAGCGTGGAACTTCTTGTAGAAGGGAGCGTCAGCCGAACCCTCTGCTACCAATTCTATGAACTGCACCTTAGCCTTCTCTCCGCCGCCTAGTGAGGAGGCGAAGTTGATGATATCATCTACTTCATCTTCATTCACCCCCCTCATAACCACGACATTCAGCTTAACTGGGGTCAGCCCTACCTCTACAGCGCGTTTAATGGCTTTAAGGGTGTAGTCGAACTTCGCTGCCCTCGTTATAAAATTGAAGCGCTCTTCTCTAAGGCTGTGTAGGCTTATGTTAACTCTATCTAACCCTTTATCTTTTAATTCGGCTGCGAGTTCAACAAGCCTAGTGCCGTTTGTTGTCATAGAGAGCTCTCTTAGGGGGAGCTCACCCAGCTTCTGAACCACATCAACAATGTCTCTCCTGAGCATAGGTTCTCCGCCAGTGAGCTTCACAACATCGACTCCAAACCTCGTTAGTATCTTCGTTATCCTCTGAATTTCGTCTGCTGTCATCATGTCTTTGGGCTCTTCAAATATGCCTTCGCTGTGGCAGAAGATGCAGTTAAAGTTACAGAGGCTGCTTGGGTTTAGCGATATCCTTACGCCAGTAACAGGTCTACCGAATCTGTCAAAAAGCACACGCCCATCTACTTTGTCTTTATAGAAGGGAGGAGACCGCGCTGCACTCAACTTCACTTTAATACTTATCTTTAGCCTTATTTAAAGATGTCTTGAGAGACCGTCTTGAAGTAGAGCTAAGCTTATATACTTATGCTTTCATATGTCTCAATGGTGGTCTCACGTGTCCGAGCAGAAATTCACAAAAGGGCAGACTTGGGGTGCACTAAAGAAGGCTTGGAAAGCGTATAAGATAGCGAAGGTTCAGAACGACCGCACGAGGATGATGGAATACGCTAAACGCATACAGACCCTCCAGAAGGAACTTGGGCTGCAGGTAGCAAAGTTCCCAGACCTCGGGCTCTAACAGCCCATTCACCCTCTATTTTTGATCTTCGATAGCGTTAAGAATAAGTTGAGCGCTTTTAGAGTTGGATGTCAAGTCTATGGCGGTATGGGAACTACATGAAGCATATCTTGAGGTGTTAAAGAGCAGGATCGAGCCTAAACACTACGAAAGGTTGATGAAAATAGAGAACCCAACATTACACGCCTTTGTAGCGAAGTATATCGATCTCTGCGAACCAGATCGAGTATATGTTTCAGCAGGAACAGAAGAAGACATAGAATATATTCGGCGGGCAGCTCTAAGAGACGGTGAAGAAATCAGAGTCGCAACCCCTGGGCATACTGTTCATTTTGATAATTACTACGATCAGGCTAGGGATAGGGAGCACACAGTAATACTTGTCGAGAAAGATCTGAACCTTGGTTTTGGGATCAGAGTGGGTAACCGGGAGAAGCTTCTTAAAGAGATGCATGAGATCTTAAGGGGGATAATGAGGGGGCACACCCTTTATGTGTGCTTCTACAGTTTAGGCCCTGTTGACTCAATCTTCACTATTCCGGCAGTACAGCTTACAGATTCGAGTTACGTAGCGCATAGCGAGAACATCCTCTACAGGCAAGGTTATGGTCTGTTTGTAAAGCGTGGTAGAGAGGCGCGCTTCCTTAAATTTGTGCATTCACAAGGTGAACTGGATGAGAGAAAGACGTCAAAGAATCTGGATAAGAGGAGGGTCTACATAGATCTAGAAGGTGAGACGGTCTACAGCGCCAATACGCAATATGGCGGCAATAGTATTGGGTTGAAGAAGCTTGCTATGCGCCTAACAATAAACCGAGCATCCAAAGAAGGTTGGCTTACTGAGCATATGCTGCTAATGGGCATACACGGACCTAACGGCAGGATCACCTACTTCGCCGGGGCTTACCCCTCTATGTGCGGTAAGACATCAACCGCTATGATGGAGGGCGAAACCTTGGTTGGTGACGACATAGCGTATCTCAGAAGAGTCGATGGTGAGGTTAGAGCGGTTAACGTTGAGAAGGGGATATTCGGCATCATTCAAGGCGTAAACTCTAAGGATGATGCCATCCAATGGGAGGTTCTACATAGCCCAGTCGAGATAATCTTCTCTAACGTCCTTGTTACAAAGGATGGTGACGTTTATTGGGATGGGCACGATGGGCCTGTGCCATCCAGTGGAATAAACCACTCAGGCGAGTGGTATATTGGGAAGAGGGATAAAGAAGGTAAGATCATCCCCTGCTCTCATCCGAATGCGAGATTCACGGTTGAGCTCACACATTTTAGAAACCTCGATCCTAATTGGGACGATCCCAAAGGAATCCCGCTTAGGGCTATAGTGTATGGTGGTAGGGATTCGGACACCTCTGTACCTGTAGAGCAGAGCTTGGATTGGGAGCATGGGATAATCACGAAGGGCGCTGCGCTTGAATCCGAAACTACGGCCGCTGTGCTGGGTAAAGAGGGTGTTAGAGAGTTTAACCCCATGTCAAACCTCGACTTCCTCTCTATACCAATTGGCAGGTACATTGACGACAACTTGAGGTTTGGAGCGAATTTGAGAAATCCTCCTGTAATATTTGGCGTCAACTACTTTTTACGAGACAAGAACGGCGAATATCTTACTGAGAAGACGGATAAGAGGGTTTGGTTCAAGTGGATGGAGCTTAGGGTGCATAATGATGTCGATGCTATAAGAACACCAACAGGCCTGATACCGTTCTACGATGATCTAAAGCCTTTATTTGCGAAGGTTCTAAACAAAGAATATCATATCGAGTTATATGAGAAGCAGTTTACTATTAGAGTGAAGGAGAACCTATCTAAAATCGATAGGGTAACAAGGATTTATCAGAGTATAGAGAGCACACCACCTAGATTATTCGAGGTCTTCGAGGAGCAAAGGAAGAGGCTACTAGATGCCCAAGCGAGATACGGCGACTATATCTCGCCTCTGAAACTAGTTTCACGTGAATAAAGCCGCTTACGAATAGAATATTTGTGCAGACTTGGGTAAGGTTCATATACTTATAGATATGTAGAGCCTTTTTGATCTTAGAGTTGTCCGGCTCTTTCTTAGCAGACTCAAAGAGGGTTGTTGTGTTAATCATAGCCTCTATCGCAGCATTTATGGGTCCTCTCGACGGCAGCATCGTGAACGTTGCTTTACCAAGCATCGCGAGATCTTTAAATGCTGGATTAGGCTACTTGATCTTGGTCCCAACGATCTACCTTATAGTCCTTGCTTCGCTTCAAACCACTTTCGGTAGATTAGCTGATGTAAAAGGAAGGGTTAGAATATTCAACATCGGAGTGGGCGTGTTCACAACAGCTTCTCTACTCGCAGGGCTCTCACAAAATATCCTCCAGCTGATCCTTTTTAGAGTTATTCAAGGGATAGGAGCGGCTATAATGGGTGCGACCGCTACGGCGCTCGTTGCTGAAGCTTATCCACCCTCTAAGAGAGGGGCAGCTATCGGTGTGAACACGATGGCTGTGTACGCTGGACTTACCCTAGGACCTGTTTTAGGAGGCTTCCTTGTGCAGGTCTTCGGCTGGAGGTCCATCTTCTTAGTCAATATACCAATAGGTGTTGCAACACTCCTTCTATCAACCTATTGGCTGCGTGGGATAGGTGTTAAGAATATAAGGCGGGGCTTCGACTTATTAGGCTCAGCAACCTTAACCATATTCCTTGTTACACTCCTCTTAATCCTAAGCCAAGGGGACCTCCGGTTCACCTCGGCTCAACTAACTACCTTATCAGCCCTTTGCATATTATCGCTGAGCGCTTTTATCTACGCTGAAAGGAGGGTAAGTGAACCGCTTATGGATCTGCGCCTCTTTACATCCAACAGACTATTCAGCGCAGGTAACATCACCGCATTATTAAACTACTCAACCACCGCAGGTACCGTGCTTCTCATATCAATCCACCTACAATTCATCCTAGGGTTCTCACCTTCAGAAGCCGGGTTAATATTGCTGACCCAGCCTCTAGTGATGGTTGTTGCTGCGCCGATCGCTGGGTGGCTCTCTGATCGCATAGATGCGAGAGTGCTCAGCTCGATCGGTATGATGATTAGAACGGCTGGGCTACTTCTGCTGGCGTTTTACAGCGAAGCTTTGAGTAGAAGCTTCATAGTAATCCCCCTTATCATCCTTGGGTTAGGTAACGGGTTATTCTCATCTCCTAACGTAAATTCTATACTCAGCTCGGTTCCTAGAGAAAAGTATGGACTTGCCTCAGGCATTCTCAGCACCATCAGAACCATGGGCCAATCTATCGGCATAGCTATTATGGGCTCCATCGTCTCTGTCGTGATGCCTCCGGGGACCTTTGCGAGGCTTAGCGAAGATGCGGTTGAGTTGGCCGCCTTCTTCCTAAGTGGTGTGAGAATCGCTTTCTTGATAGCTTCTATTCTAAGTGGGATGGGTATCTTTACATCTCTTGCGAGAGGTAGCGAGCATAGGCAGAGCTCCAGCGTTGATGCTAAGACGTAGGTTTGATTGATCTTCTAACGTACCAGATCGTTAAGAAGTAGAGTATCAATATCCAAGCAACAGCTAAAAGCGCCCCAAGCACCACTTTTAACACCGCCACACCAAGAGGGCTGATGATGCCCTCGGCTGGATTAAAATGGGCAATGTATCCGAATATTATCACCGTGCCTGAGAGGACCAGAAGCCAAGCTACGAAGATTATAGCGATCAAGGGTAGAAGCTGACGCAACATATCTTCTCACCAAGTTAAAAAGGCGGTTACTATCGCTAAGACCGCTGCTATAATCGCTAGGATAAATATGGCCCTAGCAACCTCGACCTCACTTAAGGGACCCTTGGCTAGTATCATTCTTGTCAAAGTGACCGGCGCTTCTCTGCTTGTTGAAGCTGCGAGTCTGAAGTCTTGTAGGATTTTGATAGGCCTCTCTTTGATCTCCCGATGCTCAATTATCTTCTTGACGCTCGAGAGGAAGAAGAAGGAGTTTAATATTGCTGGTAGTAGCGCTATTACACCAACCACTTCAGCTCGACCACAGATCGCCAAAGCGCCGTAAAGAGCGCCTAACGCTAAAGTCCCTGAGTCGCCTGGAAATATCTTTGAGGGGTACTTGTGGAAGAAGAGGTAGAATACAGCGGTTGATACTAAGAGGGGTAGGGCTGCTGTAAACATGATCCAATCTCCTCGCAGAGCGAAGGCTACGAGGAGAGGTATACTTGCTATGAAGACGTAGCTGGAAACCACGCCGTTGAGTACATCTATAGTGTTTATTGTGTTCGCAGTAACTGGTAGGGCTGCTAGGACCAAAAGAGGGTAGACTATGAATAACCTAACAGACTTCCCGTAGATTGGGAAGATCGGTTGAGGCACATATGCGCCTAAAAGGAGTATGGGTAGTGAAGCAAAGATTAGGAGGAGAGGCTTAGAGTACCCTTTTAAACGCTTAACATCATCCACCAAACCTATCAGACCGGCAATGAGAGTTGCAGTAAATAGAGCGGCAACCCTCACGTCATATGTGAAACAATATAAAATAGTTTCTCCGACAAGAATCGATATAATGAGAGCTGGGCCTGCTGGCCTTGGTATAAGAGGTCTGTTTGGCTTATGCACATCTTCAACCAGCCAACCATAGCGCCTTAGCACATTGATTAAAATGGTTGTTAGAAGGTAGGTGAGTAGGCCGCTAACTAAGATTATGACCGCTGCGAGCCACGGGTTCATATGCTGCTCCGCTGTGACTCCTCTTACGGGCGTTAAAACCCTTTTGACAGAAGATTCTTATATAGAGGCTGGGGATATAGTAAGCGAGTGCTAGTTTGAAGATAGTCGAACTTAAGGATGGTATGCGTAGAGTGGACGTAGAGGGGACGATCTTAGATAAGAGTGAACCTCGAACTGTAAATCTAAGAGCAGGTGGGCGGGCTACTGTTGTGGAGTGTACGATCAAAGATGATTCAGGCTCAATAAAGCTGAGCCTCTGGGATGATCTTATTGATAAGGTCAATGTAGGTGATACAGTAAGGGTAGAAAATGGCTACGTCAACTCGTTCAGAGGAGAACTCAGACTTAACGTAGGCAGATATGGCAGATTATATGTAACAGGCTAAAATCTAGGTAACAAAGCATATTGCTTTCAAATCTTTATGGCACACCCTTGGTTTACACCCAACATGTTTGAAGTAGAGAGATGTAGAAGCAATTCTACAAGCATTAAAGCGAGTGTAAAGATAAGATTAATCTCAGACCGCACACATTACTTCTACGGGGTAGAGGGTTGGACGAAGAATACAGGGTGGAAAGAGATAGTTTAGGAGAGGTGAAGGTACCTTCTCAAGCGTACTACGGTGCGCAGACGCAAAGAGCTATAGAAAACTTTCGGATTTCGAACCTAAGGTTTCAGAAGAGCTTCATAAAAGCCTTAGCCCTAATAAAACTTGCAGCCGCAAAAGCCAACATGGAGCTAGGATTGTTAGATAAAGTCTTAGGTGAGGCGATCGTCAAAGCCTGTATTGAAGTGTTAGAAGGAAGGTTTGATTCAGAATTTAGGTTAGATATCTTCCAGACGGGCTCAGGCACATCAACCAACATGAATGTGAATGAAGTATTGGCTAATAGAGCGAATGAGTGGCTGGGAGGTAAGAAAGGGGTCTATGAACCTATACACCCAAACGACCACGTGAATATGTGCCAATCCTCTAACGATGTCTTCCCTACAGCTATCAACATAGCGGCGCTAGAATCCTTGAATCAAGATCTATTACCCTCCATGAATCAGCTAGAGAAATCATTCAGGAAAAAAGCTGAAGAATTTGAAGATGTTGTAAAAGCAGCTAGAACACATCTCCAGGATGCTGTGCCCATAACTCTAGGCCAAGAGTTTAGTGCCTATGCTGCTATGGTGAAGCAATCTATAAGACGCATTGAATCAGCAGAACAGGCTTTGCTGGAGATACCACTAGGCGGTACAGCTGTAGGAACTGGATTGAATGCACATCCATCTTACGCTAGCCTGGCCATCAGAGAGTTAAGGCAATTGACTGGCTTTGAGCTGCGTCAAGCGGAAAATGTCTTCGAAGCTATACAGAGTAGGGATGCGAATGTTGAGTTAAGTGGTGCTTTGAAAGGATACGCTGTATCTCTTATGAAAATAGCAAACGATCTACGTTTACTCTCCTCGGGACCCCGAACAGGATTAGCTGAAATCGTTTTACCAGCAATCCAACCTGGTTCAAGCAGTATGCCCGGTAAAGTGAACCCTGTCGTGCCAGAAATGGTCAATATGGTCGCTGCAAAGGTGATGGGTAATGATCTGACAATAACGATAGCCGGGCAAGCTGGGAACCTAGATCTTAACACGATGATGCCAGTGATAGCTTACACTTTACTTGAATCCATAGAGATATTAGCTTCAGCGAGTAGAACTTTAGCGAGATGTGTAGAAGGGATAGTTGTGAACGAAGAGAGGTGCTTCAAATACGCGGAGAACTCAACGGCACTAATTACGGTTCTAGCACCAACCTTAGGCTACGATAAAGCAGCAAAAATAGCGAAGAAAGCCCTCGAAGAAGGAAAGAGCATCAAGCAGATAATAGTAGAAGAAGGCATACTCACAAAGGAAGATGTTGAAAAACTTCTTAATTTAAAGAAGCTTACAAAAGGCGGCGTAGTAAAGGGTCTAGATTTCTTAAACAAAAAGAGTGGGCTCCACGTTAAGGAGCCCTAGCTTAAGCTCAGCTCGGTTGGAAGACCTTAATGGCTACTACGGGACACTGGACTTCGCAAGCCATACAGAATATGCAGTCAGATTCTTTAACAGGATCAGCCTTCTTAGCTGAAGCTGGGTGACCTGGGGTCTCAAGCCACTCGAAGACGCCTACAGGACATACATCTAAGCAAACACCATCGGCTATGCAGATATCAAAGTCGACCGCCACGGTACTGCCGTGTATACCCAGTTTCGCAGGCGGCTCTACAGGACCCCACACATCGTGCCCTTGGTGTTTATCCACTACCTGTCTTTTCGACTTAAACTCGGGATCTATGCCTGGCATACATCTTCACACCCCTTGACTACCATCCGAATATGTATTTAAGTTGAACTACTTGAACCTTAGTAGGCGCTATAGTAGCCTATGAGACGCCTAACTACGTCTATCTTCGCTATTACACCAATCAACTCCCCTTTCTCGTTCACTACATAAACGTGGTCAGCATTCTCTTTGAGCATCGTCAACACTATCTCCTTCAGAGGTGTAGAGGGGGATATCGTGACAGGCTTCTCAGCATACGTGGCTAAGACCGGGAGCTTAAGGGACTTCTTCGAAGCAGAAACCAGCTCCTCAAGTTTCACCACACCAATAGGTCTTCTGTTGCTGTCCACGATAGGCAAGACCCTGTAAGGTAAGGACTCGAACTTTTTGAGAGCTTCTTCGACACTTTCATCTTCAGTCAACATATGAGGATCCCTCGACATTATGTCCGAAGCTTTTACCCTTTCTATAGCTTTAGAAGCGATTTTGGAGACTTTGCTGTAGACACGCTCTAAAGCAAGCTCCTCTTCATAAACTTTTGATGACGGCTGGGATGGGAATAGAGATTGGGAACCTGAGGCGAAAAAGCTGCAGACAGAGGCAAGAAGACCTGGTATGATGGCGTTAGGACCAGCTGTTTCTGCTATGAATGCTGCTGGAGCCAAATAGATTTTGTGGGAGCCTGAGAGCATGGCCGCCATCCCGACTACAACATATAGTGGTTCTATCGTCTTTAACACAATTAGAGAGTAGAGCGAACCTATTAGAGCGCCTTCTACTACACTTGGAGTCAATAGTCCTCCGCTTCCACCAAAGTTCAAGAATATGGTTGTTGTGAAGAGTCTTAGAGTGGTTAGTGTGAGAAGCGCTAAGATAGAATGTTGTTGAATGTTTGTGGTTAAATCAGATATTAGCTTGTAGCCGACGCCGATACTTGAAAGGTTAAAGAAGCCTATGGCACCTAAAGATAAACCGCCAGCAAGCAGTAACAGTCCGAAGCCTCCCCTCGCCATAGCCCTCCGCCCCAAGCCATCAGCAAGATTATATAATCTGACGAAAAATGCGGAATATACCCCGCAGACTGTACCAAGAATTATGGAGTGGAAGATTTCTCTTAAGCCAATATATGGTATTTGTGGGATATAGAAGATGGGGCTAACACCACCTACAATCACAGCCAACAGATAAGATATTGAAGCGGCTACCGCCACCTCTGCAAAAGCGTCTTTCTCCACATCCCTCTTATAAGGTATCTCGATAGCAAAAAGAATCGCTGTTAACGGGGCCTTGAATATTGCTGAGATCCCCGCAGCAACCCCAGCCAAATACATCTTCTTTTGATTTAGCAAAGGGAGACGAAAGAACCTTGCTACTGTAGAACCGATACCTCCGCCTACAACTGTAGCAGGGCCCTCTAATCCGGCTGTTCCGCCTAGGCTAATCGCTGTGGTTGAGGCAACCGTTCTTACCACAGCATCTCTTGCAGGAAGATGACCATTACGTAAGTGGAGTGTTTCGAGCATTAAGTGTGTATCGCTGTTCCCTGATCTAATTGTAGAAAAGTATTGGATGAGCGTAAAGCCTAAGGTTATAGAGAGTAGAGTAGTAACAAAGACAAAGGGCCTTTCTTTTAAAATCGCCTCCTCAATCAGCCCCCAGATATATGAGTAGAGTGATCCACAAGATAGCGCCGCAACGCTTGTAGCAACCCCAGTTATGAGGAGTGCTAATATATGAAAGCGGTTTAGCGTCAAAGTTATCTACATCCAGCTTAGCAGATGGTTATCATTATTTAAGGTGTGTTGTGATGCTGAAAGATGGAGGAGTAGGCAAAGGGAAACTAAATTGGCTCTTCCTCATACCTTTTTACGCATCTACACAAAGTGTATCGGTTTATCTTCCGCTTGTGATTATAGCGCGGGGCGGCAGCGTAATAGACGTAAGCCTCGCTGTAACAGCATATTATCTACTTTTAGTCCCTACTACACTATTTTGGGGGTATGTATGTGATCTAGGTGGTTGGCGAAGGAATCTACTATACTTAGCTTCTGCAATCAGCTTACTCTTATCAATAGCGCTATACTACTCGAGCAGCATAGCTTCTTTAATCGTGATCTTCGGTATCTACTCTCAAACGGCAGCAGCCTTCGCACCCGCTTTCAACCTACTGATCTTAGAGAGTTTGCCGAAGAAGCAGTGGGAGAAGGGGTATACTATTTCAAACCTCTACACGTTCGTTGGTCAGATAATTGGCATGGTTGCTGGTGTTGCATGGACAGCCTTCTTTCCAATCACATCCTATCCTATAATTCCAGCAATCTTTTCAGCCGCAGCTCTATTATTTACATCAAAGATACCTGAACCAAAGATCTTATTAGAGAGACGCTCCATCTTATGGTCTGCGCAAGGCCTTATACACCGACTTACACATCTCCCTTTGATCTTTCTCCGCCGCCCTCACTTAACCGACTTCAAATCAATAGCGGTTATGAGTCGAAAGGCGTTAACTAGGGAGATACCACTCATATTTGCAGCATCCTTCCTATTTACGCTCTCAGCTAACCTCTTCTTCACACCATACACACCCTACCTTAAACACGTAGGCTTATCAGATTCAGAAGTATTTCTGCTAAACATCTATATAGTGGCTGCTAACGCAGCCACATCACAATTCCTTCTGAAAAGATCCAGCGGTAAAGTTTCACACGCAGTTGCGAGTAAAGCGTTGATTGCAAGAGCTATTGGTATGCTTCTAGCTGCGGTCTTCGCGAGCCTTATAGCAGATACACGCATCTTTTATACAACGATGGTGGTCTACGCGCTGTTAGGAGCAGCCTATGCTATAATCAACGTAAACCTCAACTCGCTTCTCTTTAGAGCGATGCCAGTGGGTAAGCAAGGTGGGTTGTTGGGGGTCTTTAGCTCGTTGAACGGTATCGCGTTTCTCATCGGTGCATTTGTGTCTGGCTATCTCTCATACTACTTTGGTTATACAACAACATTCTTTTTAGCAGCGATACTCGTGTTTCTAGCATCGATTATACTAGAAATACACTACAAAATGTAGAGTATGTTAGCATCCTCCTAATCCTCTTCCTTTTGAGGGTTAAGGTAAGTAAAGTAATTGAGCAACACCTCTTTTTGCGAGGAAGCGTCTTTTATAAGAAGCGCCTCTATCTCCTCCACAAACTCTTTGTTAAAGCCTTTTGGGATAGTCGTGTTTAGGTCTACCAGATCGATGGGCCAAGGTAGCCCTGTAGCGGGGTTGTGGAACGCCTTAAAGTAGGAGAGGAGAGGCTCTATCTCTGTGCCGACCTTAACTTCAAATTCGAAGGGTGGCGGCTCACAACATCTAACAAAGTACCTCGCTAGACTTGTAATACGCTCCACTGCGTATTCTAGCGACTTATAGATGCTGTGCGTTACTTTTCTCTTAGCACTATCATAGAGTTGATCCATGCTTCTAATCCTTCTTCTAGAGAGGATTGCGTAATCGTAGAGCGCTCTCATCTGAGCGTAGTAGTGGTATGCCTCTGGGCGCTCAAATATCCACTCGTATGCGAAGTAGTGTCCTGGTGGGAGGAGGGCTGCTAGAATATATTTGTCGTTCGCGCCAACACATTTACTCGGATCGCCATATTTGTGTAGTAGCCAACCATCTATCGCGGCGCTTCGGCTTCTTTTTATTAACCCTACAACCTTCCTTGAATCCATGAGTGTTAGCGTCTTATCTCTTATGTTTGAAACCAACTCTCGTCCGAAGCGGTATTCGTCTACACCCACTATCTCTTCTTTTACTCTATATGCACTAGCTCTGAAGCCGAAGAAGCTTCCATCAAGTATAATCCAATCCACATCCTTCTCTTTTAGGCAGTAGTAAGCAAGTTCACGTTCAAGGTTAAGCCTTAGAAGCTCAAGTAAGGTTAATGATTCTCTATATGCTTCTAGCTGATCCGTTATGTAGCATTTTGATATGTAGCCTTCATCCAGCTGCCGCATACCATCGAATATTAGGTAGGAGGCGCAGTATGTCCCGACTCTTATGCCTAATCTCTCGCTTGTAGTAGGCGAATTAGAGCCATCGACTACCGCGACCCTCCACTTCCTCCACTCATCTGAATCTGAAATAGGTCTTCCTCTTATCACCGCACTTAGGCTTCTTATCTTCTGCTGTATCCTCCGAATTCTTTCTTTGCATTTCTCTGCCTCATTCTCGGCCAGCTTAAAGAACTGGTGTTGGAGGGGTTGGGGTAGCTTGAGCCAAGCATCCTCATTATCTTCCAGCAACCTACTTCACCTCAAATGTTATCAGTAGCGGTATAGGTGATGGGTTCATATTACCCATGAAGTAAAAGTGCCCTGGCGGAAGGGAGAGAAGAAACTTTGGATCTATGTTAAACGGAGAGAGCCAGTTTCCAGCCTCATTCATGTCGAGGGGGTGAATCTTACCCACAAACTGCGTATTCAAGTTTCTTCTCACAGCAGCATTTATACCTATTTCACCCGCTATACCCTGTGACAGTATGCAGATGCAGAGCTTATGTGACCGACCTAGTGCACAAAGATCTATGATCATATCGGTGGTCTCTTTCTGTATACTATCTGGGTTGAAGGGGCAGTATTGCGGACCCTCATCTATAACAAGAGCTAGGTTAAGATCCTCGTCATTATGCATCAGATCCATAAGATAGCGGGTGAGAGTTAAGAAGACTGAGAGCTTCTCGTCTCTGCCAGTCTTCTTCATATCTATAACGATAAGCTTCCTCTCTCTTACCAGATGAAGTATATCGTTAGCTGTTAGCGTGCCGAGGATGGTCTGAATATCGCTGTCCCTTAATCTGCGATACCCTCTCTCAAACCGCTGCTGATCCTCAAAAGATTTACCTGAAGTCATGTTGCGTGGGTTTAGGGCTTGTATCATGTTGGTGTAAAAGACCTTTCTAAACTCGTTTACAGTTAAACCGCGCCAACTCTCTGAGTAGACGAACTCCTCTAATGCTTGTGTTACCGTACCCCTTGATTGCTGGCTTAGGTAGCCGAAGTTACCCATCTTTTTGCAGAGATACGAAACAACCGTCTCTGGGTCTAAGGCTATCTCGGATATGCTGATCACATTCTGCTTTTTGAAGTATGGTGCGTAGTCACGCCCCTTCCAGTCCAAGACGAGCACATCAAACCCAGCGTTTAGAAACATGGGGATCAACTGCAGTCGTGTTAGGAAAGACTTGCCACCACCGGTAGAGGCGAAGACGCCTATGTGATAGGGTATAAACGCTTCATCGACAGGCACACGCCACGTAGGATGACCTTCGTAGTAGCCGATAGTATGCTTATGCTCTGTGCCAGCTAGGTATCGCATCGGGTCATCTTTATCTTCGAAGAGGAAGACCGTTGAACCAGGTGCAAGTATCTTCTTGTTCTGCTGAATAGCGTCTTGAACCTCGCCTATAACTGAAAGCGTGAAGTCGTAGGTTTCCTTAGCTGTTGAGGGGGGTCCTCCGGCTCTCGCGTAAGCCACACCAGGATTATATCCTCCAGCCTTGAGGTTTTCGTTTATTCCTCTACCTCTCCTTAGGACCGCAAGTATCTTGCCTTCGTTCCTATTGTCTACTAGCACAAGATCCTCTACCTTAACCCTCTTCTCCTCAGATTGGTTGAGTATGACCCGGGCTTCGTTTTCTGAAGATTCGCTCGCTATTATCCCTATTGGTCTCATTCGATGCTGCCCTCTGATCTAAGTAGCGAGGCAAGTAGAGGGCTTCTAGTCGCTACTAAGAGTTGAGTCCTTTGCTTCATCTTCTTTAAGACCTCTGCAAGACCTCTTATCCCGGATTCATCCAACCCCTCTTCAGGCTCGTCTAACAGTAGGAGAGGAGAACTTACTAGCTCATTAACAGCCAATAAGAGGGCGAAGCTTAAAGCTACGTTTTCGCCCGTGCTCATCTGGTGCGCATACACCCAGCTTTCATTCACCTTACCCTTAACGTAGAGAACCTCATGTCCTCTTACAATCTTGCTTTCAAAGTCAACATCTTTTATCCGCTCATATGGATAGATCTTCTTAAAGGCTTCTTTAAATGAAGATTTGATCGAAGCAAGGCGTTCGTTCTTAGCCTCGTTTACAGCCTCTATGAGCTCTGATCTTATACGCTTGATCTTATCAGCAAGGTCTTTGAGCTTCCGGATTCTTTGTTCAAGGCTTGCAGCGTCTTGTGAACCTAGCTGCGCAAGGGCGGTCTGATAGGCTTCTTTCTGCGCCTCAAGGCTGCTCAACTTACTTTCAAGCAGTTCTATTTCACGTTTTGTTTCGTCCGCCTCCTTCAGCAGCTGCAGAGCCTTCGACAGATCCTCTTCAGACACACTCTGCACTCTTGTCTGCGTGATCTCATCTTCTAATCTACTTATCTGGGCTTCGATAAATCGTCTCTGCTCCATAAGCCTTCGATATTCTTCTACTTCTTTGCGCTTCTGCGTTAGGCTGGTCTGGAGGCTGCTATACTCCTCTACAACCTTCCTATACTCCTCTTCCATATGCTTAAAACTTTCAAGCGCTTCTTTTGAAAGCGGTGCGTTACATAGAGGGCACGTCTGAACATTCATCCCTTTCTGTAGATCGATTATCTTTATAGAAGCCTCTAGAACAGCTATCCTTCGGTTTAGCGCATCATTCCTAGCCTCCATCTCACGCAGCTCCTCCTCAACACCTATAGCTCCCTCAGGCAAACCTTTTAGCTGAGATCGGTACTGTTCAAGCAGCTTAAGTTTGCCTTTTATCTCTAATTCGCTCCGCTTTGCTTCTTCAGCCCTTTGTCTAACTTCCTCAGCCCACTTTACCATGGCGCTGTCCATCATATATTTGACCCGAAGTGCTGAGAGCCTATCTTTAATCCGACCTATTTCCAAGGTGGTTTCCGCCTCTCGCCTTCTGATATCCTCGATCTGCCTGAAAGCAGATAGCTGCTTTTCAAGCTCTTGTATTCTTCGCTCTATAGGCACAGGAGTCATTTCAGATGCGACTTGATCATATCTTTCAAATCCTAGGAGTTGGTTTAATTTAAGAGCCTTCTCTGTGGGTGCGCCGACGAATAGTTTCGATATCTCCCTACCATCAACAAAGATCTTCGGGTCGATCTTCAGCTGCTCAGGTAGATCTGTCTTCACCGCTACAGGTCCACCACGCCTTTTCCTCCTTTCGATGTAGAAAGGAAGATTGTTTATGCGCCCCTCTACTCTGACCAGCATGTGGTCGGAAGATGTATTGATTAGATCATCTAATGTAAGACCAGAAGGGGCTTCGCCGCAGAGAGCAAACAGAACCGCTAGGAGGCGGGAGGTCTTACCTGTGCCCATGCCTCCTGTAAAGACGGTTAGATCAGCTAAGGTATATTCGTCTTCCTTTAACCCCCGAAAGCCAGCAAGTTTAACCCTTTCTAGCTTCAGCTCTTCTCTGCCTCCTCCATCAACTTACCTATGACGTCTCTGATTCTGCTAGGCGGGGTAGTAAGGAAAAGGTGTAGGAGCGTGTACTCTTCTTCATTCAACCGCTTCCTTAACTTTGCTTCAACATCGTCCAAGGCGGCTACCTCTGTTCCTTCACACTTATGCTTTATACTTAAAGATTCTTTAGCATCTGTGTCGACCTCTGAGCAAACTGCAGTCTAACCCAACTTAGACAGAAGCTCGACGTACCTGCAGAGTAGGTCAAGAAGTTCCTTCTGCCGCTCGACTGAACGCTCATCTTTCAACATATATGCTACTTCAAGAGCCTTGGCTTCCAAGACCTCTTTAAGTGAAGACGGCTTGGCTGCTGGTTGAGCAACCATCTCTTTACCAGCACCACAGACTATACAGATGACTTCATCTTTATACTTGATCTGAACACCACCACATCTTGGACAAGGCTCGCTGAGAAGAGTAGCACCTTTCCTAAGCATCTCAGAAGCTGCAGCCAGCTGCTTCCTCGAAACCGCAGCCATTCAACAAACATATGTGCCTCTTAATATTTTAATGTTATGTGAAAGTAGGCAGAAAGGTTAATTATTACTGCCACTAACAAGATAGATGAGCAAAGTTATCAAAGAGGTGAAGTCGGTTGAGCGCCAAAAAGAAGAAGGAAAATCAAGAGAAGCTCGAGAAAGCCATAGCAACCCTGCAGCAAGTGGCGGAGAGCACCATAACACCAAGAAACATTAGGAAGCTTGTTAAAGATGCGATAGCGATGTTACAAGATGAAAAAACATCTATAGCGGTTAGAGCAGCTAATGCTATAAGCCTCCTCGATGAGATCTCTCAAGACCCCAACATGCCCTCCTTCTCAAGAGTAACCATATGGTCTGCGGTTTCAACATTAGAAAGCATTAAAGAATAGAGCGATTTAAAGAACCTCACGTAACGCTTCAAGCAGAGCATCGTTATCTTTAGGCAACCCAACCGAAATTCGCAGACACCTTCTAAGAACTGGGTCGTCAAGCTTACGAAGCACAAACCCCCGCTTTAACATCTCCAAGTAAACCTCATCCCTAACCCGCTCTAACAACTCGACTAGGAAGAAGTTAGCTACGCTAGGGTAGACTTTCACACCACGCAGCCTACTTATCTTGGAGATCATACGGTCACGCTCAGCCAGAGTATCTCTGACTCTAAGCTTAACCCATTCAACATCCTCCAGCGCTAACTCAGCCAGCTTTAAAGTAATCACATCAACACTGTTAGGGGGCCTAACCTTATTGAGCAGCCGAACAGTATCTTCACAAGCAACAATATAACCTAGTCGAGCACCAGCAAGCCCAAACGCCTTCGAGAACGTCCGAACGACCATAAGATTGCTATACCTCTCGGTCAATTTGACGAACGATTCACCACCATAGTCTTGATAAGCCTCATCGACAACCACACCTACATCACACTCATTAAGAATACGTAGCAGATCAGACCTTTTAACAGCATTACCCGTTGGATTATTAGGGTTACAGAGAAAGATCAACCTCGTCCTATCGTTAACAGCCTTGATCAACCCATCCACATCATCAGCGAAATCTTCTTTTCGCTGCACATAAACCACCCTAGCCCCCATAATCTCACTCACTATACGAAACATCGAATAAGATGGGCTAGAGATCACTACCTCGGAACCAGCGTCAAGGAAAACTTTAGCGATTATATCAAAGGCTTCATCTCCACCGTTAGCTATAACAAAACAATCTTCACCCACACCTAGATACTTCGATAACCCCTTACGTAAAGCACGGTATGACGTGTCAGGATAACGATTTACAGCAACACCCTCCAACTCAGAGCCCAGCTTCTTCAACCAGTGGGTAGGTGTATATGGTGAGGTATTAAGGTCAAAACGCCTAATCTTAGAAACATCCAAACCCACCAACGAAGCGATTTCATCATCTGAAGGCTCCCAAGCATACTCCCTAAACGACTGGAGAAACGCTCTAAACCGCATAAACCAACCTACCTAAACAAAACATAAAACCTTTCCCAAAAACGCAGTCGCCGTGCATAGATTGCGCCTCCAAGGGAGGACCATTAAATTCGACGCCTTGAGCTATTGGGAGCGGCGAGCTGAAGCGGTCGGCCGAAGCCTTCCGCCTTACACCCCCGCCCCATCAACGGGGTCTTCTACCCCCGCTCTCCCCCACAACCCACCACCCTCGCGGGAGGCAGATTGTGGAAGGCCATCTTTTCTCGGGAGGGGCTTCGGGCTTAGATGCTTTCAGCCCTTATCCCCAACGGCTTAGCTGCCCGGCTATGCCCTCTCGGACAACCGGTAGACCAGAGGCCGCGTTGCCCTGTTCCTCTCGTACTAAGGGCAACTTCCCCTCAGATGGCCGCGCTCCCATCAGGTAGAGTCCGACCTGTCTCACGACGGTCTAAACCCAGCTCACGTTCCCCTTTAATGGGCGAGCAGCCCCACCCTTGGCCCCTGCTGCAGGACCAGGATGGGAAGAGCCGACATCGAGGTACCAAACCGCGGGGTCGATTGGAGCTCTCGCCCGCGACGAGCCTGTTACCCCTGGGGTAACTTTTCTGTCACCTCCGGCCCCCAACAGTGGGGACACGAAGGATCGCTAGGCCAGGCTTTCGCCCCTGGATCCTCTGCTTTTAAGGACCCAGTCAGGCCGGCTTTTGGCCTTGCCCTCACCGGTGGAGTTCTGACCCACCTGAGCCGACCTTTGGGCCCCCTCGATACCTTTTCAAGGGGGTGCCGCCCCAGCCGAACTGCCCACCTGCCGGTGTCCCCTTCCGGGTTAGTGACGCAGCCGCAGAAGGCTGGTGTTACACTTGCGCCTATCACACGCCCGGAGGCGTGTGCATCAACGGCTCCCAGCTACTCTCTGCAACCGCAGCCACGTCACAACGACAGGCTGCAGTAAAGCTCCACAGGGTCTTCTCTCCCCGATGGGGGTCCGTGGACTGTTCGTCCACGTTATGTGGGTTCGCCGGGTTGCAGGCGGGGACAGCGGGGCCCTCGTTGATCCATTCATGCACGTCGGAACTTACCCGACAAGGCATTTGGCTACCTTAAGCAACCCAAGTTGGGTTGGACCATATCTTCGCCTTCGAGGTCATAATCAGTTTCCCTCTACGGCGCTCGGCATATGGTCTCTGAGGCGTCCGCCCTCTATGCTGGAAATTATTTCGCTTAGCCTATACTTCCTATCCGTAGAGGCTTCGTAAGCTTTCTCCAGCAGCTTCTTAAAGCCTTCTAGAGTTCTGTGCTCTCCCTTCTGCAGCCCTTCGACGATCTCAGCGAAGCGCTGAAATTCTCTCCTTTTTATGATCGGCTGGTGCTTTTTGAAGAAGGGTATTATCCTTTCAACCAGATTTTGACGTGAATCCACCACGTAGATGCACGTCGACTCCTCCTGCCCCGGCTTCGGTATAATGCGTCCACAGCCGAAGACTCTTTTAAGTATCTCAAGAACTATTTGGTGGTCTCTGCTTTGTGTTACCTGGAAGACAGGGTCGATAACCCAGCCGAATCTTGTATCATCCTGCTTCTTGATCGATATGGAGAAACACCCTTCGCCGTCCACGAGACCAAGTATGTAGTAGTGAAGATACTTCCTTCGCCTTGGGAGAGCCTTCGGATCTATCAGATCCTTGAACTCATCCAGCACAGCAGCCACCGTTACCAGTCACTCAACACCACATTTAAAGCTTAGAGGGCGTTCCCTGCGGGTCAGAGGCACCCGGTCGGCTATTATTCCCTACTCGGGAACCGACCTACTTCTCTTTCCCCGCATATAGCCGAGTTTAATGACTCCCTTCATTGAGAGTCAGAGTTACTCCCGGCGTTTAGCGGCCCTTAGCCTGGTTGTACCCAGGTTTTAGGTACCGCCACTGGCCAGGATTCAGAGGCTGTACAAACCCTTTCGGGCTCGCAGCCTCCTGTGTTTTTTAACCGGGCAGGTGCGCCTTTAGCCTATGTGAAGGAATTAATCTCAAAAATTTATTCAAAGAAGATTTCCGATATATCTGCAACCCATAAATCTGACCAAAGGAGTAAATATGAGAATCTTTAATCCCAAGACTATCAAGTTTAATGCTTATCCGTTTAAGAAGATCAACGTTTTGATTATAGATAACAATCCTATCTGTTTTTGTACCTTCTGCGTCGAAAAGAGCGGCTATAAATTGTCTTGCTTCCGTATCTGGAAGGTTCTCAAAATACTCTGTTATCCTCTGAAATACTTCTCGCAGCAGCATATAAAGTTCCTTTGAGTATATTAGGATCCGCCATTTTCTTACACCGTCCCTTTTCGCATAGTAGCTATAGAAGTGAAACTTTATCCGCATCTTCTTAAGCCTTGAAAGAGCTTCTTGCTCCAGTATCTCTTTATTTTTCTCCGTTTGATCCACCCAAACGCAGTATGCACCGTCTTTTCTTCTGTAAACACAGCCATCTCCATAGAATAATCCAGCAATATACGGATCAAGCCGCATATAGTGTCGTTTTAAAATTTCTTTGCTTTTAAAGATTTGGCCGGCGCCCTTACCCGTTTATTAAACAGTCGGGACCCCCTAGTCACTGCGACCTGCGCTCCCAGCTCCTCGCTAAGAGCACAGGCACCTCTTCTCCCGAGGTTACGAGGCTAATTTGCC
>Ga0272449_1001248_pt1 | contig 26969 bp, 33 predicted proteins | sample YNPCB0241_FD_198679 | JGI IMG/M metagenome (GOLD analysis project Ga0272449, IMG submission 198679) | Hot spring sediment microbial communities from Yellowstone National Park, WY, United States - YNP-CB-024-1 | ecosystem: Environmental > Aquatic > Thermal springs > Hot (42-90C) > Sediment... | reverse complement strand
GAGGTGTTGTTCCCAACAGGCCTTTGATACACAATTACCGTTTTTGCCAATTTTGTACCCTGTACGAACAACCTCCATACTACATTTAAAGAACCTCTTATCATCCTTTACATTGGTACATTTGCCCATCCAATTTCTGTTATTAAACGCAACGCGGATAATCATTCCCATCTTTACCCCCTTTTTAATTTCATACCAATAATATAAAAAAATTTTCCTTTTTGTCAATCAAAAAATCAAGGGTAAGATAAAATTAAATTTTTCGTTTATATATTATGATGAAAGTAATTAAGAAGAAAGAAAAGATTTTTAAAAAAATAGAATTAAGAATTAGCATTGATGAGTTGGAAACCTTCGGTCCTGTAAAGGGTTTGCCTCGTAGGGGGAATAGTATAGGGTACGGCTACCCCTACCCTTCCCTCTTATTCTTTTTCAATCTTGTTATTAAAAGCCTTATTAATGTCTTTAATAAATTTATTTTTTACTTTTATCCGAGAAAACCTTTCTTGCTATTTACTATTAGCATCTCTTATGTCTTTATTATTAGCCTTAATAAACTTTCCTTAAAAATTATTTTTAATCAAAGGATATAAAATTTTCAGAAAGTTTTGGAAAAAAATCTCGGAATTTTTTAAACCCTTATAGGTCTTAAATTTTTATTTTTAGTAGGTTTTAAATATTACTCTTTTGCTCCATAGGATTTTAAAAGTTCAACTATTTCTTTATGACCTTTTTCCAAAGCAATCCTACAAGCATTTAATAACTCTTCATTAAGTTCCCTCATTTTTACCCTTTGATTATTAAAATTATTTTTTACAAATTAAAGAAGACACAAGCACAATTGCAAGAAGAAAAAATACAGGGAAATAGAAAAATATCAACCCTCCAAGAAAACATAAAAAATCAATAAAAAACCGCCAAATTTTCATAATTGTCCTCCGTTTTCTAATTTTTTAATTTCTTCTTCTAATAGTTGTTTAACTTTTTCTAAATCACCAATCCAACAGGCATTTAATAATTCTTTATCAATCTTTCTCATCTTTCTCCTTTTAAACATACCAAAATTGTAAAAATTTTTTTCTTTTTGTCAAATTATTGACTTTTATTTTTTAAAAGGTATAATTTTTTGTGTTTGGATTTTTCGCTTCTATAAGGGAAAGGTTTAGTAATGAGATTGCCATTGATTTAGGCACTTCAACAACGCTTATCTATGTAAAGGGAAAAGGAATAATGTTGCGCGAGCCTTCTATTGTTACTGTTGATGAGAAAAATCATACGCCGATTGCTGTTGGTTTGGAAGCAAAGAAGATGCTGGGAAGAACTCCGGAAGGTTTAAGGGCAATCCGACCAATGAAAGATGGCGTGATTGCTGATTTTACCTTGGTAGAAATAATGCTCAAAACCTTTATTGAGAAGGTCCAAAGAAAGAAGTTGTTTGTTCGACCACGGGTGATAATCTGTGTGCCTTCCGGAGTTACGGAGGTGGAAAAAAGGGCGGTAAGGGATTCGGCTGAAGCCTGCGGAGCAAGGGAAGTCTATTTGGTATCGGAACCGATTGCGGCGGCGGTTGGTGTTGGGCTACCAGTGGAAGCACCAACGGGTAATATGATTATTGATATTGGTGGCGGAACAACTGAGATTGCTGTCGTTGCCCTTTCCGGAGTGGTTACCTGTAATTCTATCCGGGTTGCTGGTGACGAAATGGATGAGGCGATTATTAATTATATTAAGAAAAATTATAATCTGGTAATTGGTGAACAGACAGCCGAGATGATTAAAATCCAAATCGGTAGTGCTTATCCTACTGGTGTGGAAGAAGAAATGGAGGTAAAAGGTAGGGATTTGGTTTCAGGAATTCCGAAGACGATAAAACTTACTTCTTCCAAAATTCGGGAAGCCTTACAAGAACCAGTTTCCCTGATTGTTGCGGCGGTAAAAAAGGCTTTGGAAAGAACACCACCAGAATTAGCCGCTGATATTGTTGACCACGGTATTTATATGACTGGTGGCGGTTCTTTATTAAAGGGGCTGGATAAATTAATTGCGGAAGAAACTAATTTGAAGGTGCATGTAGCCGAAAATCCAATTGATTGTGTGGTCTTAGGTGCGGGAAAGATTTTGGAAGATATAAAGAAAAATTCAAAACTACTACTAAAAACTGATTTTTCCTAATAAATTTGTTGATAACCAAAAAGAAGCCGAACGAGAGATATTTTGCCCTTTTATTAGTTTTGCTTTCTTTGGTTATCTTTTTTCTTCCCCAAAATTTTAAATTAAAATTTATTATTCTACCCCAAGAGATTTTTTTAAGACCTTTGATTATCGCTAAGGAATTTTTATTATCTTTAAAAAATTATCAGAAAGAAAGAAATTATTTTTATCAACTGCTCATAAAACAGAATCTTTTGCTTTCGGAATTGAAAAGGTTTTTAAATAATCCCGCTTACCTAAAAGAGTTAGAAAATTCTTATGTGATTAAGCAGGCTCATATTATTAGTCGGGATAATTCTTTAAAGAGATATTTGGTGATTGATAAGGGTTTAAAGGATTCCCTAACAGTTAATCTGCCAGTAATTACGGAAAAAGGAATTGTTGGGAAGATAATTGCTTGCGGAGAAAAAATAAGTGTGGTGGAAACCTTTTATTCTCCCTACGCAAAATTTTCGGCAAAGATTCAAAAGAATAATTATTTAACCGCTTTAAGTTGTAAAAATGATGTTTTATCTTTAGATTATCTTGATGAAGATTGCCAAATTGAAAAAGACGATACGATTGTCTCCAGTTCCGTAGGTGGTATTTTTCCCGAAGGAATAAAGATTGGGACGGTTAAGAAGATTGAGAAAAAAAAAGAAGGTAGTTTTAATGTGATAATTCAACCACTGGTAAATCTCCTGAAAATTGATGATGTCTTGGTATTAATTAAAAAAGAAGAGAAGATTAAAAAAGATGAGTTGGAAATGCTTTTGCGCCAATTGGAATTAAAACTACCAGAAATCAAATTTATCCGATGAGAAAATTTTTGCTTTTTTTGCTTTGCTATCTTTTTTTTCTTTTGGAAAGTCTCTTTCCCCAATTTTTGCCAAAATTGAGTATCATTCTTTTTGTTGTTAATGCCTTTTCTTTGCCGCTATTTTTTTCTACCCTTTTAGGTTTTTTCTTAGGATTGCTTTTTGATTTAAATAATGTTCATATTTTTGGTCTCAATACTTTGCTTTTTACTTCTTTTGGTTTTTTTATTGCCTTTTTTCGCCATTATCTTTTGCCAACCATTTTTAATTATTTTTTTTCTTTGATTTTGCTCTTCTGCCTTTTTTCGCTCTTTAACCGTAGTTTCTTTTTAGTAAGTTTTCTTTTGACTTTGCTTCTCTTTTTTCTGCTTAAAGATAAGATAAAATATGAAAAGAAAATTTAGGAATGTTATTCTTTTTATTTCCGCACTTTTTTTGATTATTTTTTTTCGGGTTTTTTATTTGCAGGTTATTAAGGGTGAAAGATACGAAAGATTGGCCTATAACCAAAGAATTAGAAAGGTAATTTTAAGGGCACCCCGGGGAAAGATTTATGATGAAGAAGGAAAGATTATTGCGGATACGAAAATGGCTTATAATCTGGCAGTTTTAAAAGATGAAGTTGATACCACTTTTCTTTTTCAAATTATTTCAAAAATTTTGAAGGTTGATGCGAATAGTTTAAGGGAGAAAATAAGGGAGGTGGAAAATTATCCTTATCCAATTTTGATAAAAAGAAATCTCACAAAAGAAGAGGTGATAAAGTTGGAAGAGAATTTGATTTTTAAACAAGGCATTAGAATTGAACTTGACCCGCGGCGTTATTATCCTTTTAAGAATATCTGTGCTAATGCCATCGGTTATTTGAATGAAATTTCGAAAGAGGAGTTGAAGGGCGATACTTTTTATAATTTAGGTGATTTTATTGGGAAAGCCGGCATTGAAAGGTATTACGAAAGATTATTACGGGGAAAAGATGGTCGCGCCTTAATTGAAGTTGATGCTCGCGGAAGGGAAATTCAACCTTTTGCGGAAGCAAAAGCAATTGCCCCAATTGCCGGTGCCGATATCTATCTTTCTTTAAATATCACAATGAATAGTTTTGTTGAAAGTCTTATGGCAAATTATTCTTCCGGATTGGTTTTAGGAATTGAGCCAAAAACCGGCAGGGTGATAATTTTTTATCAAAAACCGAATTTTGACCCGAATATTTTTTTTGGTTTAGATTATAATGAATGGCAAAAATTGATAAAAGATAAAAAGAAGCCTTTTTTTTGTCGGATTGTTTCTGGTCTTTATCCACCAGGTTCCACTTTTAAACCTTTTTTGGCTTTAGCGGCAGTAAATAAAGGGCTAATTAACAAAAATACTTATTTTCTTCCCTGTTACGGTCGTTACCAGGTTGGCAATCGGTTTTTTAAATGTTGGCAAAGCCACGGACACTTAAATCTTATTGATGCCTTAGCCTATTCTTGTAATATCTATTTTTATCAATTAGGAATTAAAATGGGTTTGAAAGAGATTTTACAAGTGATGAAGGATTTGGATTGGGAAAAGAAGACGGAAATTGAGCTTTTAGAAGAGGCAAATTCAAAAATGCCCAAATACCAATCTGCTCCTTTGGGAAAAGTAGCCAATTTGGCTATTGGTCAAGGTGAATTGCTTTTAACTCCCATTAAATTAGGACAACTTTATTGCGCCCTTTTTAATGGTGGTTTTCTTCCCCGCTTACATCTGCTTGATTCAATAAAAAATGTGAAATCCTTCCATAAGGATTTTGTCGATTCTTTGATTAAGAAAAATATCTTACAAATGGTTATTAATAGTAATAAAGAAACAGTTTATCAATATTTACCAAGTAAGTATGAACTGCCTTTTTCTAATTCCGCCTTAGAAATTATAAAAGAAGGTCTCTTCTGGGTTGTGGAAAAGGGAACTGGTGTTTCTGCAAAATTAGCCAATTTAAAAATTTATGGTAAAACCGGTACTGCCCAAAATCCCTTTGGTCCTGACCATGCCTGGTTTTGTGGTTATGCGGAAGATTTTGATAAATCTTTGCTTTTGGTAATCCTTTTGGAAAATGTTGGTCCGGGCGGAACCTATGCGGCTCCTTTAGCTAAAGAAATTTTTGCCCGTTATTTTTTTAAAGATGTTAAAGAAAGGTAAAGGGATTTTAATAATTGCCATTATTTTAATTTTAATTGGTTTTTTGGTGATCGGACATACAGGTGGTAAAAAATTTCTTTTCCGCCAGATTTTCTTTTTTCTTTTGGGAATGGGACTTTTAATCGCCATAAGGAACTTGGCACCAAAAATAATCTTTGATTTAAGTTTTTACTTTTATTTCCTTTCGCTTATCCTTTTAATTCTGGTGTTACTTTTATCCAAAAATAGTGCGAAAAGATGGCTAAATTTTTATTTCTTTTCTTTCCAACCCTCGGAATTTGCTAAGATTGCTTATGTTATTTTTTCTGCTTATTTCTTAGCCAATTTAAAAAAATTTGATTTTCATTGGCGCATTCTTTTTCCTGTTTTTCTTTTTACTCTTTTGCCTACTTTTTTAGTTCTTTTAGAGCCGGATTTGGGTTCGGCTTTTATCTTTCCTTTTATCTTAGCAATTCTCTTATATTTTCGGGGACTTTCCTTTTCCCAGATTTTTATTCTCTATTCACCGCTTTTCTCTTTTATTTTTGGTTTTTCTTTACTTACTTGGATTATCTATTTTCTTTTTTTAATTTTAATTGCTTTTAGAAAGAATACCATTTTTTATGGCTTTTTTATATTAGCCATCAATAGTTTTTTTGGACTTTTAAACCCAATAATTTGGCAGAGTTTAAAAGATTATCAAAAACAAAGGATTATTGCCTTTTTAGCTCCCTATCTCGACCCCAAAGGTGTTAGTTGGAGTAGTATCCAGGCACAGATTGCTATTGGTAGTGGTCGACTCTTCGGCAAAAGTTTTTCCCATCCGCCATTAAGTAAATTAGACTTTATCCCTAATCCCCACACTGATTTTATTTTTACAACTTATGCCGAAAAATTTGGTTTTATTGGATTTATTATTTTGATTTTTTTATATTTCTTACTCCTTTATCAGATTTATCAATACGCAATAAAAAGTACTGATTTAAAAATCCAGTTAGCCCTTGCTGGTTTCGGAGCAATCTTTCTTTACCACATTTTTGTAAATTTAGGAATGGTTTCCGGTATTTTGCCCGTAACTGGTTTAACCCTGCCTTTCATCTCTTACGGTGGTAGCTCTTTAATTGGTAATTTAATAATAGTTGGTTTAATATTAAATTTTATTAATCAATAATGGATAATATTAAGGCTTTTACTATTAAAGAGTTAAAGGCGTTGGTATCAAGTCTTGGTTGGGAGGAATATAATGCTTATCAAATTTTCCAATGGCTTTGGCAGAAAAAGATAACCGATTTTTCTTTAATGACCAATCTTTCTAAAAAAAAGCGGGAATATTTAAAAGATAATTTTGTTATTGAAGAATTAAAATTATTAGCAACCAAAAAGGCAAGCGACGGAACTACTAAATTTCTCTTTTCTTTAAAAGATGAAAATAAAATTGAAGCAGTTTATATCCCTGAGGAAAACCGCCGAACTATCTGTGTTTCCACCCAAGTTGGTTGTCCTTTGAAATGTATCTTTTGTAATAGTGGGAAAATCCCTTTTCAAAGAAATCTTTTCTTTTATGAAATCGCTGACCAGATTTTAAGTATTGAGAAATATTTAAATATTAAACCAACAAATATCGTTTTTATGGGGATTGGTGAACCGCTATTAAATTTGCCTGAGGTTTTAAAAGCTATTTCAATTATTAACTCACCTATTGGTTTCAATATCAGTGCCCGAAAGATTACCATCTCAACTGCCGGCATTGTTGAGGGTATTTACCATTTAGCCGAGATAAAGAAGAAGATAAAATTGGCGATTTCCTTAAATGCTACCAAAGAAGAGATTAGAGAATATCTAATGCCCATAAACAAAAAATACCCAATAAGTGAGATTTTGAAAGCTTGTGAGTACTATTGGCAGAAAAAAAGAGAAAGAATAACCTTTGAATATGTTTTGATAAAAGACCTTAATGATAGCGAAGAAGATGCCCAACGGTTAAAAAAGCTATTAAGAAGAATCCCTTGCAAAATCAACCTCATCCCTTTTAATCCCTTTCCCGAAGTAGCTTTTCAACCACCGCCACCAAAAAGGATAGAAAAATTTATGGAAATATTAGCAACCGCTAACTATACGGTCACTTTAAGGAAAAGTCGGGGCAGAGAAATTCTTGCCGGTTGCGGTCAGTTGGCCTATCAAAATTATTGAAAATTCTTAGTAATTATTTATAATTTTTGTTTAAAAGGAGTTAAAATGGAAAAAGAAATTTTAGAAATAAGATGGCATGGTCGTGGTGGTCAAGGAGCAAAAACTGCGGCTTTACTCTTTGGCGAAGCCTGTTTAGAAACGGGTAAATATATTCAAGCCTTTCCGGAATACGGACCAGAAAGAATGGGAGCGCCCGTAACTGCTTATAATCGGCTTTCCTCTTTTCCAATCAGAATCCATTCGGGAATAAAAAATCCTGATGTCTTGGTTATTTTAGATACTTCTCTCCTTGCTACTTGTGATGATATTTTAGCCGGGATAAAAGAAGACGGAATAATTTTGTTAAATACTTCGGAAGAACCAGAAAAGATTAGAGAAAAATTAAATTTGAAAGGAAAAAAAATCAAGATTTATACGGTTGATGCTTCTAAAATTTCTTTGGAATGTTTAGGTCGGGATGTGCCTAACACACCAATGCTGGGTGCTTTGGTTAAAGTTTTAGGTATTTTTGATTTTGATAATTTCCTCAATTCAGTGAAAAAAAGGCTGGAAGAAAAATTTCGTGGTAAAGAATCATTGATTGAGAAAAATTTAGCAGCCATTAAAAAGGCTTATCAGGAGGTTAAAAGTGATTGAAGAAAATAAAAAAGAATGCGGAATAGTAAGTTGGCAAAGTCTCACCAGCGGAGCTTTGATTAAAGATTTAAAAAGAATAAAAGAAAATAAAACTGGTGCCTGGCGAAGTAGTCGACCAGTTTTTTATAAAGAAAAATGTATCAATTGCTATCGTTGCTGGATGTTCTGTCCCGATTCAGCAATAAAGATTGAAAATGATAAAGTAGTGGGAATTGATTATGATTACTGTAAAGGTTGCGGTATTTGTGCTCAGGAATGTCCCAAAAAGGTTCAAGCAATTGTGATGGTAAAGGAGGAGAAATGATTTTAGCCAAAACCGGAAACGAAGCCTTAGCTTTTGCGATGAAACAGATAGAACCTGATGTGGTTGCCGCTTATCCCATAACCCCTTCCACCGAGATTGTCCAAATTTTTTCGTCTTATGTAGCTGATGGTTTAGTAGGTACGGAATTTGTTGCCGTAGAAAGTGAACATTCAGCAATGAGTGCTTGTATTGCCGCGGCTGCTTCCGGAGCTCGAGCAATGACCGCAACTTCTTCTCAAGGTTTAGCCTTAATGCACGAAATGCTTTTTATTGCTTCCGGTCTAAGATTACCAATTGTTCTCTGTGTGGTAAACCGTTCCCTTTCTTCTCCTTTAAACATTCATTGCGACCATACGGACTCTTTGGCTTCCCGTGATTCTGGCTGGATTCAAATTTTTTGCGAAGATGCCCAAGAGGCTTACGACTCTTTGATTTGCGCGGTAAAAATTGCCGAATCAATCTTTTTACCAGTAATGGTAACCATTGATGGTTTTATTATCTCCCATTGCCTCCAAAAGATTGATGTCCTTACTGATGAAGAAGTAAAAAGTTTTATTGGTGAATACCGACCCAATTACAATCTTTTAGATGTTGATAATCCGATCACTTTGGGACCAGCCTGTCTGCCAGATTCTTTCTTTGAACACAAAAGAGCCCAAGCGGAAGGAATGTATCAAGCATTGGCGGTAATTGAAAAAGTGTTTAAAGAGTATGAAAAAAGATTTGCTCGCCCCTTATCCATCATTGAAGAATACCAAACGGCTGATGCGGAAGTGGGTATTCTTTGTATGGGTTCAACGGCGGGAACAGCCAAAGTAGCCGTTGACAATTTAAGAAAAAAAGGTCATAAAGTAGGTTTGTTTAAACTGCGCATCTTTCGACCAATCGCGGTGAAATATCTTCAAAGGGCTTTAAAGAATATCAAAATTTTAGGAATTTTAGAAAGAATGGAAGGTCTCAGTGCCTTTGGTGGTCCGCTGTTTAACGAAGTGCGTTCGGTTCTTTATGATGAAACCAAAAGACCAATCATCCTTTCTTATGTCTATGGATTAGGCGGTCGAGAGATAACACCCGAAGAAATTGAGGAAGTCTTCTTAGAACTTATCTCCCTAAAAAATAAAAGAAGGAAAAGTATTGAAAAATTTAGATATATTAATGTGAGGTAAATATGAAAAGTATAAAAGAGCTGTTAAAAGAGCCAGAATTATTCAGTTCTGGTCATCGGGCGTGTGCCGGTTGTGGTGAAGTTTTGGCGGTAAGACAAGTATTATTAGCTTCCCAAAAACCGGTTGCCTGCGCCATGCCTACCGGCTGTTTAGAAATCGTTTCCACAATCTTCCCCCATACTGCTTGGCAAGTACCGATGTTCCACTCGGCTTTTGAAAATGCGGCGGCAACTATTTCCGGAATGGAAGCGGCCTATCGAGTTTTAAGGAGAAAAGGCAAAATAGATAAGAAAATATATTTTATTGCCTTTGGTGGTGATGGTGGTACTTATGATATTGGTTTCCAAGCATTATCAGGAGCAATTGAAAGAAGACACAGCTTTTTATATGTCTGTACCGATAACCAAGCTTACATGAATACTGGTATCCAACGTTCTTCCGCCACTCCCCAATTTGCTCACACCACCACCTCGCCTAAAGGCGAAAAATTACCAGGAAAATTGCAACCCCGAAAAGACATTATGGAAATTGTTATTGCTCACGAAGTCCCTTACGCGGCACAAACAACTGTGGCCTTCTTTTCTGATTTGGTTAAAAAGGTAGAAAAAGCCCAATCCTACGAAGGTCCTACTTTTATCAATATTCTCGTCCCCTGTCCCCTTGGTTGGGGACATCTACCTTCTTTAACGATCGAGATTTCCCGTTTAGCTGTGGAAACCAATTTTTGGCCGCTCTACGAATACGAAAATGGTGTCTATCGTTTAACTTATAAACCGTCAGAAGTTAAACCAATAACCGAATGGTTAAAACTTCAAAATCGTTTTGCCCATCTTTTTGAAGAAAAAAATAAACACCTCTTAGAAGAATTTCAAAAATATGTTGACGAAAAATTCCAAAAATTGCTTAAAAAATGTGAAACCAGTGGAAAATAATTTTCTTTAATAAAATCAAAAACTGTCAAAAATGTTCCCATCTTAAAAATTTTAAACCAATTTTTTCGCCAGTTAGAAATTCTAAAGTTTTAATCATCGGTCAATCACCCGGAAAAAAAGAGAACGAATTAGGCTTACCTTTTGTGGGACCGGCAGGAAAAAGACTTTTTTCCTGGTTTTCCGAAATCGGTTTAAAAGAAGAAACGGTAAGAAAAAATTTTTATATCACCCAGGTAGTAAAATGTTATTTAGGTAGCAATCGGCAGCCCACGGCCCAAGAGTTAAAAAATTGTTTACCCTATCTTTATGAAGAGATAAATATTTTAAAACCAAAAATAATTATTCCGATAGGTATTTTAGCAATTAAAACCATTCTTTTAGAAGAAAAAAGAATAGCTGAGGTAATTGGTAAAGTTTTTAGCAAGGGAGATTATTTAATAATCCCTCTGCCCCATCCCTCCGGTGCCAATGTTTGGTTAAACAAAAAAGAAAACCAAAGAAAATTAAAAAAAGCCTTAAAAGAACTTAAAAAAGCTTTACTTCAAAGCCACCACCATTATTCTTAAAGAATTTTTTCGGGCGGGTAAAAAGGTAAGGTGTTGATAAAGCTTTACTTTTTGAAAACCTACTTTTCGCAAAATTTTAATTATTGTTTTGTATTCGTATCCCCTTTCCTTATGAACTTCTAAAAAAAATCCTTGATTATTTTTCCGATAACATTTGAGATAAAGAGTAGAAAGATTTAATTTTTTATCAAAACGATTTTCCCAAATAGTTTTTAAATTTTCGCTTTCCCGAACAAAAGTGTTATTTCCCCAAAATTTTTCTAAAACGAAGATGGTGTTCATATCAAAAGTAAAAATTCCGCCTTTTTTCAAAAATTTATAGACTAAAGAAAAACATTTTTCCAAATCTTTTTCTGTCAGTAAATAATTGATGCTATCATAAAAAGAAACACAAGCGTCAACCAAAATATCCAGAGTGAAATCGGTAATATCACTTTCAATAAGCAAAACTTTACTTTTCAAATTTTCATTTTCAGCAAGCTTCTTTCGAAAAATCTTTAGCATCTCGGAACTTTTGTCAACACCAATCACCTGATAACCCTTTTTTAAGAAAATAATTGAAGGAATACCAGTTCCGCAGGCTAAATCCAGAATAATCTTCGGTTTAATATTAAAAAAATCCCAAATACTAATTACATATTCTACCCACGCTGGATAATCAACCAATTTCAACATAAATTCATCGTAAAATTGGGCAAAATGGGAAAAAGATTCGGTCATTTAAAATATTTTAAGAGGTAAATAGAATTTTTCAATAAAAAAGCAATTTATTGACTTTTTTAAGAATATTAAGTAAAATTTTAAGAATTTATTTTTAAAAATGACGGAATTTGCCAAAAAAGTATTGGCAATTGTGAAAAAAATTCCCAAGGGAAAAGTTATGACTTATAAAGAGATTGCCCTAAAATTAGGAAACAAAAATCTGGCCCGAGCAGTTGGTCAAGTATTGAAAAGAAATCCTTGGCCAATAACCATTCCTTGCCATCGGGTAATAAGAAGTGATGGTACGCTTGGTGGTTATTCTTTAGGAAAGGAAAAGAAAAAAGAATTGTTAAAAAAAGAAGGCGTTTTAATTATTGGCGAACGGGTGATAAGATGAGCGAAATTATCAGATTAACCGTTGGAGAAGTTTTTACTAATACCTATATTGTGAAATCGGCTGACGAAATAGCCGTAATTGACCCTGCCTTTGAAAGTGAAAAAATTATTGAAGAATGTAAAAAATTAAAAGGGAAAGTAAAATATATTATCAATACCCACGGACATGTTGACCACATTAGTAGCAACAATGATTTAATAAAAGAGTTTAATTGTCAATTATTAATCCACCAATTAGATAACGAATTGCTCACTTCTCCCGAAAAGAATTTATCATTACTTTTTGGTTATCCTTACATCTCTCAAGAGGCTGACTGGCTTTTAAAAGAAGGCGATATTATAAAAATCGGTGATTGCGAGTTAAAAGTTATCCACACACCGGGACATACGGAAGGTAGTATTTCTTTATCGGGCGACGGTTTTATTTTTACTGGTGATACGCTTTTTTTTGATTCCATTGGTCGAACCGATTTTCCGAACGGTGATGAAAAAAAGATTTTTCAATCTTTAAAAAAATTGAGCAAAATAATAAGAGATGACCAGATAGTTTATCCTGGTCATGGAGAATATGGCTATTTTTATAAAATTAAAAAAATTAATCCCTTTTTAACAAATATTAAAGAAGGAGGATAAATTATGCCCAAAATTAGAGTAGCCATTATTGGGGTTGGCAATTGTGCTTCCAGTTTAGTTCAAGGAGTATATTATTATCGTAATGCTAAAGAGGGAGAGTTTATTCCCGGAATAATGCATGTAAATCTTGGTGGTTATCACATTTCTGATATTGAATTTACTGTGGGCATCGATATTGATAAAAGAAAGGTCGGCAAAGATTTGGCCCAAGCAATTTTCACTTATCCTAATAATACCTATAAATTTTGCGAAGTCCCTAAATTAGGAGTAAAAGTAGTCCGGGGAATGACCCATGATGGCTTAGGTTACTATCTTTCGCAAATAATTGAAAAGGCACCCGGACCAACGGCCGATATTGTTCGGATTTTGAAAGAAACCAGAACCGATGTGGTGGTAAATTTCTTGCCAGTAGGTAGTGAAGAAGCAACCAAATGGTATGTTGAACAAGCATTAAAAGCCAAGTGTGCCTTTGTAAATTGTATTCCGGTGTTTATTGCTTCCGAAAAATATTGGCAAAACCGTTTTAAAGAAGCAAAATTACCGGTAATTGGTGACGATATCAAATCCCAAGTAGGAGCAACAATTGTTCATCGGGTTTTAACCAACCTTTTTATTACTCGGGGAGTAAAAATAGAAAGAACCAGTCAATTGAATGTCGGCGGAAATACTGATTTTCTTAATATGCTTGAACGTTCCCGTCTTCAATCAAAAAAGATTTCGAAAACTAAAGCGGTAACTTCTTTGATACCCTATGATATCGGTGAAGAGAATGTGTATATCGGACCTTCCGATTATGTTGCCTGGTTAAAAGATAGAAAATGGGCGTATATTCGTATTGAAGGGAGAACTTTTGGCGATGTGCCATTAAATTTAGAACTAAAATTAGAAGTTTGGGATTCACCAAACTCCGCCGGTGTCGTTATTGATGCGATAAGATGTGCCAAACTGGCTTTAGATAACAATCTAAGTGGTCCGATAATCGAACCTTCTTGTTATTTTATGAAAACACCACCGAAACAAATTCCTGACCATATTGCTCGGGAGAAATTGGAACAGTTTATAAAAAAATATGGATTGAAAACTAAAAAATGAAATTGCCTTGCGAGGAATTTTGATATCCTTTGAAGGTATTGAAGGGTGCGGTAAATCTACCCAAGCAAAATTATTATACGAATATTTAAAAACAAAAGCTATCCCTTGTATTTTGGTGCGGGAGCCGGGAGGAACGCAAATTGGTGAAGCGATTAGAAAAATTCTTTTAGACGAAAATAATATTAAAATGAGTCCAAAAACCGAACTTTTTCTTTATTTAGCAGCTCGAACCCAATTGTTAGCGGAAATAATTTTTCCTGCTTTAAAAGAAGGAAAAGTAGTTCTTTGCGACCGGTTTTCTGATTCCACCTTGGCTTATCAAGGTGGCGGTCGAAATTTAGGTTTGGAAAAGGTAAGTCAGATTAACAAATATGCCACCGACAAATTAAAACCCCATTTAACCATTCTTATTGATATTCCCTTATCCGTAAGCCGGGAAAGAACAGCAAAAGAAAAAAAAGATCGTTTGGAAAAGGAAGATGAAGAATTTCACAAAAGAGTAAGGGATACTTATCTTTTTTTAGCCAAACGGGCACCAAAAAGAATAAAGGTCTTTGACGGCACAAAAAATATTGAAGATTTACATTTAGAAATTAGAACAAAAGTAATTGAATTTTTAACTAAAAAAGGGGTAATATGAAGAAAAATAAGAAAAAGATAGTTATTTTAATAATTCTTCTTCTTGGTTTTTTATTCGCTTATTTAACCACCAAACTCTGGGCAGAAAAACAGACTATTTACCAATCGTTACAAAAATTCTCCAAAATTCTTGATATCGTCCTTCGTGATTATGTGGAAGAGGTTGATAGTGAGCAGTTGATAAAAAATGCAATTGATGGAATGTTAAATTCTTTAGACCCGTATACCCAATATCTTACTGAAGAGGAGTTTAAAGATTTAAAAATTAGGACTGAAGCCCAATTTGGTGGTATTGGCATCCAAATTGGCATTCAAGACGGACAACTCACAGTCATTTCACCAATTGAAGGTACTCCCGCTTATCGTGCCGGAATAATTGCTGGTGATAAAATTATCAAAATTAATGATGTTTCAACCGAAGGAATCTCTTTAGAAGAAGCTGTCAAAAAATTACGGGGCGAACCAGGAACAAAGGTAAAAGTAACGATAAAAAGAGAAGGTATTGAAGAGGAGTTAAATTTTACTTTGGTAAGAGAGATTATCAAAATCCACGCCATTCCTTTTGCCGGCAAATTAACCGAAGATATTGGTTATATTCGCCTGGCCGATTTTTCCAGTCTGGCGGAAGAAGAGTTAAGAAATACTTTAGATTCCCTTTTTGGGAAAGAAAAGATTAAAAAATTAATTTTAGATTTGCGTTCCAATTCTGGTGGTTTATTACAAGAAGGGGTCGAGGTTGGTAGTGCCTTTTTAGAAAAGGGTAATGTTGTTGTAAAAGTAAGGGGAAGATATCCAGAAACGGAAAGGGTTTTCTATGTGGAAAAAGAGCCAAAATATAAGAATTATCCCTTAATTGTTTTGGTAGACCGGGGAAGTGCTTCGGCAACCGAAATTGTCGCCGGTGCTTTACAAGATTACGAACGAGCATTAATTATCGGAGAAACTACTTTTGGCAAAGGTTCGGTTCAAAATATCCGTCCTTTAGACGAAAATACCGCTTTAAAAATAACTACCGCTTATTGGTACACCCCTACGGGTAGGTGTATTCACAAAAAAGTGAAGAAAGATTCTTTAAAAGCAAAAGAATTTAAAAAAACCTATAAAACCTTAGGAAAATTAGGTAGAGAAATTTATGGCGGTGGCGGAATTGCTCCTGATATCTTTTTACCTTACCAAACCTTTTCTAAATTTATGACCAAATTAAGACAAGAAAATATCTTTTTTAAATTTGCGGTAAAGTATTATGCGGAACACAAAAACCTAAAAGCTCCTCCCACTATTACCAAAGAATTTATTTATAATGAATTTGTTCCCTATCTAAAAGAGAAAAAGATTGAATTTAGTGAAGAGGATATTTCTAAAGATGAGGAAGAAATAAAGCGTGAGCTGACTATCGAAATTGCTGAAAAAATTGGCGGTTTAAAGGCTCGTTACGAAACCCTTCTCCGCTTTGATCCTCATGTTAAAAAAGCTATTGAATTGTTGAAAAAAGTAAATTCTCAAGAAGAACTTTTTAAAATTGCTTTAAGATAAATAATTCTCTTTCACATAATTGAGGGCTTCTTCCCGATTTTTTACTTTTCCTTCTAAATATAAATCTTCTACTTCTTGAAGAATTTTTTTAAAAATGGGTCCGGGTTTTAGTCCTAAATTGATTAAATCATAACCGTTAATTAATCTTACTTTTTTCTTCTCTGCCTCTTCTTTTCTTTTTAATTCAATCATTCTTTTAATGGCTCTTTCCAAATGTTTAGTATAACCAGCGGTAGCGTAGCCATCTGCATAAGTAAGAATCATTAAACCAAAAGCTTCACTTTCTAAATCGCGAAAGTATCTTCTGATTGCGCGGTCAGTTAAAATTGGTGCTGAAGCCAAAAGATGAAGACGCATATGAGAAAATATCAGTTTGGTGAGCCGTCGAATATCATCGTTAGGAAATCGTAAATTTTTTAATAAATTTTTTACGATTTTAGCACCAACGGCTTCGTGGCCATAAAAATGGACTTCGCCGTTTTCACTTTCTTTTTTAGTTAAAGGTTTACCCACATCGTGAAAGAGACCGGCTAATTTTAATATCTCTTTACTGTGAGCTAAAGAAAAATATTCATCCCATTCTTTTTCAAATTGACCAAAAAATTCTTTATTAGTAATAATCTCTTCTATTTTCTTATAAGTTTTTAATGAATGTTCGGCCAATTCTTTTTCTTTAAAGATATCCAAAGGAAATATTTGAAATAGAATTCCCAAATGGTAAAGTTTTTTTATATAAGGATAAGTGTTATCGGCCGCTAATATTTGGAAAAGTTCATAATTTATCCTTTCTTTGGCAACATTAATTAAAGAAATATTTTGGGCAATGTCAAAAATCTTCTTATCAATTTTAAATCCTAATTGACAAGCAAATCTTATTGCTCGCAGGATTCTTAAAGGGTCTTTTGCCAGTACTGAATCATTAGTTAGCCGAAGCTTTTTATTTTTCAAATCTTTGAGACCGCGAAACGGGTCGATTATCTTTTTTTCTTTTAAAGAAAAGGCAATGGCATTAATAGTAAAATCCCTTTCGGCTAAATCGTCGATGATAGTTTTTTTATCAAAACCTTTAAAATCAAATGTTGTTTTGTAAGCCACTACTCGAGCTTCGTCATCTTCAGCAGACAAAAGAATAAATTTGCCTTTTATCTCCTTTTCAAAAATTTTGGCTACTTCTATCCCCTTACCTTTTACCGCAAAATCAAAATCTATTGGTTCTTTATCTAAAAGAATATCCCGAATAGTACCACCAACCAAATAAAAATCTTCATCTTTAAAAATTTGGGAAAGAATCTTTATCCCTTTATTTAAAATTGGTTGGTTTTCCAGATAAGTAATTATCTTCTTAAGCTCTTCCATACCAGTAAATCAAAGAAGGTATCTTGGGCTTTTTATTTTTTATCACGATAACTTCTTTCAATTGGCTCTTCGTTACTTTTAATTTTTTCTCATCGTTGGCGTGAATTGCTAATAAAGGTTCACCTTTTTTAACATAATCGCCAATTTTTTTATAAAATATAAAACCAACTGAATAATCAATCTGCTCGCCTAATTGTTTTCTTCCACCGTTTAAAAAATTAACAAGCCAACCAATTTTCTTGGTGTGAAAAGAAAAAAGATAACCTTCCTTAGGTGCCCGATATAGCTCTTGATATTTTGCTTGGGGTAATAAATTGTAATCATCAATTACCCTTTCATCACCTCCTTGATTTTTTATCAGTTCTTGAAATTTCTTTAGTGCCTTTCCCTCATTAATTATTTTAGTTATCAAATCTTCAGCAGTTTTTTTATTAGCCGCAATTTTTGTTCTTAAAAGAAATTCCTGAGCAAAAGTAAAAACAATTTCTTTTAAATCCCTTTCTTGATTTCCCTTCAAAAACTCAATTGCTTCAATAACTTCCAAACTGTTGCCCACCGCTTTTCCTAAAGGTTGGTTCATATCGGTTATAAAAACACTGATTTTCTTTTTCATTAATTTGCCAATCGCCATCATCGTAATTGCTAATTTTTTGGCATCAGTAAATTTTTCTAAAAAAGCTCCGTTACCGGTTTTTATATCCATTAATAAAAAATCTATTCCTTCAGCTAATTTTTTACTCATGATGCTGGCGGTAATGAGGGGAATTGATTCGATCGTGGCGGTAACATCCCGTAAACTATATAAATATTTATCGGCCGGCACAAATTCTTCACTCTGTTCAATAATAAAAAATCCGATTTCCTTTATTGCTTTTTGGCATTCCTTGTAAGATAAAGTTGTTTTAAAATTCGGAATCGAAGCTAATTTGTCAATTGTTCCGCCAGTATGACCTAAAGAACGACCGGCAATCATGGGAATTTTTAGACCGCTGGCAGCCAAAATTGGCGTTAAAATTAAAGATACTTTATCACCCACACCACCAGTAGAATGTTTATCCACCAGATTTTTTTCTTTAAATTTAAAGACTTTTCCGGAATTCATCATCGCTAAGGTTAAATCCTTAGTCTCGGAAAAACTTAATCCTCGAAAATAAATGGCCATCAAAAAGGCAGCTACCTGATAATCGGGGATTTCTTTTTTTATCAATTTTTCAACAAAAAAATCAATCTCTTTTTTTGTCAAACTAAAGCCGTCTCTTTTTTTTCTAATCAGATTTAAAAAATTAAACTCCATTTAATATTATAATTTAACCTCTTTAATTTTTCAAATTTTTGACATTTAATAAATTTTTGCTATGATTAATAAAAATGAATAATAAACCGTCAAAAGAAAGATTAAAAAAAGGTCCTTTGGTAATTATTGAATGTCCGGAAAAAATTCCCTGCAATCCTTGTGTGAATGCTTGCCCCCAAAAAGCTATTATCATTGAAGATTCTTTGGTTGAAACCCCGAAGGTTGATTATCAAAAATGTATCGGTTGCCTTTTATGTATTCCCCAATGTCCGGGTTTAGCAATTTTTGGTATCCATTACAATTATTCTCCAAAAGAAAGCTTAGTCTCTTTGCCTTACGAATTTCTACCTCGACCGAAAAAAGGTGATGTGGTTTGGGGAGTTGATAAAAACGGTAAAAAGATAAGTAAGGTTATTGTGGAAAGAGTGATTGAAAATCCTAAATTTAACCGTTGCGCTATTATCCAGGTGAGAGTTAAGAAAAAATATTTTGATAAAATTCGGATGATTAAATTATGAAAAAAGATAATCTCATTGTTTGTCGTTGTGAAGATGTTTCTTTCAAAGAGATTGAAGCTTTAATTAAAAAAGGATTTTCTTTAGAAGAGATAAAAAAATTAACTCGTTGCGGTATGGGTTATTGCCAAGGTCGCACCTGTTTTAATATTCTTATCCGCTTATTAAAAATTTATGACCAAAATTTAGTTCCCAAAAAAAGACCGCCCTTAAAGCCAATATTAATAAAAGAGATTATCAGTTATTTCCAAAATGAAAAATAATTTTGATGCCTTAATTATTGGCGCTGGTGTAATTGGCGCCGCCACTGGTTATTATCTGAGTGAATTAGGATTAAAAGTGGCTATTATTGAAAAAGATTATCCCACTGCTGGTTCTACTGGTCGATGTATTGGCGGTGTCCGGCAACAATTTGCCCATCCACCTACTATCCAATTAATGCTTCAATCAGTTAAACTTTTAACCGAATATCAAAAAGAATTGAAATGGGATATTGAATGGTATCAAGGTGGTTATCTTTTTTTAGCCCATTCCGAAGAAAAGAAGGAAAGTTATTTAAAAGCAATGAAGATTCAAAAAGAATTTGGTTTACCGGTAAGTTTTTTATCGCCGGAAGAATGTCAAAAGATTGTTCCTTCTTTAAATTTAACCGGACTTTTAGGCGGCGTTTTTTGCCCTACCGATGGTCAAGTTAACCCTTTTAAATTAACATTTAGCTATTTAAAAGCGATTAAAAAGAAAAAAGGGAAAATTTTTAATTTTCAAAAAGTGGTGGCGATTAAAGTTAAAAATTCAAAGGTGGTCGGCTTGAAAACGGATAAAAATGAATATTTTTCTTCGCCAATAATTATCAATTGTGCTGGACCTTATGCGCAAGAGATTGGCAAATTGGTAAATTTAGAGATTCCCGTAGAACCCGAAAGACACGAAGCGCTGGTTACCGAAAAAATTGACCCCTTATTTTCTTGTATGATTGTTGATTACCGAGAAGATGGCTGTTATTTTGTTCAAAAATATAAAACCGGAAATATTGTTGGTTGTTATACCCCAATCCCTAATATTCCTGGTTATTCCGTTGATTCTTCTTTTGAATTTTTTATTGAAATGCCAAGAAGAATGGCTCGGCTTGTTCCTCCCTTGGAAAATGTGAGGATTTTAAGACAATGGGCAGGAAGTTACGAAATGACTCCTGATGGTAATCCGATTATCGGCGAAACACCGATTGAAGGTTTTTATCTTAATTGTGGCATGTGCGGTCACGGACTTATGTTTGCGCCGGCGGTTGGTAAAGCCTTGGCTTATTATATTGTGAAAAAAGAATTTCTTTTTCCTTTGGAAGAATTTTCTCTTTTTAGAGATTTCTCGAAAAAAGAAGTAATGAAATAGAAATATTGATTTTTATTTTTTAAATGGTAATATTTATATAAAGTTTTTGTAAAAGGAGGTAAAATGGCTTATTATATTTTGTTAACAAAATTGACTGATGAAGGAAGAAAAACTTTAAAAGATTATCCTCAGCGGCTAAAAGAAGTGAACGAAGAAGTGGAAGAGATGGGAGCTAAAATTATTGCCCAATATGCGATTCTTGGGGATTATGATTTTATTAATATTTTGGAAGCCCCGGATAACGAAACGATTGCCAAAATATCTACTGAACTGGGTTCTCGGGGAACAATCCAAATTACCACTTATGTAGCAATACCGATTGATGATTTTTTAAAGGCGATTAAAAAATAAAGGGGGTGGTAATGATTTTTTTCATAATTATTAATTTTATTTTTAATCAGCAATTTATTTTAAACGGTGATTTTGAAGATAGTTTAAATTATTGGCAACTTCTTCACGGCACTGGTTATTATGACACAGTAAAGGTTGCCCCTTTTTATCATCCTGACCCCGATAATGAAGTTTATCTTTATAAATACGATGCTGATTATATAAAATTATTCCAAACAGTAAATATTCCTCATATCTATTTAAGATTCTCCTTTAGTGGTAAACTTTTAGCAAAGGAACTAAATCCTTCCGCACCTTATTGGGCTTTTTCTTCGGTTATTTTAGAATATTTGGATGAAGAAGCAAATTATCTTGGTCGGACAATGTTTATCTATAAAACTCCCCATTGTTCCGTTGCCAATAACGAACGTCAACATTTAATTGAAATTACTGATACGCTATGGAATGATTATCAAATAAATCTTTTTGAAGAATTGGCTAATCTTCCAGGAATAAATCCCTTTGATGTTAAAAAAATCCGAGTAGCCCTTTTTGATTCCACTAACGGTTGTTGAGCAGGACATTGTTGGGCGAAGGTCTTCGCCGACGATATTTCTTTAACCCCAATTTCGGGAGTTTGTGCTTATCGTTGGTTTATTGATGATGCTCCTCCCCGAGGAAATGGTGACAGTATTATCAATCCGGGTGAAGAAATCAATCTTCCTTTATGGATAAGAAATTATCGTGAACGACCGGTTAATAATGTAATTGGTCGGTTGCGGTTGTTAAGCCCAGACCCTAATATTGTTGTGCTGGATAGCATAAAAACTTTTGGTAATATTGAACCACAAGATTCGGCATTTACTGGTGAAAACGGCTATCTTTTCCGCGTTGCCAATAGTTGCACCAATGGCTACCTGATAAAATTTCTCTTAGAATGTCGAGACGATGAAGATAGTGTGTGGCTTTCCAGAATTTATTTAAGGGTTGGTATGCCATTCTTTCTAACGGGTAGGGTTTACGCCCTTGATACACCACCACAGGGAAATAATAACCGCCGATTAGACCCAGGTGAAGAGTGTGCCCTCGCTATTCAATTAAAAAATTTTGGCTATGGTAATGGTTATAATATCTGGGCAGTTTTAAAATCCGGAGATACTGCTTTGAGAATTATTGATTCCCTTGGCACTTATGGCAATATTCCCCGCGGTGATAGTTTGTTAAACCTTATTGACCCATTCTATGTTGCTTGCAGTCCCAGAATTATCCCGGAGACGCCCATCCCTTGCACTTTAAAAATTTATGGTGACAATTTTCAACAGATTTTACCATTTTCGCTGGTAGTAGGTGAACTTCGTCCTTGTGACCCGGTTAGTGATGGCTTTTATTGGGTTTATGAAAATATAGATACCTTTTATTCCGAATGTCCAAGATATGAATGGGTAGAAATTAGAAATCAGGGAGTAAGATTGAATTTAAGTGACGACCAAACAGTAGTGATTGATATCCCCAATTATTTTGGACCGATAAAATATTATAATAACTATTACACACAAATCTCCATATGTTCCAATGGTTGGGCAAGTATTGGTTTTACCAATAGAAACGATTATTTTAACACTCCTTTACCCTCACCAATACCAAACCATTTAGCGATAAGTTGGGATGATTATTATCCGCCCACGGGTGGCGGTGTTTGGTATTATTTTGATTCGCTAAATCACCGACTAATTATTGAATGGGATTCGGTCCATTATTTTAATCCAAGAGAACAATGGGATAAATTCCAAATTATAATTTACGACACTTCTTATCGAACCATCAACGGTAATAATGCAATTCTTTACCAATATTATTCCAATAATTATTATCTTTCTAACACTGTTGGTCATCAGAACTATGATGGGAGTTTAATGGTTATGGCGGTTTATAACAATACTTATAATCGTGGTTTTGATACCTTAAAAGCGGGTAGGACAATAAAGATTACTCCTAATCCACCCCAAGTTGACATTAAAGAAGCTTCGGAAAAAGGGCATAAAAAAACTTTGGCTATTCAGAAAAACAAAATAAGATTTTATTTGCCCAAAGATAGTAAATATATTATTTATCTTTATAATCTCAACGGTCAATTAATTAAAAAGGAAAAACGACAGGACAAAAAAGGTTGGCAAACAATTGAGTTAAAAGAAAAATTACCTTTGGGAATTTATCTTCTTTACTTGAAAACTGCTGACGAAAAGATAATTCAAAAATCAAAGATTTTACTTCTTAAATAATGGAAAATCCGGAAGAGATAAATAAAGCAAAAGAGATTTTAAAAGCGATAAAAGAAGGAAAGATTGAAGAAATCCTTTCCACAATTACTTATGGTGATATTCCTATTTTAGAAAAAGTTGGGGTTCTAATGAATATCTACTCAGACCCTAATTATGCGAAAAAAATCTTTGAAAAAATCCTTTCTTTAGACCCAGATAATCTTTCAGCAAAATATTCTTTAGGATTTGCTTATTTTCGTTTAGAAGATTGGCCGAAAGCCCTTTTATATTTTCAAGAGGTTTTAGAAAAAGACCCAACCAATAGTGCTTGCTGGCAGGAATTAGGGATTGTATATCTAAAAATGAAGGATTACGAAAAAGCAATTGACGCCTTTCAAAAGGCTATTTCTTTTTCACCTTTTGATGCTCTTCCTTATTTTCAATTGGCTGAGGTTTATTCTTCCTTAGGAGAATATGAAAAAGCTTTAACTTACATCAATAAAGCTTCCGAACTACAACCAAAGGACATAAAGATTCTCAAAAGTAAAGCCAATATTTTGATTGCTTTACAAAAATATGAAGAGGCGCTCGCAGTTTTAGAAGAAGTGGTTGAAGAAAATCCCAATGATTTTGAAACCTTCTTAAATCTTTCTTTTATTTTTTGTCAACTTAAAAAATATGACCTGGCTTTAAAACTGGTTAATCAAGCAATAAAGATAGCTCCTAATGATTCTAAAGCCTTGGTAACCAAAGGTTATATCTTAGGAAAGTTAGGCCGGCAGAAAGACGAAATGAAATATTATGAAAGGGCAGTTACCCTTAATCCTAATGATTGGCAAGCCTATTTTAATCAAGGTGTTTTGTATTATGAGATGAATAAAAAAGAAGAAGCGAAAGAAGCCTTTGAAAAAGCATTAAAATTAAATCCGGATGCCGGTGATATCCATCATAATTTAGGAGTTTTATATTTGGAGAAAAAAGAAGGAGAAAAGGCCTATTATCATTTATTAAAGGCGGTCCAATTAAATCCTAAAATTGGCAATTATTGGTATTCCTTAGGACTTTTCTATTTGGAAACCAATAACCCGGAAATGGCATTAGAATGTTTCAATGAAGGGTTAAAATACGACATCAATTCCTATTTATTATATTCGGGCAAGGCATTGGCTTTAAAGGAATTGAACCGCTTAGCCGAAGCTCAAAGGTTTATTAATGAAGCCATTAACATCAATCCCACTGACCCCAGGTTATGGTATGATAAAGGTGAAATTTTAGAAAAATTAGGTAATAAAGAAGAAGCCCAAGAATGTTTTAAAAAGGCTTCCGAATTAGAAAGAAATCAGATATCATAAACTTCGTATTCTATTCTTCTCTTTTTTCTTCGGAAAAAGAACGCCATTAAAAAACCAATTAAAAAACCACCAATATGGGCTGACCAGGCAACTCCAGGAATACCTAAGGAATTATAAATAAATTGAAGAAATATCCAAATCCCTAAGAAAAGAAAACTGGGCACCAAGGCAAATCTTAAAAAAAAGCCAATAGGAATTAAAGTTAAAATTCGCGCCTTTGGAAATAAGACCAAATAGGCACCAAGCACACCGGATATCGCTCCGGAGGCACCAATCATCGGAATTTTAGAATAAGGGTTTTTCATAATATGCAAAAAAGAACCAAAAAAGCCGCTTAAAAGATACATAACCAAAAACCAAAAATGACCAAAAATATCTTCCACATTATCACCAAAAACCCATAGATAAAGCATATTACCTAAGATATGCATAAAATTACCGTGTAAAAACATTCCAGTAAAAAGCGTATGAAGTCTTTCGCCCTTAGTAATTGCTATGGGAATAATCCCATATTTCAAAATAAAATATTTTAAATCCTCTCCCAAAGAGAGCTGATATAAAAAGACCAAAGTATTAACAATCACAATAAGATAAACAAAGATTGGTCGTCTTAAAGAAGGAATATCATCCCTTAAAGGTATCATCGCTTTTCTAATAAAACCGTACAGAAACAGGCAGCAACTTTATTATTAAAAAAACCTTCCCAAGTTTTAAAAGAAATACCAATTACCTTTTCCTTTATCTTCAAAATCTCACTGATATTCTTTTTCATTTGGGAAAGATAAGGCAAAAGCCTTGGTTTATTAATAACAATAACTGCCGAAATATTTTTCACTTGATAACCACCTTTTTTAATCTTCTTATTAACTTCCTTTAAAATAAAAGTAGAAGAAATCCCTTTAAGCTTTTTATCTGTTGGTGGAAAATAATAACCAATATCATAATCACCAATAGCACTTAAAAGAGCATCGGCTAAGGCGTGAAATAAGATATCGGCATCCGAATGACCAAAAAGACCGTATTTAAAAGGAATCTCAATTCCGCCAATAATTAACTTCCTTTTTTTTCTTAGCGGATGGGAATCAAAACCAAAACCGATTTTTATTTCTCTCAATACTTGATTAACTTAAACACCTCTTTTTTATCCTTACTTTTGATTTTTAAATAATAAACCCCTTTTGGATATTTTTTATTATCTAAAAAGATTTTCTCTTTCCTCTCTTTAAGAAGAACTTGACCACTATTATTTATCAAAAGAAATTCTCCTTTTTCTTTTAAATTAAAGGTCAAAGGTTTTTCCAAATAGATAATCTTAATTTTTTGGGCAAAATCTTCACCAATTGCCGATAAGACATCCTTTAAATAGCTACGCGCAATATATTTTACTTCTGTTATTAAAACCCATATACCAATATTAAACCAGAACCTTTCAGCTTGATAAACACTATCCTTTGCCAACCATAAAGAATCTTTATACCAGTTAATATCAAAAAACCTTACGGTATCTCGCCACGGATAATTACTATAAGAACCATGGATTTTGATTAAATGATAAGTTCTTATCTTATAGGCATTAGGAATTAAGCCGTAAGGAGTATTAACATTTTCAATATTAATTACCCGGCTGGTATCGGCTAAAAAGGTTAAGGTATCGTTAAGAATTCCTTCGCCATCAAGGTCTAAAATATAAGTTCTTCCCCTTAAACCATGGGACCAAGAAAGATTTATTGAAAAAGGAGTTTTATAAAGGGTTTCCTGCATAGGGATTGTCTCCACAAAGGTGCCTGTCCAAATAAGACAATTTCCATATTCAAAAAGGGTATCGTAATATTCCTGTCTTTCTTTCGCCTTTCTTTTGCCAAAAGGTGTTAAAAAATAAGTAAAAGCCGTTAAGGGATAAGAAGTCTTTTTAAGATAGGCGATATTTCCTTGATAAACCGTCTCCTTCACAATCGACTCACAAGTAATACCGTCATCAAAATAGACTTCTATCGTCTCACTGGGAAAAAAATAATGAATGGTCTCCGCAATAGAAAAAGTATCCAATGCCCATTTTCCTTGATAAATTCCCAAATAAGAACCTACTGGTCCGCTAAAACCAATTAAAAAAATTAGCAACCCCATCAGCGCTCCTTCTTTTAATAAAAAGATAACATATTATAATAATTTTAAATTTTTTGTCAAAGAGAAAAATAATGCTATAATTATTCCGTTTTCACTACTTTCTTTGCAGCGGTGAATTTATTGGTCGAAAGTCGATAAAAATAGATACCAGAAGAAACCTTATTACCCTGGTTATCTTTTCCATCCCAAATAACCTTATACACCCCTGGTTTTTCAACCCCATTCTTCAATAGGCGCACTAAATTTCCAAAAGAATTATAGATAGATAAATTTACCTCACTTTCTTTAGGTAATGAATATCTTATAACTGTTTGGGAAATAAAAGGATTGGGAACGCAATTTTCTAAACTATATGCTTTGGACAACGGTTGAAAAAGAGACAATTCTTTAATCCCTGACATACCCGCTACAT
>Ga0272449_1001246_pt1 | contig 26986 bp, 21 predicted proteins | sample YNPCB0241_FD_198679 | JGI IMG/M metagenome (GOLD analysis project Ga0272449, IMG submission 198679) | Hot spring sediment microbial communities from Yellowstone National Park, WY, United States - YNP-CB-024-1 | ecosystem: Environmental > Aquatic > Thermal springs > Hot (42-90C) > Sediment... | reverse complement strand
GGCCCACCACATCCGACCACTTTGGCCAGTACCGCCAGCACGGAAAAGACCAACCCGGCCCGCCAAACCGACCACAGCGCATGCAGGTCAATCAGCATGCCCATGACGCAGAAAAACACCGGCACCAGAAGGTCGTGGACTCCATGCAAATGTCGGCGGATTTCCAGGGCTAAGTCAGTGCGGGACAAGGAAAGCCCCATGATGTAAGCTCCGATGATCATCGCCAGGCCGGCCATTTCCATCAAACCAGCCAACAATAGCGCCAAGCCAAAAGCGAAGGCAGTGATGACTTCGGGCGGTCCGATGCGTTTCATCAGCGCGCTGAGGTGCCGGGCGCTTAGAATGCCTGTAGCCGTACAGGCTAGCCAAATTCCGAACGTCTTTACCATCAGCCAGCCAAGTCCGGACCAGGCCAATACCCCTGAGCCGCCCACCTTGGCCATGGCCATCACGATCGCAAGTACGATAATGCCCAACACGTCGTCGAGGACCGCGGCCGCCAGAATGGTGACGCCTTCGGGCGATCCTGTGCGCTTTAGTTCGGAAAGGATACGCGCCGTGATGCCCACCGAGGTGGCCGTCGTCACCGCCCCCGCGAACAGTGCCGGGGGCGACAGCCAGTTCGGTGCCAGTCCAGCCCAACAGGCAAACCCTGCACCCACGGCGAACGAAACCACTACACCGCCAATCCCGACCGCGGTGCCGGCCGAAAAGTACCGGAGAAACACTCCTAGGTCGGTTTCGAGTCCGGATTGGAACAAAAGGACCAGCGACGCCATCGTTGCCACGGCGTACATTTCGGGCGAAACCGGCACCGGGATGCCCACCACCCGCGGAAACAACGGGCCGAGCCCTGGAATCGGCATGGCGCCCAGCGCAAACGGGCCTATCAAAACGCCCGCGAGCAACTCTCCAATCACGGCCGGAAGACGAAGCATACGCTGAAAGACGAGACTGCCGGCACGGGCCGCGATCAAAATCGCGGCCATTTCCAGCACGAACCGCTGCATGCGGACTATGAAATCTGCGCCGCCGGCCTCGGGCCCGGCACTGGCCAGCAGGCCTGCCATCGGTATCCACAAATCCGCCGTCATCGCTGCCACATCCCGTACAACCGCTAAGCCACACCCACCACCTCGCGGCGGCCCGTGCGGCCATCTGTCCAAATCACTTCAGGGCCCCCAATCCTAGTGGCGTGCAACCCAGCCCGGGATGGTCCAGCCGGACCCGGCACCCGGCACAACCTTGGATTGGACGTTCCCCATCACACACAACCCAGTTAGCGTACCCCCAAAAATGGCTGGGGCCAACCCATCCAAGCCCAATCCGCCGAAGGTCGCCAGCGGGAACCCGACGTATGAACCGACCTGAAATACCCTCCGCAGACACGTCCACTGCGGGGCCGACTCCCGAACCCTGAGGGCAGCCGCCGAGAAATGTGGCCAGTTTCCCATCCTCGCGATCCCAGCCCTGCCCGTCCCCTCTAGACGGCCAGGCGAAAGACCCAGAAGCGAAGCGGGTACGTCGGCTGCGGCCGAAAGTGAGGGCGCTGCACCGCCAACACGAGCCGCCACGGCGATCAAGCCTTCAGGCCGCTGGTGAGGTCGAACACCGCTGCCAGCATGCTGATCGCGACGAAGCCGACAATCGTGGCGATGGTTACGATCAGCAGGGGTTCGAGTACCGTAAGGAACAGCTTGAGCGTGCGGTCGAGTTGTGCCTCGTAGTGGCGAGCAATGTGGTTGAGCGCCCCGGTCATGTCGCCGGTGCGTTCCCCCACCGCCAGCATATCGGTCAATAGCGGCGGAAAGACTTTGCCCGCGGCCAGCGGGCCCGAAATGGTCGAACCGTCGGTGACCCGCTGTCGGGCTTCGCGAATTTCCCGCGCAATCACGCGATTGCCAACGGTGTGTTCGACGATCGAAAGCGCTTGCAAGACCGGCACGCCGTTGGCCAGTAAGGAGCCGAGCGTTTGAGCAAACTGCGTGTAGGCGGCTGCCGCCGCGACCTCGCGGATCAGAGGCAGGCGCAGTTGCATGCGGTGCCACCATTCCCGCCCCTGCTCACTTTTGAGCGTACGCCGAATGGCGATCCCGGCCGCCGCCAGCATCGCCAACAACACCAGCCCTCGGACCCCCGTCACCGTACGGCTGAAGCCGATCAGGATTCGCGTGGGCAGCGGTAGGGTGCTGCCGAGTTCCGCGAAGATCGCCGCAAATCGCGGGATCACGACCACCATGATGAACACCACCGTCAGTCCACCGACCGTCAATACGATGGCGGGATAGGTGAGCGCCATGATGATGCGCTCCCGGGTTTCCTGGGCGCGCTGGTAGTGCCGAACCAGGCGTTCCAGGGCTTCCGCCAGCGACCCGGCGGCCTCGCCGGCACGCACCATGCTGACGTACAGCGGAGGAAACGTCTCCGGGTGAGAGGCCAATGCATCGGACAAACTCGAGCCGCGAATGATTTGATCCCGAAGATCCGTGATCAACGCCGTGGCCGTTGCGCCCCCGCTCGCACGGCGCGCCATGGCATGCAGCGCTTCGCCAAGCGTCATTCCGGACGAAAGCAAGTCGCTGAGTTCCTGCGTGAACTGCAACAGCGCCCGTAGCGACAGAACGGAGCGCCGCCGTGCGCCGCGGCGCAGCCGCTCGCCCAGCGTCGGGCGGCCCGGCACCGGCGCACCGCCCTCATTCACCCGCACAGGGATGAGCTGCCTCCGCTGCAACTCCCATAGCGCGGAGTAGCGGTCGGCTGCCTCCAACGTTCCTTCCGCGCGCCGGCCATCCCGAGTGCGAGCGGTGTAATGAAACGTCGGCATCGAGACCCCCTTCGCGCCGGCGGCTCACTCTTCCGCCAAGGCTTCGTCTTCCTCCGACACGCGCAACACCTCTTCGATCGTGGTGATGCCCCCGAGCACCTTGCGCCAGCCGTCCTCCCGAAGCGTGCACATTCCGTGGCGGATCGCCTCCGCCTTGATCTCGTTGGACGACGCGCGCGCCGTGATCATGGCGCGAATAGTGTCGTTCATGACCAGCACTTCGTAGATGCCGGTGCGTCCACGAAAGCCGGTTCCCCGGCACTGCTCGCAGCCCACCGGCTCGTAGATGGTGCCTTCTCCCAAGCGATGGACCGGGAAGCCGACCTTCCGTAAAAAATTCTCGTCGATCCGCGCAGGCCGCCGGCACGCCAGGCATAGTTTGCGGACCAACCGTTGCGCAACCAGGCCTTCCACGGACGAGGCCACCAAGAACGGTTCGATTCCCATGTCCAGCAACCGGGTCACCGCGCCGGCGGCATCGTTCGTGTGCAGCGTACTGAAGACCAGGTGGCCCGTCAGCGCCGCTCGAATAGCAATCTCGGCGGTCTCCTTGTCGCGAATTTCCCCCACCATGATCACATCGGGGTCCTGGCGTAGAATGTGACGCAACCCCACCGCGAACGTCAGCCCGATCTCCGGCCGCACTTGGATCTGGTTGATGCCCGGCATCTCGTACTCGATCGGGTCCTCGATCGTGATGATGCGGAGCTCCACCTTATTAATCGTATGAAGCCATGCGTAGAGCGAAGTGGACTTGCCCGATCCCGTCGGACCGGTGACCAACAAAATCCCGTGCGGTCGCGTGATGAGCTTGCGCAACGTGGCTTCATCCTCTGGCGACAACCCCAGCTGGTCCATGCCCAACAGACCGCTCGACCGCATGAGCAACCGCAGGCTGACACTTTCCCCATAGACGGTCGGCATTGTGGACACGCGTACGTCGATCTCTTCGCCCTGAATGCGCAAGCTGATGCGGCCATCCTGTGGCAAACGCTTTTCGGCGATGTCCATACCGGCCATCACTTTGATGCGCGAGATGATCGCCGATTGGAACCGTTTCAACTGCGGGGGCACCGGGGTCGGATGGAGCACGCCGTCAATCCGGTAGCGGATCCGCAGGTCGAGCTCCTGCGGTTCCACGTGAATGTCCGTCGCTCGCTCCTTGTATGCCTCCCAAATGATCTGGTTGACGAACTTCACCACGGAGGCTTCCTGGTCGAGGGAGCTGAGGTCCAACTTCTCCAGCGTCTCCTCCGGAGCCACCTCGATGCGGTCGTCTTGCATCAACCGCTCCAAGGTATCGGCGCCCACGCCGTACAACCGTTTGGCCGCGGCCTCGATGTCCGGGCCGGGGCTGAGCGCGAGGCGAATGCGCCGGCGGCTCGCCACGCGGAGCGCGTCCACCAATCCGGGCGTGAACGGGTCGCTGGTCATCACATGCAGCACGCCGTCCTCCAGCCTCCAGGGCAGGACGTGGAACTGCATGACCGCCTTGGCTGGCAACGCCTCGAGGCATTCTTTCGGAATCGAGACGTCCGCCGCGCGCACGTAGGGAACCTCCAGCACACGTGCCAACGCCTCCAACAACGCCGGCTCCTTGGCGGCGCCAAGATCCAGCGCCGCTTGGACGATCGTGGTATTCGTCTCTCTCGCGCGTGCCAAGATCGCCTCGATCTGCTCCGGCGTGAACAACCCGCAGCGAACCAGCAGGGTCCGCAGACGCCCCTGCGCAGGGGAACGCGACACTGGAGTCGTGGTGCTCACTGCCCTCGTAGACTATGACCGACCCAATGGCCCCGTCAAACGGCTTGGATACCGGCCCATGCGTCCCCGCTCGAATCACGCCCATGCGGCCACGCCCGTGCCACCATCCCGAATGTTCACGGCCACCGCGGGCACGGTGAGCGATGCCGGCAAGATCCCTCGCCGCGGCGTTCGGACCCTGCCCGTTGCTTGAAAGGCCCTGCAACTCTCGACACAATCTCGTCGTCGTGAAAATCGTTTGTGCTCGCAGCGTCCTGGCCGCCCGTGAGGCGTTTTCAACCTTGGGTGAAGTGGTCGTGCTACCAGATCGAGAAATCTGCCGCGAGCATCTGGTCGACGCGGACGCGTTGATTATTCGATCGAAGACCCGGGTCACCCGTGCGTTGCTTGAAGGCACGTCGGTTCGATTTGTCGGCACCGCCACGGCAGGCTTCGACCACATTGACGCCGAGGCCTGCCGGGCGTTGGACGTTGCCTGGACCGCCGCTCCGGGTTGCAACGCGACGAGCGTAGCCGAATGGTTTGTGGCTGCCATGCTGGTTTGGTCTCGCCGGCGCGGAGTGCCCCTGGGTGGCCGCACGCTGGCGGTGGTGGGCGTGGGACAAGTTGGGCGCCGCGTGGTGCAGCGCGCCGAAATCTTGGGGATGTCAGTACTCCAGAACGACCCCCCGCGCGCCTTGGCAGAGGGGAATCCAATTTTTCGACCTTTGGAGGAAATTCTTCCTCACGCCGATATCGTCACCCTGCACGTGCCATTGACGGATACGGGGCCGTTCGCGACGCGACAAATGGTCAATCACCGGTTCCTGTCGCTGCTGAAGCCCGGCGCGGTGTTCGTCAACGCGTCGCGCGGAGAGGTGGTCGACGAGTCCGCGCTGCATCTGGCGCTGGAGTCCGGCCAAGTGTCCGACGCCATTTTAGATGTTTGGGACCACGAGCCCGACATCGATCCAACGCTGTTGGAGCGCGCGCTGCTCGGCACGCCGCACATCGCCGGCTATTCGTGGGACGGCAAGCTGGCAGGGACTGTACAGGTCTACCTCGAATTGTGCCGGTTTTGGGAACTGCCGCCCACATGGGATCCGACCACCGTGCGACCGGACGCGCCACCTCCCGAGATCCAGGTGTGCGCCGACCACCGCGACGAGGAATCCCTACTCCACGAAGTGGTGCGAGGCGTGTATGACATTGAACGCGACGACCGTGCCTTACGGGGCGAAGGGGCGCCGCCCATGGAACCGTTGCCCGCACGGTTCGAACGCTTACGTAAACAGTACCCGGTCCGCCGCGAGTTCGCGTGGGCCCACGTGACTCTGCACGGCGGCTCGTCGAGCTTGAAGAAACGGCTAAAAAGTTTAGGCTTCCATGTGGAGCCGATCGAGTGACCTCGGTCGGAACGCAGACCAGGTGTGAAGGAATCAGCAACGACTGAACAGGAGGTTTCGATGAAGACCCGTTGGACTCAAGCTGTGTGGACGTTCTTCGCGTTGATGGTGGGAGCCCTGGGCGTTCGTGGCAAACCGCCGTCCGAAGACGAGATGGCCAAGGTGCGTGCGGCATTACCCGATTCCCCCATCGTTCGTCCGGCGGCGCCGCGTAAAGTGTTGATCTTCACCTTGACGAAAGGGTTCCGCCACGATTCCATCGAACTGTGTACGTTTGCCTTCACGGAGCTCGGAAAGAAGACCGGCGCGTTCACGGCCGAAGATACCGACGATCCCGGGATATTCATGCCGGAACGTTTGGCGAACTACGACGCGATCGTGTTCAACAACACGACGGGAACTTTGTTCGACGAGCCGGAGCGCAAGGATGCGTTGTTGAAGTACGTTCGGGGTGGGCGCGGCATTGTCGGCGTCCACGCCGCCACCGACTGCTTCTACAAATGGCCCGAGTTCGGCGAACTGATGGGCGGTTACTTCGACGGCCACCCGTGGAATGAAAAAGTGTACCTCAAGCTCGACGAGCCCGAGCACCCGCTGGTCGTAATGCTCAAGGAACTTCCCGAACTCGCCGTCGCCGACGAAATTTACCAGTTCAAGGATCCGTACTCGCGTTCGAAACTCCGCGTTCTGGTGAGCCTTGATACCACGCGCACCAACATGAAGAAGGATAAGATCAAGCGAACCGACGGGGATTTCGCTGTGAGTTGGGTTCGCCCGTATGGCCAGGGCCGCGTGTTTTACTGCTCGCTCGGGCATCGTCGGGAGATCTTTTGGGCCGCACCGATCCTCCGCCACTACCTCGCGGGCATCCAGTTTGCGTGCGGGGACTTGAAGGCTCCCATGGAGCCTCAACCGGCCGGGCGATGACCGGTCCGACTCCGGACGCTTCGTTCTCCGCGCTTGCTCACGGCTGGCTGTATCGGTTGGCTGAAGCGCGCACGAGCTGCCGCGCATATGAGAATCGGCCGGTTCCTGACGAGGCCATCCGATATGGGTTGGAATGTGCCCGGCTGGCCCCGTCCGCCTGCAATCGCCAACCCTGGCGCTGGGCCGTGGTGCGCCAGCCGGAACTCCGCCGCCGCTTGATCCACGAAGGATTCTTGCCCGGGTTGGGGCTCGCCTGGGCTGAATCGGCCCCCGTCCTTTGCGTCTTGGGCATGGTGCGGGACGTGCTTCCGCATCGGGTCGGAGCCGGCATCTCCGGAGTGGACTACCCCTGGATAGACGTCGGCATTGCGGGTGAGCATTTCGTACTCGCCGCGACCGAGCTCGGGCTGGGTACCTGCTGGATCGGATGGATTCGGCCTCGCGTGGTCCGGCGGTTGGTCGGCTGGCCATATCGAGTCCGACCCGTGGCCATTCTGACCGTCGGCTATCCAGCCGCCGGCCATACTCCGCTTTCTCCATCCCAACGCCGCCGTCCTTTGAACGAACAAGTGCTGTGGCTATAAACGGCCCCGCTTCAACCACCTTGGACGGGCCGCGTGAGTGCCGTTGGCTCGGACTGCCTTGAGGCTCAGGCACCTGAATGAACATTTGAGGAGGGAACACCCTGGTCGTGGCGACGGCGCGGCTGAACGATCTTCGCGCGGGGTGAGCGGCCGGCAGTCGGTCAAGTCTGGAACCTCCGTACAGTTCGTAGTTCTCTTGGAAGCCGTCGACCCGGGACACGCCCCCCAATCCAGTTGGTGACGCTTCGCGTGATCTTTTCAGAGCCCGTTCCCACACTGCCGCGCAAAACGCAGCGACTACTTAGACCAGTCGGGCAACTTCGAGAAGTCCGGCATGGGCGCCTCCCGGGCTCGGCGAATCCAGTCGGGATCTCCATACACACCGGCTCGATCGAGCGGCCACGGGCGGAACCCCAGCTCCCATGCCGGTGAATCGGGTGCCAGTTCGAACCGCCGGTTTTTCAAGTCCGCGAATTTCGGGTCGGCGATTCGCGAGCCAACTTCCAGACCGCGCCGCTGCCACTCTGACAGTGGATGTCCCGCGAAGTTCGTGGGCGTGCCTCCCACTTGCCAATAGAGGTTGCTTCGCGCCTCGACTGAAAGCTTCGACCAGGGGCCGTGCCAGACCTGCCCGGTGTCCCACACCACGATGTTGCGCTCCAGCACCACGCGCACTTCCGGTACACCTGAATTGGTCGGCGGAGGGATTCTGTCATCCCACCGACTCACGCGGATCTGAGCATCACGGCTGAATGCCAGGATATTGTTGCGAACGATGTTTCCACGCCCGTAGTGCTGATGGAACGATCCATCTTTTGTGTCGTGGACCACGTTGTTCTCCAACACGATCCCCGTGCTGCCCTCGTCGGTGTATAAGCCCCAACCGCCGTAGGTATGGGCCCAGATATGGTGGAACCAGTTCCCGTGTACCCGCGTGCCCTCGGACCGGCCCAAGGTGTATATGCCTCCCATGTCGCTAAGCCAGCCCATACCGAGGTGGTGCACGTGGTTGAACGCGATTTCGTTGGCTTTCGCCACACTGCGTCCATACCCCCACACCCAACCAACAGAAATACCGGTGTAGTAGAAGTCTCCAATGTCGTTCTGGCTCACGCGATTGGACGCGGAATGGCCAATCCACACCCCGCACGCGCAGGGAAAATGACGGCCCCCGTGGTGGAAGATGTTGTTGTCCACCACGATGGAGTGGGTGAGTTCTGCATCGGAGCGCGGCGGCGCGGTGTCCCCGATCTTCACGGCCCCCCCGCCCAGGTCGTGGAGATGGCAATGCTCGATGCGGCTATGAGTGCACCCTCGTCGGAACCAGATCCCGTGCGCGCCGGTATGGGCCAGCTCCAGGTTCACTAGCTCCACGTGCTCGATCCAGTCGGCCATCACGGCCGCTTCGATGGACGCAGCCGCCTGTTGTGGTTCGAACCCACCGGGAGGCGTACGATAGTCGGGGTACAGAAACGTCAGCCCCTCCAACCGAATCCGCGCCACTTTGGCCGTGGGTTGTCCTTCAAACACCAGGAGCTGAGGAGTCGCGGCTAACCACACCTCGGAGCTCTCGGGGCGTTCGCCAGGCCGCGGCCGATATTCGAGGCGGCCATCCGCTCTCACCGACCACTCCCCCGGCGCGTCGAGCGCGGTGGGAACATTCTCGAAGTACGCCAAGCACCCCCGGCTCATTGGGTTCCAAGGCTTCATCGCTTGGCCCGTCACGACCACGACTCCAGACACCCCATCCACAGCCACGATCCTTCGGCGCGTGTGATCCCACTTGTGATGTACCACCACATCCACGCGCTGGAGCTCTTGAGGCGACAGCTGGATCAGCGGCTGGAGTTCTTGCGGATCGAACTTGAGCCGCACCTCCGTGTATCCTTGCCGGGACCGATTGGTGGAAGGCGGGTGTTCCGTCACATCGCGCAGCAAGAACGCACCCGTGGACGGATGCCGCGCACGCACCGCACGTTGGCCGTTGACGAACAAATGCTCCGCGGTTCGGTGACCTTCCGGAAGCTGCAGGCGCCAAATGCCCTCCCCGTCCACTTCGAACCCTTGCACGCGGATGCCGGCCGAGAACACTGGCCGCTCGCCGGGCCAAGCCGCGAACACCGTCCGGCCGGTGGCCGGCGGGGAATCCGCGGGCGTGAACACCACCGGTGCGTCCAACTGCCATATGCCGCTCCGAAATAGCACGCGGACCTCGGAACGGACCGGCGACGTGGACCAAATCTGCCGGGCCAACTCCTGAGCGCGCGTCCAACTCCGTACCGGCCGGTCCACCGTGCCCGGATTCCGATCGTCGCCGTCCACCGCGACCACGATGTCGCACGCCACACCCGGATGCGTGCTTCGGCAACCCACCATGCCGCTCACGGCGAGCACCGCGAGCGCCAATGCCCCACTCACAGATCGCTTCATGAGGGACCTCCTTTCACCCACACGCCGTTGAGACACACCGCCACCGGCCACGCTCGGAACCTTCGGCCAGCAAACGGCGTATTTCGACTTCGCGATCGAAATCGTTCCGGATCTACCGTCCAGTTCGCATTGGAATCCACCACCACGATGTGGGCCGGCGACCCCGGGCGTAGCGAAGGGGCCGGTCGTCCCAGCACTGCCGCAGGCCCAACCGTCCAACGCCGCACCCACTCAAGAGGGGACATCCGGCCAGTCGCCACCAACACTTCCCAAGTCACGGCGATGGCAGTCTCTAGGCCAACGACGCCGAACGGGGCCGCCTCGAAGCCGCTTGCTTTCGATTCTGCCGTATGCGGCGCGTGGTCCGTCGCCAGGCAGGAGATCGTCCCGTCCACCACGCCGGCGATGAGGGCATCGCGGTCGGCACGAGTGCGCAACGGGGGGTTCATTTTGAAGTTGGGGTCTGCACCGGGAAGATCCTCTTCGCACAACGCGAGGTGGTGAGGGGTCGCCTCTGCCGTCACGGGCAGTCCACGGCGTTGCGCCTCGCGGACGCGTTCCACCGAAGCTCCGACGGAGAGGTGCTGAATGTGCAGGCGACAACCCGTCCGCTGCACGATGTCAATATCGCGCTCCACCACCCGAAGTTCGGCTTCCGCGGGAATTCCCGGCAATCCCAGCCGGCGCGCCACGGCACCATCGTGCAACACTCCGAGGTGTTCCGCCGCCGGATCCTGCGCGTGATCCAAAACCGGGCGATCCAGTTCCGCCAATTTCCGCATGGCGGCTTCCATCACTCGAGGGTCTGCCACCGTTCGGCCGTCGTCCGAAAACGCCACCGCGCCGGCGCGAATGAGTTCCTCGTACGGAGCCAGTTCAGTGCCCATGCGCCCGACTGTCAGACAGCCGCAGGGCCAGACCTGAACTCGACCTGCCTCTCGAGCCCGACGGCACTGCGCCGTGATCAACTCCGGCCGATCCATCGCCGGCACAGTGTTGGGCATCGTCACGACCGCCTGAAACCCGCCGGCCGCAGCGGCCGCTACACCCGTGACGATCGTTTCGGCCGCTTCCATGCCCGGCTCGCGGAAATGCACGTGGAGGTCGATGAAGGCCGGCGCCACATAGCGGCCGTCCAAGTCCCATGTCGGCGCCTTGCGTAGGGCAGGGTGTTCCGCTGCCTCGATGCGGCCGTCCACGATCCCGAGCGAACCGATCCGTTCTTCGGTCTCCGTGGGGTCCAGCAAACGTGCGTGAATCAATCGAACGATCATGCGTGGACGCAGTATAGGCAACCGTGCGCGACGGCCGCAAATTTGCCGACCGCTGATCTCGCGCCCACCGTGCCGGATCCGTGCGGCGTTCAGCTCCCGAAGCCCCACCTTTACAGCCGCCGGACCAAGCGGACTACCATCACGGAGTAGGCCGGCATCTCGAGCTGGATATTCGACGCGCTCGCCACCACTGGTACTTCTTCGGCGCGCACACGGTCGGGTTCCGCCATCGTGTTCCGCTCGTGCAAAGCGCCTGGGGCCACCCGCCATCCCCGAACGGAGCGAATGGGCGGCCCACGCAGTTCGAACACCGCGCGATGCGCTTCCGGCTCGGGGTTGACGAGTTTCAGGATCACGTCGCCATTCGAACTTCGCGTGGCCATCACCGACAACGGTTCGCCGGGTCCTTCCAGTGCAACGGCTTCCGGCGCATAGTGGTCACGCCACAGTTTCATGACCACGTAATTGGGCGCGGGGAACCAACCACCTGCGTCGAAATTGATCAACGCGTTGTCCCATGCCTGGGCCGAGACATGCCGTAAAAACAGAGCTGGGGAGGCCATGGTCACCACGTCGCCATGCCGCTCCATGGCGTTCAACAGCCCGCCAGCGTACAAGCCCGTGCGCCAGTCGCTCGACTGGGCATTCCACTCGGATACAAACAAACGTAACCGCGGGTTCCGAGAACCGCGAAACAAGTCTCGATACTCGGCGAAGGCGCGGTCTGCCCGCCGGAATCCGGCCGCAAACCGGTCCGGGTTCTCGTAATGGTGGATACTCAACACGTCGAACAACTCGGCCGCGCCGGCCACGAGTTTGGGATCCCATGCGCGAAAACTCTGCAGGTTGTATCCGGCCCCGCCGCACGCAATGATCACCAGGTTAGAGTCCAGCCGTCGCAACGCGGGCGCGAACTCGCGCACAATGTCCAAGTAGAGCTCGACGTCGTTGATGATCCACGCCTCATTGTCGAGTTCCCAGAGTCGTACGCCATAGGGTTCAAGATGTCCGTGTCGAGCTCGAACCGAGCCCCACCTCGACGTCGCAGGCCCGTTGCAGTATTCGACCCAATCCAACGCCTCCTGCAGGTAGTCGGACCGCGGCCGTTGGCGGTCGTGCCGGCCGGTGTTGATCACCAACAACGGTTCGGCCCCCACGGCGCGGCACAAGGCGATGAACTCGTCGGTCCCCAACGAATTCACATCCAGGTCGTCCCACATCCGGTGGGGGATTGGGCGGCGATCCACTTGGGGGCCGATTCCATCTTTCCAGCGATACCGTTCGGCGTACGCGCCGCCGGGCCATCGAATGAACGGCGGCCGCAAGGCGCGCACCGCGCCGAGAAGATCGGGACGGAACCCACCCGTCGCTTTGGCCGAGTCTGGCATCAGGCTGAACTGGTCCACGTGCACCTGTCCATCCCCCGCCAGCGTAAGTTCTATCGTAGCCGACCGAGCCGTACGCCCGGGGTCGAGCGTGACGGTGAATTCCGTCCACTGTGCGTGGGCGACGGGCGCGCTCGTCCAGCTAGCCAGGATGGTCCGGTTAGAATCCACGAGGCGAACGCACACACCGGCCGGCGCCTGCCCTCGGAGCCACATGCTACCGCGCAGTACGTCACGCGCGCGCACCGCGAGGTTCGATTGCCCCAGGCCGCACTCCGCTCCGTTGCGCACCAAGCTCACAAAGTACCGTCCGTTGCGCGCGTCCCCCTCCCTTCGCTGGACGCCATCGGCGGGGCCGAGAGAGTGCCAATGCCGGGCCACCATGGGAGTCTCCGGCACTTCAGGGCAGCCCAACCAAAGGATTTTTCCCGCAAGGTCCCGCACTTGAATGTTGCGAAACTCCGCCGCGGTTTCCCACGTTCCAATCCCAACCTGGCCGGAGCGGATCGCATCCGGCTCGGTGTCCTCGTAGTCCAACCACGGTTGTCCATCGAGGTCCGCGCGGATCCGAGTGCCAACACACGTGACGCGAATTCGGTACCACCGGCCCGTCTCGATGGCGACATCGCGCCGCGGCCCGACGGGTCCCTGTCGACGACGCGAAGGAGTGCATTTCTCGAACTGGTGATACCGGTTACCCCACCCGCCGAGGTTGGCCCAGTAGAACTGTTTCGGGCCTTGCACGCGAACCAACACCAGGAATCCTTCCTCGCCATCAAGTTTCCTGGCCTCTAGTTCGAACACATAATCCGCCCACGCTCGGTCGCCGAAGGTAAGGCGACGGTCCGGCTCCAACGACGATTGCACGATCGTCTCGCCCTGCTTCCACCATGCGTCTTCCGGCCCGTCCTCAAAGCTCCGGTTCCAAACCACATCTCCCCAAAGCCCGCCATGGCACGAATGGTAGATGTGTTCGAGGAAATGACCGTAGATCCCCTCTTCGATGCGGTGGGCAACTTGGCCCGGATCGACCATGTAACGAAACTCTCCGCCGCACGCCGCCACCGCCGCGCACCCCAGCCATGCACCAATCCGGCCCAACGCTCGACGACACCTCATGACTCGACATCCCTTTCGCGAATTTTCATTAGCCCTCCTAAATTAGTCAAACCGCCGAGCCACCGGCCGCGTTCCCGGGTCGAAGTTTTCGTGGGACGTCCGAGCCGAGTTCGTGCACTCGGGTCCGAGACCGGCGTGGACGCTCGCCGCGCCGAGCTCGCCTGGCCTTGTGGGGATTTTTCTTGCTACAGTCCCGTCCAATCCAACGGCAACAAAAGCCGCCCGTGCAGGATCGACGCAAGCCTCGCCCCACAGCGCGATGGACGGCCGAAACGACCGGAAGGGTATCGGGAAAAGTCGAGATGCACTCACCTCAGGCAAGCAAGGAAGCCTCCCTACGAAGTACGAAGCATCATGCGGTGGGGAACATCGAGGGCCCATCGAGCGCAAAGCGCTCTGCAGTGGACGCAACCGCTTTCAACCGACCGGTCCACAGAGTCCCAGAGTCACCTTTGACAACCCGGACGGCGTACCGCCTTGCCGTAAAACCCTACGTTCAATCCTCGCGATGTTCTCGCCGGCTGGGCCGGTGCCGCAGGGTCGGCGTCTTCTCATGGCGGGGGTCTCCTTCAAATTGAAGGAAAGCGCCGGCTCGCGAAAATTGCCGCGTACGGTTCGACAGGGGTTCGTTGGAAGGCTCGCTCCACGCCCAACGCAGCCGCCGCAAGCTCCGAACACCGTGCATTCCAATCCTCGCGAAGCCCATTGATACTCAAGGCGTTTCCGCAACTCGCCAACGTGTCTGACACCTTGGGCGGCCGAGCCATCTTGCACCACTACGGCGTAGCTTCGCCGCGCCGTGGCAGGGAAAGAACTGATCGGGGTTTCGGGCGGCGGAACGCCAGAACTATGGCATGCAGCCCCATCGGGCGAACGCGATAGCCTCCAAGGATTGGAAACTTCAAGCCTCCCACCGTCCAAGGATTGGAAACGCCGAGGCTCTCAATGTCCAAGGATTGGAAAATCAGGGTACGTCGTCCAAACCTTGAACTAGGAAGCGGACGGGGCCGGTTCATCGGACCTTGGAGGTACCTCACCTGATCCGGTGCTGGAGTGGACCTGCGGCGGTGAACTCGGCGCGGCGTCCCATTGTTTGGGACCTAGAATACCCCCCGAAACTACCAATCGGAGGGCTTCTTCCACAGACATCGGGAGGGGTTGGACCTTCTGCTCGTCGAGCAAAAGCAAATATCCGGACGTCGGGTTGGGCGTCGTGGGCAAAAAGACACGAACGACACGCCGGCCATCTTCGCTCGTCCCAACTCCACCGACGAACCCGATCGCATGACACCCCGGGTACGGGAAGTCCACGAGCACTACCTGTCCGAATGCACGTGGCTCTTTTCGGACCAACAAGTCCACCAAATTTTTGGTCCACGTGTAGACCGAGTTGACCAAGGGAATTCGGACCAGCAGCGATTCCCCCCACTTCATGAGGCGCCGGCCCAACATCATGCGGGTGAGGGTCCCGATGACGTACAGGAATCCCAGTAAGATCACGAACGCCACCAGGCCTGCCACGTACTCCGGCAGCCAATCCCGTGGTAATATTCGCGCAATGGGCCAGACGTAGCCCAGGACGAGGCGAAAGAAGATTTGCAACACCTTGAGGGTGACGGCAAGCGGAACCAGGACCAAAACCCCGGAGATCAACCGCGCGCGAATGTGCTGAATCAAGCGGGTCATGGGCAGCCGGGCGGAACCATACCACCCGCGACCGCCGTGATCAACCACGCGAAGTGACTCGAAACGGACGCGCGGATCCGCGCTGGTTTACTGTGTCAACGCGGCCATAAGGACATTGATCCCGATGGCCAACGATCCAGCTTCGTCGTACGCCCACGCGTACGGGTTGGGGGAAAGTTCCCAACCACCCGCCAACCCGAATGGGCTGTAGACCACCGCCCAGTGCCCATCCACTTGAATTCCTTCCAACCTCGGGGGGATGCGAGAACTTTTCATGGGCTGGCTCAACGCCGGCGTGACCCCCACACTTTCGATTCGGTTGGGGATTTGGAAGATCACATCCGTCGTCGGAATCGCGGCCAGCGGCGCCTCGGGCCAGACGCGGCGCATCTCGCGGCGAAACGCCTGATCGAACGCAACGCGACCGCAGCAGGCCTCCGCGAATAGGAAACCTCCCCGACGCAAATACTCACGCAGATTCTGTACTTCCTGCGGCGACCAGCGAAAGTCCTCGTGCCCCGTCATGTACAACAATGGAGAATCGAACAACGTCGGATCCGACAGACGGAGCTCTTTGACGGCAAATTTGACTGGCACGCCAGTTCGCTGATGGAATTGCTGCAACAGGACGGATAGGGCCTTGTGGCGGGTCTTCCATTCCCCGTCGTACACGACTTGCGCGACGCTGATCTTCCCGGCCGAGGTAGGCTCCACATCCACGAATTGCAAACTCTGAGCCAGCTGCCGCGCCCAGGCCCGTTGGGCGGTTGCGTAGGCCATCAAGTTGACGCCAAGTTTGCGCGCCGAGTCCACCGTGTAGGCGCGCAGGCTGTCGTCGGTGTTGCCATCCCACCCGATACCGAGTCCCCAGCGCGATACCACCGCGACCACACGGCAATTGATCGTCACAGCGTCCAACCACGGAGTAGACTCGGTGTAGCCGGCCTCGCGTACGCCGGAACGGTACTCCACCCGATCCAAGTCGTAGTAGGTATGGAAAATCGGATGATCCGGGCCCAGCCGTTGGACGGGCACCTCGGGGAAGATCGCGCGCAGCTCTTCGATGGCGGAATCGTAGAACGGTTTCGAGCCGGCCGCTGCGTCGTAGATGATCATCCCGCCCGCCAACAAGTACTTGCGCAACCTCGCACGTTCGGCGGGCGTATGACGTATCCGGAAATGCCCCGACCGAAAGAGAATCGGGTTGCGTTCCGGGTCCTCCGAAACCTCCTCCAACGACTTCACCTCGCAGGCAAGGTGAACGTCCATCATGTTCTTCATCTCGCGGAGCAAGTTGTTGAGGTCATCCGGCCGGGTGGCCCAATCCAACATGCCTTTGTCCGAGCGAATTTTGACGAACATAATCGGTGGGTTGGGAGGGTTTTTCTTCTCCGATCGCGCTTGTGGCACGACCGGCGGTGGCGGATAGGGGATGTACGACTCGCCCGACGACATCCGAGCTGGCGGGGGCGGGGGCGGTTGCCCCACCACGGGTGGCACGAACCCAGGTTCGTCGGAACCATCCCCAGGGAACAAGATGTAGGCCGGAGCATGTGCCACCCACATCACGGCCCACAGCACACCGACTGTGACAAGGACTGACCACTGCTTCATGACGATCCTCCTTGGACTCATTTGGCCTTCGGGTCCACTTCTTTCAACAACTCCTTGCCGGCTTTCGGCGCCGGACGGTCTTTGAAGTCTAACAGCGCCGGCCGCAGGAGCCACTCCACACCACGGGACGAGCGTACGAAGATCAACCGACCGCGCGCCGCCACATGGTCGCCGAGCTGCACGGTCCGAGCCAACGACAACGAAGCACCGCTTTCAATCACGAGCGACAGGGGTAAGTCGGATGCTGGCTCGCGGGTGGAAAGAACCAGCCCAGAGCCAGTCGGCGCTGGCTGGATGGATTCGATGCGCAGGTATCGGAACGTGTGGAGTAAATTCGTATGAGCCGCCTCGAGTTGCGCGCGTCGCTCCGTCGAGGCTTCTACCCAGGCCAACGCGAAGTCATTCCCATTGCGTACCGGTTCGGCCCATGTGGGGCCCAGGCAACATGTCACCACCGACAGCCATCCGACCGCCCACCGACCGCGGCAAAACCTTGGCCGCGCCCCATTGCGCAACGAGAGACCTGTCCACAACGCCGGCCCGCTCCATGCGATCGGGCATGCCAGGACCTGGGCCCATTTCGGCAACACGGTCCATTCACCTCTTCACCACTACCATAGACCCCGACTGGGACGAGTCAAGCAACCTGTGGCCAACAGGTCGCTGTGGAGCCGGGTGACGAACGACGCATGCAACCGTCATGTGCTACGCCGTCCTGGCAGATCGTCCCTGCCAAGCCACGTGCGAATCATGGTTTCCTCGACCGCCAAGGCGGACGGCGGTGGAAGGACCGGACGGTCGAGCTGCGCTGGCGAGTGGCGATTCCCCAGGGCGCGCGCCGCTTTGGAGACCCCTTGGACAACACCCGTCCAGCCTCGAGGTTGCTCTGGTGCGACCTACACTTCGGTCCCACGCGCCATTGCGTGGCTGCAGCATGCCGGGGCTTCTCTCAACGTGGCGAGGCGTCCCGCGCAGGACGCAACCGCCAGTAGCCGGCAAGCAAGCTGCCCAAGACAGAATGGCAGGTGGCGGAAAGCGCACCCGGGAGCGTGGCCGAGGGCATGGTGGGAAAATTGCTGTGCGCGAGGACGGTGGCCAATCCCGAGTTCTGCATGCCGACTTCGATGGAGACGGTACGGCAGACCGTGGGGGGGAAGCCGAACAACGCGGCGAGCCCATACCCCAGTCCAAATCCGCCTACGTGAAGCAGCACCACCGCGGTCAGCAAACGAACTCCACTCTGCCGGACGACGTCGGCGTTTTGCCCGAGGATGCTGGCGCAAATTAGCGCGATCGTCACCACTGCGATGGGTGGTGCGACGGGTAGAATCCACCGCACCAGCCCTGGCGCGCCATGGTGCAGCGCCAGGCCGGCCACTACCGGCAACAGAACGACTTGGGCGGTGTCGAGCAGCAGCTTGGCCGCGTCCACGGGGATGTACGCACCGGCGTAGAACTTGGTTAGCGCAGGCGTAAAGATCACGGCCGCCAGTGTGGAACACATGGTCATCAACACCGAAAGCGCCACGTTCGCTCTCGCGAGATAGGTGACCACGTTCGAGGCCGTACCGCCCGGGGCGCATCCGACGAGAATGAGGCCCACAGCCAGCGGTGTCTCCAACCGCAGCGCGCGCGCCAACCCCCAGCTGAGCAAGGGCATGATGAGATACTGACCGGAAAATCCAATGGCGACCGCGCGAGGCATCGTGAACACGCGGCGAAAGTCCGCCAACTCCAGCGTCATACCCATCCCGAGCATAATGACCGCCAACCCGCCGACGATCCAAGGGCCGCGAAACCACGTGAACGCCTCCGGCCACTTCAGGGCCGCGACACCGCCGAGTACCACCCAAACGGGAAACAAGTTCGTGAACGTTGAAAGCGCGCGAGACATCGGGGACCCATTCATCGGGATTTCCCCGCCACGGGTCCCGTCGGCACGACTTCCAGCACCGCACCTCGGGAAAACCCACCGCCCTCGACCACCACCGCCAGGGCGGAGGCTGGTCGGACTTCTACGATCCGGATTCGTCCCAAACTGCGGCCTGGAATCTCATCGATCACATCACCCGTGAGCGGATCGGTCACGCGACGGGGCAGCTCGCGAACGCGGAACTCGGTGCCGGTCTGTAGCCCGACGTTCGAGCCTCCATTCACCAAGACCCGACCCTCCTCCAGCACTTCCGCGATGCGGGGAGTCCAGTACTCAGGTGGAAGGCTGTCGAGAATACGGCGGACGGCATCGCGGATCGCGGCTTCGGTCGCCCGACCTAACGGGGTCTGGAAAAACGCGTCGCCCCCGAACGCTAGCTTTCGGTAGTCCACCGATCCTCCCAAAAACCCGCTCCGCGCGGTCCCGTCGGCGCGGACCGAGGCGATCACTTCTCCGGTCTCCACGTCCGTGATGCGCAAGTTCAACGACACGCGAGCCGCCGACCCACCCAGCCACGCGCGCAAGGTACTCGTTGAAAACCAACCACTCGAGTCGCCTGTGACCGTGAAGTCCGTGATGACCCCACGAATGAGATAGCGTGCGTTTTTCAACCGGCCTGTGGCCACGCGGCCCTCGGGGCGAAAGAGCGATTTGCCCTGCCGAAGCAATTCGTTCAACGTGTCGTCCAGGTGCTTCCGCTCGAGCACGATCACGCGGTCGGTCTTGAGGAGCTCCGTGATGAGCAAGTCCGCCATACCCCCGCCCAGCTTCCACTGACCAACGAACGCGGACTGGTTTTCGAACTCGGCGACCGCCACCACCGGACGGATGAGCAACGCCGGCAGATGCGCGGGTTTTTCCGGCGGGCGTCGAGGCTCATAGGTCGGCGTGCGGCAGCCCAGAAGCCCGGCGACCACCACCGCCGCCCACCGAGCTCGCGCCCGGCGGAGGCGTCGCGATGTTCTGAACGTACTCCGAGTCATGGACGTGACAAAAGCTCGCGGATCGTCCAACGGATTTCGGGATCCGGGTCATTCGTATACGCGCGCAAGATCGATCGGACCATGGACAGGCGCGCCGCCAGTTCGTCGCGCGCGCGGGCGCGCACACGGGGGTCGTCGTGCGCGAGTTGCTGCACCCAGGTTACGATCTCGGCGGTGTTGGTCGGCGCGGCGTCCGGAGTACCGCCCGCTGCGTCCGCCGCACCCAACTCGGGCATCCCGACCATCACATCGCCGGCGTCCTCGACGCGCTGCGCGTCGATGGAGGAAATTCGCCAGCGGTCGCCGATTTGGACCCACCGCACACGATACCGCAGGTCCGACTGCTGAAAGCGCAATTCGGCCTCGCCTTGGTCCGGATCAACTTGTTCGCCTACGAGCATGGCGGGCTCTTGTTCGAGAACTTCCCGAAGCATGTCGAGGTAAATCCCTCCGAACAGCCGGCGCGCGGCGGCTAGAAACTCGGGGGACAGATGGCTGCAAAGTTGGCGCTCGGTCTCTTGAGGGTCTTGGTCGTCGTCGGCCTCGAGCAGTTTTTGCAATGCTTGCCATTCCTCGCGCGGCGAACGGACCGGCCGGAGCTCGGATTCAGGCTTACCCTGAGCACGTAAGAGCTCGCGCGCGGAGCGCCGCAACTCGGGTGGAACCGGACGAGTGGCCAGCCACCGCAGGTCGGCGAGCGCCGCTTCCGCCGCACCTGCCCGCAAGTGAGCGCGCGCTCGTAACCAGCGCGCCGCGGCACCCAACTCCAGGGACTCCGGCTGTGCCTCGACCACCTCCGTGAGGGCTGTCACCGCCGCCGAGGCGTCGCCTCGCTCCAGGGCGAGTCGGCCATCGTTCAGCCGCGCACTCCACACCAGTGCGGCGATCATCCCGGCTCGAACAACTTCATTCGTCATGCCTACCGTCCCGCGCGTCCCAACTCGCGCGCTCCAACTGCACGCCGATTTGGTACCACGCATCCGAACGCGAATCCATCCACACGACCGTTCAGAACCATCCAGACTGACCGGAGAACGTGGTATGGCCGTGGCCGACGAAACATTCTACGACTGTCCCGGCCGCCGTGCGACTGAGAGGCTGCCTTTCCCTGCGCTCGTCAACACCCCCACCCGGGCCACCGACCTGTCGCCATAGTGCAAGTGCCTCGAGCCCCGGCGATCCGTGCGCGAGTGCCGGGCCGGTTCGGGGCGGCCCCGCAGCTACGAACGATCTTCGGACCGGTTGAGCGGTTCCTCGGGTTGGTTGGGCGCCGACGAGAGAGCGTCCGACTGCGAACGCAACCGCGCCAACCGTGGCAAAGGAATCCGCTGCATGAGCTCCGCGCCCGCGGCGATGATCGGCTCTCCGGAACCGAACCGGGCAAGAAGAGTCCACGTGCTGACTTTTTCCACGGGTCGTACTTCGCGGAACAATGGCACGAGAAACACTGCCGCGAGCACTCGAAGGATCCCCGATACGACGAACACCACCGGCAACGGCGACAGCAGATGCATCCGCCACGGACCGAGGGTCCACTCGGTGGGAACGGCATCGGCCAACGTGGCGCCAATGACGTTGGCGCCAATCAGCGTCGCCACGGCGTTGAGGAGCCCGTTGTAGCTGGCGACGCGGGCACGCTTGGGGGGTGTCACCGCGTCGTAAAGGAAGTTGGTCGAGGCCAAGTTGAAGCCCGCCCACACGAAGCCCGACAAAGCCTGCACGAGCATCAGTGGTCCGAACCCTGTGAAGACGGCCCACAACAGAGGCAACACGGGCAGCAGCACGCTCGTGGCCTTGATTACAACACGGGCGCCGTGGCGGTCACAGACCACCCCCCACCACCGATAGACCAGAAACTGGGACAGTAACTGGACGACGGTGTTGAGCATGAACTGGGCATAGGTCCAGTGCAGGTCACGGAGCATGTACACGCTAAAGAAGGGGCCTGCGACATTGACCGCGCCGTTCATGGCCGCCACCGCGATGCTGAAGCGCGTGAAGTTCGAACGGGGCGCGCGACGGAGGTAGTCCCAAAACGAGAAGTACGCGTCCGGCGCGCGTTGGTACGGAGGCTCGTAGTGCTTCGTGAACAGCCACGAAGACGTGGCACGCGCGCACGCGGCGAGGAAAAACAGCGTGGCGAATCCCAGGAGCGGGCGTTGCCACCAGTCTCGAAACAGCGAGAGCCAGCCCGCGGCGACCACCATGGCGATCACGGTCGTTAGCGTGAGAACTCCGTTGCGCAGGCCAAAATAGCGGCCACGGTCGGTGGGACGCGTCACGTCGCCCATCCAACTAGCGAACGCGGCACTACCGAACGCACTGGACCAGGCCAAGATCGTGGTTAGGGCCAACAACCACGGAATCGGCTGAGCCGCGGCCGAAAACGCCAGGATGGACATGCCCAGCCAGCCGGACGCTTGGACGGCGGTGGTAGTGATCAGAATCCATTTCCGACGGCCCGTGCGGTCACTCAGCCAAGCGCCGGCGAGCTGCGCCAACGCCCCAATCACCATGGGGGCGGCCCCGAGATAGGCCATGACCTGGTTGTTGGCGCGCAACAACACGGCGAACGGAGGCAAATAGGTGTCGCCAAAACCGTACATGACCGCCCACGTGGCCCCCTCGAATAGCGAAAGGCGCCGCGTGCGGCGACATGCGGCTTCGACGTTCAGGTCGGAGTGAGTGACCGGGGAACTCGTGGACATCTGAGTCAGGATAACCTGAAGCCTACATGTCGCCAAACCGGGGGCACTCCACGATGATGACCCGTCCGACCATTTAGGAAGCTCCTTGGATCGTCTCGAACCACCCTCACCCCGGTGGAGGGTCGCAAGGCGACCGAACAGTGCCCCGCGCGGCAAGACTCCGAACCGCGCGCTGAACTTCGCCATGGGCACAATTACGAGCTTCGGCCAACCACGAACTCCCGTCGCGAAGGGTGCCAAGGAATTTGACCTGACGCTTGGCCGCGCTGAAATACCCGCGAACTGTGTTTCGCGACCGGATCCATTCGGCCGTCCATGGCGATGCTAGAGGGGTTCGACCATTGCTCGGCGCAACCCCTGCGAGGTGCAGATCCACGAACTTCACCTTCGAAGATACGTAGTCCGGCAGGGGTGAATTATTGCAACGGCATGGAGCACGTGCTAAAAAAGCTCTTTCGTGCGGAAGGATGTGACGTATGAAGCCAGCCATCGGAATTGATTTCGGGGGTACTGCCGTCAAGATCGGTTTGGTGAACGATCGAGGCAAGTTGTTGCGCGAGGATGGCTTCGCGACGGCCGACGCGCATGGGGTGAAGGGTTGGCTGGACGCCGTCGCAGCGGCTCTGCAACGAATGGGGCTCGATCCCAACCATCTATCGCGGCAAATCTCCGGCATGGGCGTGGGCGTACCCGGGTTCGTAGACTTTCGACGAGGGTTCATCCACGACCTCACCAACGTGCCGGGGTGGACGGGCGTGTCCCTGGCCGCGCTCCTCCGACGCCGCTTTGGTATTCGCGCCGTGGTGGACAACGACTGCAACGCCATGGCGTTCGGCGAGGTGTGTTACGGGGCCGGTCGCAAGTTCCGCCACGCGGTCTTTCTCACCCTGGGCACCGGCGTCGGAGGTGGAATCGTGTTGGACAAGAAAGTTTGGCGCGGGGCCTACTCGATGGCCGGCGAAATCGGTCACGTGTCCATCGACATGTACGGAGTACGCACCAAGACGGGACGCGGCGGGCTGGAGGAATACGTCGGCATCGAGCCGCTGGTGGCGCGGGCCCGGAAGCTACTCCGGAAGCGGACGTCCATCTTGCCGGACATGGTCCAAGGGGATCTCTCGAAGTTGACGCCTCGCCATCTCGCAGAAGCGGCGGCCCAAGGCGATTCGGTGGCTTTGGAGGTGTTCGATTTCATGGCAGATTGTCTGGCCACCGTGCTGGCCGACGTCACCTATTTGCTCCAGCCGGAAGCCTTCATCATCGGCGGCGGGGTGTCCGCGGCGGGGAAGGTATTGTTCGAACCTTTGCGCCGACACCTCGATGAACGCCTCAGTCCTTTCTTCGCAAAATTGATCCAGGTCCTGCCGGCAGCGTTGGGCAACCGCGGCGGCATGATCGGCGCGGCCACGCTGGTCCTGAAAGGCTAAGATGCGCCGCCCGCCCGTTCGCGAGCGCACCGTGGTGGTGACCGGTTGTTCCTCCGGCATCGGACGTGCCGCGGCCCACGTCCTTCGTGATCGCGGTTGGACGGTTTGGCCGACGGCACGAAAGCCCGCGGATCTCGACCGTCTACGCCAGGCAGGGTTCGATCCAATCCCGCTGGATCTAGCGGACGCCGTATCGGTGGCCGCAGCGGCGGACACAGTGCTTCAACGTGCCCGCCATGGCTTAGGGGGCGTGGTCAATAACGCGGGCATCGGGGTGCCCGGATTCATCGAGTCGCTCAGCCGGGACGCCCTGCGACACCAATTCGAGGTGAATGTGTTCGGTCTGGTCGACTTGACGAACCGGCTCATTCCGACCTTCCGCCGTCAAGGCTGGGGGCGCATCGTCAATGTCAGTTCCGTACTCGGTCGGCTGACCATTCCGAAGATGGGAGCGTACTGCGCTAGCAAGTTCGCGCTCGAAGCCATTTCCGACGTTTGGCGCGTGGAGCTGGCGAGCGCGGGGATCGGCGTCAGCATCGTCGAGCCGGGCCCGATCGCAACCGAGTTCGGCCAGAACGCCTTGGCACAAGCCGAACGGTGGCTGGTCCAAGAAGATTCGCCCTACCGAGATCTTGCGCGCGCGGAAATTGAGCGGCAGCGGTCGTATCGTTCACGCCACCGAACCTGGTTCGAGCGTCCACCGGACGATGTGGCCCGCGTCATCGCACACGCGTTGGAGTCCACACGCCCTCACCGACGGTACTCCGTGACGGTGGTGGCTCACCTGGGAGCGTGGGCGGCGCGTTGGTGGCCGGCCGCGATTCTCGACTGGTTGAACATCCGCAGCCTCACTCCGCCGGCGAACCCTGCTTCAGCGGGCCCGAGTCCGACGTAACCGAGCTCGGTGAACGAGCCGGGGCGTCTTCGGCCATCCGCACGGGATCAAGAACCCATCGGCGGTTAAACCAAAAGTACTGGTCCGGGTGCGCACGGATGTCGGGCTCGATGGCATCGACCACGCGCTGGAGTAGCCGCTGGATCCGCTCCGCGCTGGGCCCCTCCACCGCGTTCGGATCCAACGGCGGGTGGAGGTGCACGCAGTGAGTTGTCCACGACGTGCGATAGACCGTGCACGGCACGATGGATACATTCGCCAGGATCGCGAGCGACGGCACCCCGCGACCCAACCAAGCTGGATGGCCCAAGAAGCGCACCGGGACGCCCTGGGGTGAGCGGATGTCCACGGGAATCGCAAGCACATCTCCGGCTTGGAGTCCTCGGACCACGGCGCGAACGTTGAGGTCGGTTCGAGAAATCATGCGGGTTCCAGTACGCTCGCGCCAGCGTTGCACCCACCGGTTGAACCACGGGTTTTTTTGCGGAGCCCCCAGCACCACCAAGGGCACGCCGAACCATGGGCCGATCAACCCGGCCAGTTCCCAGCTTCCCAAGTGGGGCAACGCGAGGATGACCCCACGGCCTCCAACGCGGGCCGATTCCAGATGTTCGAAACCGACGACCCGCACATGGAGGTCGCACCACTGTTTGGAGAACCGGGGCGCGTGGAGGGCATCCACCAGCGAGGCGAGGAAATTCGCGAGCGCACGCCGCGCGATCCGCGCAACTTCGCGCACCGAGCACGCTGGGCCCATCACCTGTTGGACGCGCCGGCGCGTTTCCTTCCGTCGCCACCCCAGTGCATCCAACACCACGCCGGCCGCCGCCGCGATGCGCAGCGCGACGGAGTGAGGAAGGTGGCCGAGCACCCCGACCGCGGCACGCAGTCCGACGTACTCCAACACGTGGCGCGGACGTACCACGGCACGGCGGCCCCGCAGCCGATCTTCGCGACCCACTACTCGCTGATCTTAATGGCTTCGACGGGGCAGTTACTGGCTGCGTCCCGAACGGCCTCTTCCAGCTCAGCCGGAACGACCTCGACCTTGGGCTTCGCGACGTTGCCATCCATCGCAAAGACATCCGGCACAGTATCGCAGCACAGCTCGCACCCTGTGCAAGTATCCGCATCAATCGTGACTTTCATTGGGCGTCTCCTTAAGTCATCGGTGTTCTTCGATTCAACCGAGGGCGTATTTCGCTTTGTACTCTTCCAAAATTCGGATGTAGTTAGCGCGCTCGAACGCCGCTGGGTTCGCAACGGCACGCTGGCTCATCGCACCGCGCATCTGCTCCACGGAGTCGTACTCCTTGGAGGTCATCCAAGCTTCCAGTTCCTGGATCATGGTGCGCAGGTGGCCAATGCCGTTTCGCAGCAGCGCCGAACAGACCTGCACCACGTGGGCGCCAGCCAGGATCAGTTTGGCAGCGTCCAGGCCAGACTGCACGCCTGTGGTGGCCGCCAACGAAAGGTTCACCCGCCCGAACAGAATAGCGATCCAGCGTAGGGGCAGCCGCATTTCCCACGGCGTGCTCAGCTGCAGGTCCGATCGAACCTCCATCTCGTCCAAGTCGAAATCCGGCTGGTAGAACCGGTTGAACATGACCAAGCCCCGCGCACCGGCCTGCTCGATCCGGCGAGCCATGTGCGGAATAGAACTAAAAAACGGACCGATTTTCACCGCGACCGGAATGTGGACGGCCGCCGTCACCGCGGAGATTACGTCCAGATAAAGCTGTTCCACTTCGACGCCGGACTTGGCGGGATCGGTCGCAATGTAGTAGACGTTCAGCTCCAACGCGTGGGCTCCGGCCTCCTCGATTTGTTTGGCATAGGTGATCCACCCCTCGTGCGATACTCCGTTGAGGCTGCCGATCACGGGGATGGAAAGGCTTTGGCGCGCTTGATGGATCAAGTCCAAGTACTGCGTCGGCCCTACTTGATACTCGCCGAGATCGGGAAAGTACGAGCGGGCTTCCGCATAGCTCTCAGCTCCCGCGCTGAGCAGGTGATCCAGCGCTTCCACGTCATAGTGGATTTGTTCC
>Ga0272449_1001244_pt1 | contig 27010 bp, 33 predicted proteins | sample YNPCB0241_FD_198679 | JGI IMG/M metagenome (GOLD analysis project Ga0272449, IMG submission 198679) | Hot spring sediment microbial communities from Yellowstone National Park, WY, United States - YNP-CB-024-1 | ecosystem: Environmental > Aquatic > Thermal springs > Hot (42-90C) > Sediment... | reverse complement strand
TTATGCTTGCAAAGGTCTACAATAATGGCTTTTCCCTTGCTTTTTAGAACCTCTTTAATGCTTTGGAAAACTTTTTCTGGTTGGATGCTGTGGTGAAGCATTAACGTTGAAAATACCGCATCAAATCGGTATGGGATGTCAAAATATCTTCTTGCTTCTTTTACGCTTCCTTTAATGTTTTCTGCCAAGCCCACGAACAGTGTTATACTAATTCTTTTCTTTTCTATTGACATGAGCATGGCTGGAGTCGCATCCACGGCATAAAATTTGACCTTCGGAAATCGTCGACGAACTCTATCATATAGTCTAACCGTGAAAAAGCCCGTTCCAGCACCGACATCTAAGACTTTTGCATTTACTGAAAGCCTTGGAGAAGCGAACAAAAATTCAAGATGATATTAACTATTTGGTTTATTCCGTTTTCTCCAAGATAGTCTAGGAGTATTTTGTCTCTTTTTTCCGCTTCTTCAGTTGTAAAATGTTTGACTTCCTCTGCTAATAATTCCGGATTAGGGGCGTTTAGTTTTCTGAAAAGTTTATTAAGCTGCACATTTTGAATATAGTTTTTAAAGGACATGTCTTTAACACAGCCGCTGGTTGCTTGGTTTGACCCCATAAACTTTTATGCTTGCAATTTTGAGGTTTTTAGCTTCTGGATCGCTTATTATATTCTCTAGTGGGAAGATGGTTTCTTCAATCACTTTTACATCCTGAAAGCCTGCCTGTTTAATCAAGTTCAAATATTCTTCCTTCTTCACCGCTCCTGAAATACAACTAACGTATGCATCGGCATTTTCTTTTATGGCAGGGGGAAGTTCACTTAAAAGCACAAGGTCAGAAATTATTAGTCTCCCACCGGGCTTTAAAACTCTGAAGGCTTCTTCAAAAACTCTATTTTTGTTTGGCGAGAGATTAATTACACAGTTTGAAATCACAACATCAACAGAACCATCGGCCACTGGTAAATTTTCTATCTCTCCAAGTCTAAACTCCACGTTCTTATAATTGCCCTTTCTAGCATTTTCCCTCGCCGCATCTATCATTTCAGGCGTCATATCTACACCAATAACTCTTCCACTATCGCCAACCCTTTTTGAAGCTAAAAAACAATCAAGACCGCTTCCCGAGCCTAGATCAAGAACTACTTCTCCCTCTTTCAATGACGCTAAGGCAACCGGATTACCGCAACCCAGACTAAAAACGCCCTCTGGAAGGGACCTTAATTCTTCTTTGGGATACCCAAGCCTTTTGTAGCTTTTTTCTCGACTCACTGTCCCCTGGCAACACGAACTTGAGCAACAACTACTTCTCTTCTTCGCTATTTTAGCGTAATTCTTTCTCACAATTTCCTTTATCTTGACCCCATCCATGACGCATCCCGCGCTAACCTAAAACTTCGCTAAGGATAGGGCTGAGAAAACTTTTAACGGACTCCCCAAGATTTTCCGCTTTCACCATAATAAGGCAACAAACTTCATCCCCACGACCACAAATTATAATCGCCAGCTTATCATTAGGCTTAAGTTTAATCTTCTCCCTAACATCCTTTGGAAGAACTATCTGACCCTTCGAATCCACCGTAACCACAGCCTCAACACCACAACATTTCACTTCGCCCTTCATGGCTTCTCATTAAAAGAGAACTTTTCAGAATATTTAAATTTTTCTGAATTTTCAGATAAAGCGCACCAGAAGTCATAATGCCATGTTGAAAAGTGGAACATGCCAGACCCAGCAAAATGCCATTGGAAAAAGCGAGAAAAGCCGGAGATGAAATAAAGAATAGGGTTTTAGAGCTTATAGAAAGAATTAAACGTGTGGGATCATAGACTCAAATATGGCGGCATAAATTAATGTTGAGGTGGAGCGAATAGTGAAGGCGTATATGGGTTTAACCTGTAAGCCTGGTTCTCACACTGAGGTTTTGAAAAGGCTTCTAAACTTGTGTATTCGTGAGCGTGGCAGCGTGTGTTTCTCTGAGCAGGACATTTTCCTGCTTTTCGGTCCAATTGATATACTCATCCCTTTTCATGGATTGAAAAGTTTAGAGGAGTTTGTTGAGAGGGCCTTCAATCCCATAAGGATTATTGGCGCGGAGGAAGATTTGATAACCAAGACTTTAAGCCTTATTGTAGTATCGGAGGGCCCAGCGCTTGTTGAAAAACCCTTTGCCTTCCTATTCTTAAATATTAAGCCCAAAAGCCTAGAAGAAGTGCGGAAAAAGCTTCTGACAATTCCCAATGTGTTAACGGCGGACAGCGTATTAGGACCATATGACATAATATGCGCGGTAAAAGCGAAAGACCATATGGAACTTGAACAAACAGTCTTAAATATACAGAATATTCAGGGCGTAGAGGGTCTAATAACGTCAATTGTTGCTCCGATAAAGGTTTTACCAGAGTGGTGACGCTAACAGAAGACGCGGTCAAGATAGCTGGGGAGTCAGAGAAAAGTCAGCTGTCAAATTGGTTGCCAATGTTGTGCAATCCATAGACCCAACCATCTAATGAAGATTAGCGTTTGCGAAAGTGCAAAGGAAGTTTACTGATTTTTAAGTATTTATTTAGGATTCATAATTTATTTATTGTCTCTACGTAGTTTTGGTTATGGGCTTTACTGTGGAACAATCTTACATGATAGATGTTGCAACGTTATTCCATTCGCTGCTTTTTGCTTATCAAAAGTCAGTTAAGGAACTGCTCGGCTCAGGATCCGCCATTTTTGTGCACCCAACGATTGAAACACTAAACAAAGTTGAAAGGAAAAGAGGCTTAAATTTGCTAAAAGGTAAAAGCTTAGATGAAGCCTACGCCAACCTTTCAAACTTCTTTTTAAAAACTGGAGTCGTTAAAGAATTTGATTTTCAAAAAGTTGATTCCAAAAAATACGTGCTGAAAGTTGACGGTTGCATTTGGGCAAGCCACATCCATGAGGAACTTAAGCCAGAAGATGTAACATGTCCATATGCCCTTCTCGCTATGGCCGTATTTGAAAAGGTAACTGGGAGAAAAGTTAAGGTTGCAGACTCCATCTACCTTCAAACTGGAACGGAAACAACCATAGAGGCGCTAGAGCCAAAATAAATAAAATGCCTCGAATGATGCTAAAAGAGGGTAACATTCGTTAGATGAAGGCACGTTTTGGAGCATCAAAAGTAATTAAAGGTTTATCTTTAAAATTTTAGGTTTTTCTTTTAAACCAACCTGCTTCAGTCATGATTTTAATGGCGACTTCATTACTTGGTCCATCTCCCCTTGCAATGTTTACTGAGGCACCTTCGCCGACGGCTTCGACTATTCTGGCGACTGCTTTATGTGTGAAGCCTGGGCATAATATGAAAGCGTGAACCCCTGCCTTTCTAAGTTCTTTGCATACTTCTATTGCTTCATCATCGTTTTTGACTAAAACGCTCGTGAGCTCGTAGAGAGAGGTCTTAACAGTGCACCGATGTTTAGCTGGGTCTGCGTCTGGAACATGCGCTATAAAAGCAGCCTTAAATTTTTCAACCATAATAATCGCAGGTTTAATTATTGTTCATGAAATATTAAAGGTTTTATGACTCCTATGCGAATTTATGCTTGGTGCTAGAAACTATCAAGCGTATGCTGTTTGGGTGTTGTCATGTTTAGGAAGGGGCTCTTTTTGTTATCATCAGCCATGGCGTCTTTTATAACTCCATTTATATCGATAGCTGTGAGTGTTGCCCTTCCATCTATAGCCAAATCCTTTAACTTGGATATGGCTTCAGTTAACTGGTTTGCCAACGCCTTTTTAGTATCTATGGCTTCAACCATACTGCTGCTGGGGGTTGTGGCGGACTGGCTTGGCAAAGAGCTAATGTTTGTTATTGGCGTGACAGTTTTTACGACCACGGCTTTTTTGGTTCTATTTGTTGGCGACTTCACATGGCTTCTACTCTTGAGGTGCGTGCAGGGTTTGGGGGCAGCAATGATTTCAGGAACTGCTGTTGCAATACTTGCCAGCTTATTCCCGAAAGAAACGGGCCTCGTTATTGGAATAAATACTACAGCTGTTTATGTAGGAACAACGCTTGGACCTGTTTTAGGCGGTTTCCTGGTTAATTATGCTGGATGGCCTTCCCTGTTCATTTTCTCGGGCGCCTTAGCTTTAGTAAGTGTCATGCTGGCTTTTTTGTCTCTGGATTTTACTAAGAGGAGTGGAAGGAGGCGGCCCCGCTTCGAAACGTTATTGATTTTCACGTTTTCCACTATTTTAGTCTCCGTAGGCTCCGCATATATACGCAGCTTATTTGGCTTGGCAGCCCTATTTGTAGGCTTGGCAATGTTTGTGTTCACGTTATACATTGAGCGTAGGAAATCTTTAAACCTTATAGGGCAGATTTTTGAGAAGAGCACATTTCTAGCTTATTTGGTGGCTTTGCTGAATTATGTTGCAACCTACGCCCTCACAATCCTTTATAGTAACTATTTACAGTTGGGAGCGGGTTTTACACCATGGGAGGCTGGTTTAATCCTTTTGGCGCAACCCATCCCACAGGTGCTTCTATCTCCCATAGCGGGATATTTATCTGACAAATGGGATCCCGGAATACTTGTAGTTGTGGGTATGGGGTTGATCACGTTGGGGATAGGAGTATCAATCATGTCATATAAGTGGTTGAGTTTCTTGATTGCGTCGCTTATTTTGCTTGGAACAGGCTTCGCATTCTTCGCTTCTCCAAACACAACGCAGATAATGCGGAAAATCCCAAGGGAAGCATTCGCCTCAGCATCATCATTTCTAGGGCTAATGAGATTTCTCGGACAATCACTAAGCACATCCATACTGACGGCTACGATGCTGGCGTTTAAAACCTCCATACCAATGGAAGAGTCGCTCACAGCATACCTAATAATAGCAGTTGTCGGGACAGCCCCGGCTGCAATGTCAGCGCACAGAAAGAAGGCATAAACATTTTATATTCTAATTTTAAACTCTCAACTCCACAATCTACTTTGTTCCATTTAAACCCCATATTTCTCCATAAAGCTCCTTCTCCACCTGAACGAGCGTTCTAGCAATTTCACGAAGCTTCTGTTTAAGCTCAAAACCTTTATAGTCAAGCCTAGGATCGTTCTCAATCAAGCTAATGATCTGCCTCAGCCTGTGGAATGCCTCCTGATACTCCTCTTGGCTTACCTCACGCCACCTCATCATAAACACCACTAAGTGTGCATAAACCCCGCATTAGTAGTGAGCCCCCGCTATTTTAGTTTAAAATTGGCTTTAAGGTTTTCAAGCAACGGATCCTTCAACAAAGCTTCATGGAAATCCTCATACTTTAACACGGGTTCCGGCGCATCTGCACACACCGCCATTAAGATTAGCCTAACAAATGTTCCATCTCCAAGCTCAAGTTGTGGCTGATTTCTTATTGGAAGGAAGACGGACTTTGGGGAGGAGGCATGCATTATTACCTGCTCATAAAATCTCCTGCGGACTGGGTCATAGAGCATGTGCAGCAAACTCTTAAACCCGTCGATCGGAAATCTCCCCAACCTCCTCATTATAAGCCAGTCAATTTTATCAATAGCGTAGAGAATGTTTGCACCATCGTAAAGAGCTAAAGTAAACACGTTTCCCAACTTTTTATTCAAGGAAGATTCCTTAATCTCTATCCTGACCTTCCTCATCCCTATCGCCTTATGGAAACAACCCACCAAAAATAAAGCTATTTTAGTTTTAAAATATTCATCTTCGCACCATTCTTTAACGCCTTACCATTTTGTCAAAATTTACATAAGCGTATTCTCCAATCTATTGAAAGGAAGGCGGTGCTCTGAGGGAGGCAAAACAGGCTGGTTTAAAAAGTATTCGAGTGGCATTGGTGTGGTTACATGGTTTTGGAGGAAGAAACTTTTAAGGCAAATTATAAACGTAGTGTAAAAAATTACATTCAATTGAAAAATGTTGCACTTATCTGCGAAACGTGCTTCCTTTATTGGAGTTTTTGCAGCTTTGCATGTGATATTGTATTTTTTGTCTTTTGGTTTGTGGCGTAATTGGGTATATATTTGGAGCCTGTTGAGGGGGGTTATTCTTGGCCCTTGGGCAGGGTTTTTCGCTGCTTTTATTGGTAGTGTTTTGGCCAGGGTCATCAAGCCTATTGATTTGTGGATGTTTGGAATAGTTGCGGAGCCAATTGGGGTTTTGGCTGCTGGTTTTCTTGCTAAGGGAAGATGGAAGCCAGTTATGGCGATTTATGCGATTATGCTTGCAGCCTACTTTATACATCCTTTTGGAACTTGGCTTCCACTCTGGACTATACTTGACATTTTGCTTGCTCTAGCACTTATATATCCAGCTGCAAAGTTAAGCAGAAACCTTTTTGGGGAAAATGTTAAGCTCATACCCCCATCCCTAGTCCTTTTATCTTTTGTAGCTACAGTAACCGACTCGCTGACACGGGTGTTCCTGCTGATTCCAGCAGGGTTATACGCCGTCCTCGGATGGCCCCCCAGAAGTTGTATACTACGCCTTTATAGAGGGGGCTGCCAGCTCCTACATTGAAGATATACTGGTAGTAATAACATCCATCATAGCCGGAGTTCCAATAATTATCGCCCTTAAGACGCTTCTAAACTTGAAAAACCCTTCAACATAACACTGTTTATTGCTTATTTGAAGTTGCCTTTTATTGTTTTGGCTCTTCCCATTTTTCTACTGTCAACTTATTATCTCCAAGTTTGAAGCTTATTTTTACAAAAATTGAATCTGAGCCTTTAAACGGAAACATGCTATCCTCAGCCAAATCCTTCGGCAAGTAAATTAGAAACTTACCATCCTTTCTCTTAAACAAGCGTCCCTTTCCTTCACTAATCATGAACCTCACCTTAATCTCTTTGTATTTTAATATCTTTGTTCTTAAACATCAAACAACCTATAGGAGTTTTAAATAAGATTTTAGGGTGGAAATCTCATTCTTTATTTCTACAACCACGTACAAACGGGCATATCTCTCATCACCTGTCTCGAAAATACGTCGTATGTGATGAAAAGAAATTCTCTCCTTTCTGCGCGGAAAAGTGGTTTAAGGAATATTCATTTTTATCAGGTTCCACGATAGTAGACTTACTTAAATGTTGAAGAGGCAATTATTTTATTTCTATTATTTCCGTTTTTTCTAAACTTTCATCTATGGCCAATTTTAAGTTCATTCTTTCCTCAAATGTTTCCACGAGCTTGGGGTTAGCCTTTGTTACTGGGTGTTTCGCTAGGAAAAGGGTGCAGCAATCCTTGTAAGGCATTATGGAAATTTGGAATGTTCCGATTCTTTTGGCTAGTTCAATTATTTCGCTTTTTTCGTAGGTTAGTAATGGTCTAAAAATGGGTAGTGAGGTTGCTTTACTTATTATAGCCATGTTCTCGAGGGTTTGGGAGGAAACTTGTGCAAGGTTTTCTCCTGTTCCGAGGGCTTTTATGCCGTGTTGGTTGGCTAGTTCCTCGGCCACTCTAACCATGAATCTTCTGAAAAGAATTAGCCTATATTTTGGCGGGGCTTCAACGGCTTCTGCCTGGAATGGGTAGAAGGGGACGAAGAATATTCTGGTTTTAAAACAGTACTGCGATAGAATTTTTGCCAGATTCAAAATTTTGGAGTTTTTCTTCTCGTCGAATTTCTCGAAAGCGTGAAAGTGTAGGAAGTCGACTTCGCAGCCGCGCTTCATTAGGAGCCATGCTGCTACGGGAGAATCTATTCCTCCAGATAGTAAATGTAAAACCTTTCCGGAAACCCCAACCGGTAAACCGTATGAGCCTTTAATCTTTCTGTCGAAAATGTAAGTTTTCCCGTTGGCGAGTTCAACGAAGATTTCTTTTTCCGGATTTTTGAGGGATATGTCAACTTTAAATTTTTCTTTGAGGTAGGCGCCTAATTCGCGGTTTACATCCATAGAGGTGAAGGGTAAATTTTTGTCCGCCCTTTTCGCTGAAACTTTCACTTTAATGCCTTTTTTAAAGTTGAATTTCTCTGCCGTCAAGTTTTTGATGCTTTCCAGTGTTGGGTCTGTTTCGTAACAGAGGGCGAACCATGCGACGCCGAAGACCTTCATTAAAGACTTTTCAAGCTCGGCTAAATTTGTTTTCTCGTTTAGCTCCAAAATAATTCTTCCCTGAATTCTTCTGATTTTTTGAAATTCTAATCTTTCAATAGCTTTCCTAAGATTTTCAACTAGCTTTTTCTCGAAGAAAGGTCTGTTTAAGCCCTTCAGTCCAAGTTCGCCGTAATGGATTAAAACGCAGTCAAACACATTAAAACTGATTTTCAAAGAATCTTAAAATATTTTATCTAATAATTTGATGTTTTATAAAGGTTTAACGGTTAATGCGATTCAATAGCGAATGCTGTTTGAAACTACGATGCATGAAAAGACTTAATTAAAAATACTTAGACAGTTCAAAAAGATACAGAATACATGCGGATTCGAAAAAGTCCTTCTATCTGTTAACCATTTGTGATTTGCAAATTCATGGCGGCGATGGATGCGCTCACATTATGTTAGGATTATATCCTCTCTTTCTACTCCTTCGTCTTTCTTCACGTAGGCGTTTATTTTTCCTGTTTTAAGGGAGATTATTAGATACAGGTATCCAGTCCAATGTTTGCTGGCATGTTCGTCAACCTCTGACCAGTAGGAATCCGAAAAAGGATGGCTGTGATAGGACCCTAGCACTTCTAAGCCTTGGCTTTCCGCTTCTTCAAAAACTCTCAACTGCTCTTGAGGGTCAATTTGGTAAGCAGAGGATGAAGCGAGCACGTTCCTTGTATGGTAAACCTTAAAGACAACCCTTTCCCCTTCTACAATTTTGCCGACGAGTATTCCGCAAGCCTCCATTGGATAACATTTTTTGGCTGACTGAAATATCTCATTCAAATGCTCTTTCCTTATTTTTAAGGGCATATGCTTTCAGAAAAACGTTATAATATAAATGAAATTTATAATAGATTTGGATTAGGTGCGGAGAGATGGAAGGTAAATCTCCTCTTCGTTTTTTGGAGGAGGCGCCCTTATCTGGTTTTCATTACCGTTTACTCCTAATAGGGAGCCTCGTTTATGGTTTTACTGGTATGAACGTTATGTTGGTTGCGGCTGTTTTGACACCTGTCATAAACGAGTTTAAACTTGGAACGCTTGAGTCTGGGCTGCTGGTCAGCTTCGGCTATTTCGGCATGTTTTTAGGGGCATTAGTGTGCGGGGTTCTTGCTGATCAAATTGGCAGAAAGAGAACTTTGCTCTTTACTACAACAACTATGAGCGTTTTCACCTCAGCTAACATGTTCGCAGCAAACGCTTGGACGATGGCTTTTCTTCGGTTTTTGGCTGGGATTGGACTTGGAGGATCTCTACCACAACCCGGCATCTACGTTTCAGAATATGTTCCGGCAAAATACCGGGGGCGCTTCCTAGGCGTAATTGAAGCTTCATGGGTTTACGGTGCGCTTCTATCTCTAATTTTCCCATACATTTTATTTCCAACCTTTGGTTGGCGTTTAACCTTCATGGTTGCGTTAATTCCCCTCACCCTAGTTCCGCCAATAGTGTTTCTTATGCCCGAGTCCCTGCGTTATCTGCAGCTTAAGGGAAAAGCGGAAGAAATCGTAGATTTTTTGAGAAAACAAGGGCTCGTCACCGAAAGTTTTGTGGAGAGGTTATCTGCTGAAGTTTATGGAAAACGTAAAGTCAAGGAAGCTTTGAAAGAATTGTGGTCGCCACTCTACTGGAAGAGGACGCTTTTATTATGGATTTTATGGGCTGTGCTTGTTTACACTTATCATGGCATATTCATATGGCTTCCAACAATCTACGTTAAAGAGCTGGGGTTAACAGTTGTGAAGTCAATTGAATGGACTATCGCTGTTACATTAGCGCAGATCCCAGGATATTATAGCGCAGCATTTTTACTGGATCGTATAGGCAGAAAATCCATAGCCACTGCCTTTCTGGCTATGGCGAGTGTTGCATGCATTCTGTTAAGCCAAGCACGTGCACCGGAACTCATTCTTTTATGGAGTGCAGTGATTTCCTTTTTCAATTTAGGTGCGTGGTCAGCTCTCTACGCATACACGCCGGAGCTTTATCCCACACGTATCAGGGGAACAGGCTCTGGCGCGGCTGCCAGCATAGGACGCATAGCTGGAACAATAGCGCCGACATTAACTCCGCTGCTATACAGCTATGGAGGCTTAGCAGCGTCTTTCGCCATGTTTGCCTTAATCCACATCTGGGGCGCCGTCGCCGTTGTAGCATTCGGCGTTGAAACCAGGGGAAAAGCTTTAGAGGAAATAGCAAAGTAACAGAACCTCTTAGGAAATGAAAAAGAATGACAAAACTGTTTTTAAGCTTTAACCTTCTGATTACTGTTATCTGAGCTTAGTGAACAATCTATTCTATTCTGCGTGTTAAGTTTTAATTGAAGGTGTTTTCGCTTACGAAGCTTTTTAGTGTGTCAATGAACTTGTCTACTTCCTCTTTTGTGTTATAGACGTAAAAGCTTGCTCTTGCTGAGGATGGCAGTTTAAGTTTTTGATGAAGGGGTTGTGCACAGTGGAAGCCTGTTCTAATCATGATTCCGTAGCTGTCCAGAAACAAAGCTACATCGTGAGATTCAACTCCATTAATGTTGAAAGTTATGATTCCGCTTCTTTTGGAGGGATCTTTCGGACCGTAAACTGTCACTTCAGGGATTTCACGCAGGCGTTCAAGCGTGTATTCTGTTAGATAAGCTTCGTGTTTTTTCACGTTTTCCATACCCAAAGACTTCAGGTATTTAACGGCAGCAATCAACCCTATGGCGCCTGAAATGTTGGGTGTTCCGGCTTCAAACTTCCATGGAAGGTTGTTCCAAGAGATTGAGCACCGTCCAGTTGCTGGTTTGAATGAGACTTCTCTGATCATTTCTCCGCCTCCATGGAACGGCTCCATCTCCCTTAAAAGTTCAAGTTTGCCGTAGAGTACGCCGATACCCGTGGGCGCAAGCATTTTATGCCCTGAGAAGGCGAGAAAGTCAACAGCTAGGTCTTGGACGTTTATCGGCATATGAGGCACCGATTGTGCGCCATCCACAACCATCAATGCACCGTGCTCATGGGCTATTTTTGCAACCTTTTTAATATCATTTACCACTCCTGTGACATTTGAAACATGGGTTATTGAGACAATTTTTGTTTTAGCTGAGATAGCCTCTTCTAATGTCTCCCAGTTTAGAGTTCCGTCGGCGTTGACGTCTGCATACTTAACCTTAAATCCCTTTATTTTTGAGAGGATTTCCCATGGTACGATGTTACTGTGATGCTCCATGAGGGATATCAAAACCTCATCGTTCTGTTTCAGAATTCTAAGACCCCAAGTGTACGCCACAAGGTTTATGGCTTCAGTCGTACCCCTCAGGAAGACTATTTCTTCAACACTTCCCGCTTTGATAAACTTGGCGACGTCTTCACGGGCTTCCTCGTAAAGCTCTGTGGCCTCTTGAGAAAGCGTATGTATGGCCCTATGGATGTTTGCGTTATGGTTCTCATAGAATTTTTCGATTGCCGCTATTACTTGTTTAGGCTTTTGAGATGTTGCTGCGTTGTCAAAGTAAACGAGCGGGTGGCCGTTTATTTTACGCTTTAAAATTGGGAAATCCTCTCTAATCCTGCGAGGGTTGAGCATAAAAACTCGCCTAAAGGTTTCATGTTTAGCCAGCTAGATTTTCAGTCCAAGATGATTTGTTATGCTCCTGTAAACCTTCAACGCGTTTTCCTCGTCTTCCACATTTTTTATCAGCATCCTCCCATTTTTGAAAATGCTGATTTCAAAACCGTTGTATTCGAATACTATAACCAACATCGATTTTAAAAGTACCTTAAAGCGGCTCTGTGATCTTTCGAGGATGCTGTCAAGTTCAAGGGTTATTGGTCTGGGTGGGTTAACGTTTACGGTTTTTTGGCCGCATAACCAAACTAACCGTTCCTTAGCATGGAGAACTTCAGCATTTTCGCCTTGACATGCTGGGCAGTCCAGTCTCTTAAAAACATCGAGCTTTGTGAAGTCCATGTTTGTGAAGTCGCATACCAGCAATTTTCCCTTGAGAGTTTCCCCAACGCCTGCAAGAAGCTTAACGGTTTCCATGGCTTGTAACGCGCCAACGATCCCTGTAGTTGAGCCAAGCACACCTCTGATGTCGCATGTTGGAAGCTGATCGTCCTTTACATCTGGAAGCACACATTCTAAGCATGGAGTTTCAGGAGGGGCAAAAACTGAAACATTTCCCTCCATTCCAATCGCCCCTCCGAAAACATAGGGGATGCGGTGTTTAGCGCATGTTTTGTTTATGAGATACCGTGTTTTCATGTTATCTAAGCCGTCGACAACCACGTCTACTCCGCTGATAAGCTCTTCAACGTTATCTTCTCGGATGTTCTCTGGAATGGGATCCAATTCCACGTCAGGGTTGATGTTTCTTATTCTTTGCGCTGCAGCTTCAACTTTTGGGTATCGTATGTTTTCTAAGGCGTATAGCACTTGACGGTGAAGGTTGTGCATTTCCACGGTATCCTGATCTATCAACCTTATGAATCCCACGCCTGCTAAGGCTAGGTAGAGTGCGGAGGCGCTGCCGAGTCCTCCGACACCCACTATGGCTACCCTGGAACTTCGAAGTTTTTCCTGACCCTTTCGTCCAAGTTCCGGGAGAGCTATTTGCCTGCTGTAAAAAATGTTTGGGTTATAAGAGTTGACGCCCACGGTCAACGCGTATTTCATCTCCAACTTTCCTGTAGGTTTTGGAAGTAATTTTCAAATTGTTCCGCGTACTTATAACCGGTGTCTGGAAATATTAGGACGTATGCCCCATCATCTTCGGCGATTTTGTTGAATGCGTGGACCACGGCGCCTGCACTTAACCCTATCAGTAGGCCCTCTTTTCTGGCTATGCTTATAGCCGCCTCTATGGCCTCCGCCTGTTTAACATCCACAACATCGTCAAAGCTCATCCAATGGTACCATTTCATTCCCGTCTCTATCCTTCTTATGCCAGGTATGACCTCATTTAGGGCTGGTTGAACGCCAACTATTTTTACGTTGCCTCCGTACTTGTTTTTGAAGTAGAAGGATATTGCGCTCATATGTCCAGATGTCCCTAAACCGCCTATTATGCATGATGGCTTTAAGCCTACGCTTTGAAGCTGCTGGTCAAGCTCTTGTGCAGTGTATTTTAGGTGAACTTTGAAGTTGGCATCGTTTTCAAACTGGTTCAGGTGGGTGGCATTATCGGTTCTAGCTTGAGAGTCCACTTGGTCTATTGCCTCTACAGTTAAGCCTACTGGAAGCCTGATGGCCTCGGCGCCTAGAACTTCAAGGTATATGTCGCTCACTTTCTGTATGGTTTTGGGTATGTACAGCTTTGTTTTAACGCCTAATGTGTTTGCTATGGAGGTTAAGGCTATTCCAGTGTTTGTGGATGTAGCCTCATAGATCACCTGTCCAAGCTTTCCCCTTTCTAAGGCATCATTTAACATGGACCAGCCTATCCTGTCCTTGACACTGTTGCTGAAGGGGTTGAACCCCTCCAACTTGGCCCAAACGCTTCTCTTGCCGTTTGATAGGGCGTTCAGTTTGACCAGTGGTGTAGGCCAACCTTTATAGAGAAGCTCCGTGGTGCTATTGTAGACTTTAAGGGTCAACGCATCCTTATCCCATGCTGGAAGCAGGTCTTTCAATGGAATGTTTATTTGTGGAATCTCAACTGCGACCTTGAAGCTTTTCGGTGGCAGCTTTGGGCCTTTGATCCCGGCTTCGATGATTTTTTCCTTGGTTATAGGCTTGAGGCCGTGTTGCAGTGACCTTACCCCAATATTGGAGAGGTTGATTTTTACAACTGGTATCTTTGAGGCTGAAAGTAGGTCAAGGCTGTAGAATAGATCGTATCCATCCAGGATCACGCCGGTTTCTCCATCTATAACCACTGGGCGGCTTATTATCCCTGTGTTTAATATGTTGGCATAAAGCGGCAGTACCTCTCTAAGGTCTATGTATTCGGCTGGCTTTAGGTTTTTCACTTCGGTAAGTTCAACTTCGCTGGAGCTGCCGGACCCCCCACTGACAGCTGGTATTATTGCGACTTCATCGCCGTTTCTAAGTGCCGTGTTGATATGGTTTATGAAGCGTACGTCCCTTCCATTGACGTAGATGTTTATGAACCTTCTGATGGTGCAGTCTCCGTCATAAATTTTCTCTGTGAAGGAGTTTCCATACTTTGCGGCGAGAGTGTCCAGCAAATGTTTTATTGTTAGAGCTTCAGCTTCCACCTCTTTTTCATGTGTTGCCTCTGTGAGAACGCCATAAAATTTAACTTTCACCTTTCCCATCATTTTCACCTCCCCTCTTTAACTTAAAATCCTTTCAAGAGCCTCTAGAGTAGGTTCAACTACTGTCAGTTTCGGAGTATTTTCAATAAGGATGTCTGAGGCCTTGAATCCGCTTCCTGTAACGCAGCACACCACTTCCTCGTCAGCGGATATTTGTCCGGCATCAACGAGCTTCTTTAAGGCGGCTACTACGACACCTCCCGCAGGCTCAGCGAATATTCCTTCGGTTTTCGCTAGGAGTTTTATGGCGTCGAGTATTTCTTGGTCTGTGGCGGATTCTGCGGTGCCTCCGGATTCCCTTATGGCTTTTAGGGCGTAAACGCCATCTGCAGGATCTCCGATGGCTAAACTCTTCGCTATGGTTTGAGGCTTCTCGATTGGCTCTACATCGCCTTTGTTAGATTTAAAAGCATTTACGATGGGAGCGCAGCCTGAGGGCTGTGCGGCTGAAACTCGGGCCTTTTTACGGTCTATTAAGCCGAGTTGCCAGAATTGGTTGAGGCCTCTCCATATGGCGCATAGTAGAGCCCCGCTGGCTGTCGGCACAATTATATGGTCAGGAGCCCCCCAGCCAAGCTGCTCGCAGATTTCGAAGGCTAAGGTTTTCGAGCCTTCAACATAGTAGGGGCGTAGGTTTATATTTGCAAAGGCCCAGTCATTGGATTCTGCTGCTTGAACGGCAAGCCTGTTGACCTCATCGTATGTTCCATTCACGGCTATTATTTTTGCGCCGAAGGTTTTTGCCTGAAGGACTTTGTTGATTTCGGTGTTGGCTGGAATAAATACGTAACATGGAAGTCCGGCTTTGGCTGCATGAGCTGCCACAGCTGCTGCCAAGTTGCCTGTGGACGCACATCCAACAGCCTTCGCACCAAACTCTAGAGCTTTTGAGACGGCTACATTTGCGGGCCTATCCTTAAAGGAGTTTGTTGGGTTAACCGTATCGTCTTTGACGTAGAGATTCCTTATACCAATAGCTTCTGCCAGTCGGCTGCACCTGTGCAGTGGTGTATAGCCAGCGCCCAAATCAACTGCATTGGCAGGGTTTTGGACAGGTAAAAGTTCATGATAGCGCCAAACCGTCTTCGACCTATCCTTGAAGGATTCTCTGCTGAGGTTTATCGCCCCAATGTCATACGCCACTTCTAGAGGCCCAAGACAGTGTTGGCAAGCATACATCTTAACTGGAGGAAATTCTCTGCCGCATTCTCTGCACTTTAGCGCCTTAACATAGCTTGTGAGCTCCAACACCTCCATATTTTGATTCAAACAATTATATATTCCATAATAAATATTTTCTTGAAATTTTTATTCTTAAAGGAATAAATGACCGCTTGCTACACCAGAAAAATAGTGGGAAGGAAGGTTTACAGAGTCAATTTTCAATTTCGGTTACTCTTTGCAGAACTTCCATGGAACGTCGCACGTACTCAACACATTTATGCTCCCTTATTCGCTGCTCCTTGAATTTCTCCACGCCTTCCCTTGTGGTCAAGTCACATTGAGTTAATTCGCGGCAGAAAACGGTCCCAAAACTTCTTTCAAACACCCTATAAATCTCTAAGCTCTTAGCCATACATTTCTCATAAGCCACTGCTTCTGTAAAATTATTCCTGCCAAATTGTAGGCCTATCGCCATCACAGCACCAAGCAGTGCTCCGCAAACCGAGCCGCCCCTGCCAATTCCACCGCCAAATCCTGTGGCTACCTTCGGAATCAGCATTGACTCCACTCCTATGGACTCTGCAAATGCCATCAAGACCGCTTCAGCACAGTTAAAACCTTCCATAAATTTCAAAACAGCCTTTTCCACAATCCCTTCGCCCATTCCCATCATCCGCGGATTGATGCTTTTACGTAGTGCACCATCAAGTTTTGGAGGTTTCGCCTAATATGTTTTTGAATCTGGCATTATGCTAATAAAGGAATTGGCTAGAATTTTAAAATACTCACGAAACAATTTTCATGCTTCACCGATAGAGCGAGATTGCATCAAACGCTTGGGAAACTAATGCCATCCAAATTAGTAATGTGATGAAGGCAGAACGGAACAAGTTTGCCGTCAGTCAACAACGTGTGGACACAGCATTTTTTCACCCTCTCCAAATCGAAGTTCCATGCGTCTTGAAGGCTATGGCATGCAATACTGAAATACTGTCCCTTGAGCATATCTAGTAATGGTCCACAGCACGCAGCATTGTTATTCCCTCTGATGAAAAGCATTTCATTTACTGCACTCAAGATCTCATCAAAATCAGCTACCCTTGAATAATATGTTAATAGCCTCTCGGCATCAACCATTCTACTAATTGGTGTGATTTTTCCATTCTTAACGATGGCATAAGTTAATGTGGCGCATCGATTGTCCTGGCATGATATAGGCATAAAATCCCAGGTTTTTAATCTTCCTCCACTTTGTTCATGAATCCCCCTTAGAATGTCTGGAATCGTAACTCTCTTCATAGGATCAAATAGTCTCCTAGGGTACCTGCCCGATGCGGTGAATGTCTGGAAATTGACGCCCCTTGCATCCTTTCTAATTCCGTGCTTTATAATGTCCCAAAGCTGATTGTCATTAACGCCTTTCACAATTGTGGCAGCTATCACAGTCTCCAAACCAGCTTTTTTAGCCCTTTCAATGGCCACCTCTTTAAGGGGCAAAAGATCTGGGTAGGCTCCTCTCAGGCATGTATTTTCCATTGAACCTAAACTGTCAAGCTGAAGGTATACACCTCTTAATCCAGCATCAGCCAATTCTTTCGCCAGCTTCGGGTTTCTTCCAAGTTCAATTCCGTTAGTGTCTACTTCAATGCTTTTGAATCCAAGTTCACGGGCCACTTGAACAACCTCGACCAAATCTTTTCTGACTGTGGGCTCGCCTCCGCTTATTTGAAGTGCTCGAGGCTTGCCTTCATATATTAAAAATTTCTTAAGGACGTATTCTATTCGGCTGATTTCATGGTCCATTTCCGCTTTTGATGACGCAAGACAGACTGGGCAGTTCAGGTTACAACCGCTGGTGATTTCCAATATGGCGAGGCATGTGCGCTGTTTATGTTCTGGGCAAAGACCGCAATCATAAGGACAACCCCTCCATGTTGAAGTGGCAAAATGGTTTGGCGCTGTTCCAGCCCTCGCAAAATGGAGGAATCGTTTATACAGTAGGTAATCGCTCCACACAAGGGTCCGAAATAAACCGTGATCTGGGCATTTCTTTTGCATAAAAACTCTTTCAGCGTCCGTGTAAATTTCAGCGGGGATAACACGCAAACATTTTGGACATAAGCTCTCAGTCCAACCTAATGAGCGCTTTAAGAGATTCTTCAAACAATACCCCCCAACAAAGCTGTTTTTATGGCGACATTGCTTTTAATAGTCACCCTTAACGGCAAAGAACGTGATAGACCACGAGGTGATATAAGCCTAGCTCTTATATCTTGAGAAAGTTATAAGATTTTAGACAAAATAGCACATTATCCGGGAAATCGGCATGATTGAACTGCCCTGGAGGCCGAGAAAAGTTGAACCAGAATGTGAAATAGCAATTAGTGAAGTGAAGTTCATAGATGGCTTAACTAAGCAAATAGAGGTTATCGTGGAAAATCTCGGCAGCAAAAACTGCACCATGAAGGACTCCATCCAGATAAAGCCTATATCAAGCCCAAACTGGATTGAAGTTCAAACAACATGGGATCCCGCTGTTCTGCCACCTGGTCATACATCACGGGCATACATTAAGTATGAATGGGCTAAGGGCATAGAGTATTTCATAAAAGTTACGGCAAAAGAAGAGGCCGAGGCCTCAACATTAGAAAGAGCCAGATTGAATAAAAACCCAAACCTACCACGACGTTCATAGAATTCTTTAACACCTACACGGGCGCGCAGGCTACGCCTTCTATGGTACTTCAGGGCGACAACAGCCATAACCGTTGACGGCGCATCCTGAACCGCAGCGGCTGCAAATGCTTGAAATCCCCACAGCGCATAGACCTAGCATAATCGCTATAATAACCTCAGCTATCGTTATAGGCGTGGCTATAAGAAAGCGCAAGTAAACATGTGTCAAGTCGACATGGCTGGCCTTACTTCTTATTGAGCTTTTGATTCGCCGGGCGCTTGCAGAAAATGATGCGGTCAGGCCAATTTACCATTGGAATCGCAAAGCTCTGCAACTACAATGCCTAGCCGACATGGCGGAGAAGCATAGTAACCGTTGAGATCCGGAGCAGATACATAAGCATGAAGACCAAAGCATACACTAACATGGTGCCTATGCCTACCAATATTTTCATGTCCCTAGCCTCAAAGCGCGTAGACGCTTCAATTAGGCGAGTTGCTTTATTAGATGTAGTATTAAGCCTCAAGCTATTAACTTTGGATCTATTAATTTATCCATAGATTATTAACGAACAGCACATTCCCTTCTATTTGACCAGCAATAGTTATATTCCTCATTTTTTCTCTGGATTGATGATGTGTGAGGAGATTTTTCAAAAAATAGCCGAATTATTAACCATGGGGGAAACAGTCGCTGTTGCTACAATTATTGAAACGGAAGGTTCTGCACCAAGGCATGTTGGCACAAAAATAATAATGACGAAAGGAGGATATAGATTCGGCACGATTGGTGGCGATACTCTAGAACTTGCTATTAAGCGTGACGCATTACGGGCGATAGAGGAGGGGAAGCATAAAATTGTTGAGTATAAATTGGAAGAGGAATGCGGTGGCATAGGTATGAGATGCGGCGGGAAAGTCAAAGTGTTTTTAGAAGTCATTAAACCAGCACCTAAACTTATAGTAATTGGCAGCGGAATTGTAGCATCTCATATTGCAAGGCTCGGCTCAATGGTAGGCTTTTCCACCATTGTTATCGATTCTTTCGCGGATAAAGAGGATTTCCCTGATTCCATTCAAGTCATTCCTGAGGAGGTCAATCAAGCTCTCTCCAAAGTTAATATCACAACTAATACGTGCGTTGTAATTGCGACAAGGCATCAATATGACGAGCCTGCACTAGAGGCAGTTCTTAATTCGGAAGCGGCTTACATAGGCATGTTAGGAAGCAAGAACAGGGTAATAGCCACTTTTAACTCTTTAATGCAGAAAGGCATTTCCAGGAAAAAACTCTTGCGAGTATATGCACCGATAGGGCTAGACATTGGAGCAGAAACGCCAGAAGAGATCGCGATCAGCGTAATCGGGGAAATATTGAAGGTTCTTAGAGGAGGCACTGGAAAACACTTAAAAATTAGATGATGTAAGGCTGACGTGATGAAAGCCCATTCATAGTTATACACAACTCGCCCACGAACTAGAACTCGTAAACAAACAAACGTATCGGCAACTATATATGAAAACACTAGAGCATGAAAAAACAGTTATGAACCTAAAAAACATATCGAAAACGCAAAATTTATAAAATGGAAAACCAGCAAATAGCAATCCCTCGCATAAAAGCAGACCAAAAAATAGCAATCCAACGAATCTAATTTACATTAGCAAGATCTTCTCTATATCTTAAACCCTTCACAATGCGCGCGAATGTTATGAGAAAGGATAAATGTTTGGGGCGCTCTAGCCATGTTATGAGCGCCTATATAGGATTGGATGTGCATAAGGATTGGACTTTCGCCACTGTCCTCGACCAGACTGGTCGAGTTGTCGTTGGGAGAAAGCTTGAGAATGAGCATGTTCCAAGTTTCCTTGAAAATTTTAATGTTTTAAAGATAGGTTTGGAGTCCTCAACCTACGTTGTTCCCCTTTACCGTGCTTTAGTTGGTAGGGGGTTTAGGGTTGAGGTTGGCCATCCTAAGAAGACACGTTACATAGCGGAGGCAAGGATTAAAAGTGATCGCGTAGATTCTAAGGCTATTGCTGAGCTTGTGAGGCTTGAAGCCTTGCCGCAGAGTTATATGCCTCCTCCTGACATTGCGGCTTTACGCGAAAAGGTTAGGCGTAGAGCCTTCCTTGTTAGGCAGAGAGCTAAGCTTATGGCGAAGATACGCGTTGTTTTGGCTTATTAAGGGTTGAAGCCTCCTGAAGGATTGGGGCTTTTCACGCGGAAGGGTGTTGACTGGCTTGAAAGCTTGGGTTTGGAGCCTGTAAGCTGTTATTTGCGTTTGATTATGGCTTTTAACGGTGAGATCCGCCGTTTAAGCTTTGATCTTAGGCGGTTGGCTGGCTTGGACGAGGATGTACGCCTATTAATGACTATTCCTGGGATAGGCTATTATACGGCTTTGCTTGTTAAGGCTGAGACTGGCGACGTTAACCGTTTCAGGAGTGGTGAGCACTACTGCAGTTTTATAGGCATTGTTCCCTCAACGTATAGTAGCGGAGGCGTTACTAGGCATGGCGGCATAACCCATGAGGGTAATCCATGGCTTCGTTGGGCCTTGTTTGAGGCTGCCATGACCCATGTTAAGTATGACACGGCTATAAGCCGCTCTTATCATCGCATTGCTGAGGTAGGGGTAGGAAGGTTGCTTTGGTTGCCACTGCCCGCAGGCTTGCGTTATGCTGTTATTCTGTTTTGAAGAATCGTAGGCCTTATAGGGCTTTTCCGTCATGGTCAGGCTTTGCATAACTCCTCGTGAATGCGCTGTCTCGCATGTGGACGTGCGCGCGAATGAGGGTGCCTGGTGGCGGAGCCATAGTGCCCTTTTCCTGGGCGTATAGGCGCGTGCCCTTCGTTTTGAAGGGGGATTTAAGCGTTGGAGGTGACCTGTAAGGTTTAACGCTTAAGTGATGGGGGAAAGCGTTCCCCTATGATCCCCTTCATAATGAATGAATGTGTGAATGTGTGTTCATTATGGGGGTAAACTTTATATGCAGCTTTCTCATAGGCGCGCTTGACATTTTGGCAAATATTGGAGGCGTCGGGAATAACTGGGATGTGGAAGTTAATCGTTCTCCAGTTTTGACTTTGGTTCTTTTCTGGCATGAACGTTGTCCATGGTGTAGGGAACAAGAACCTATCTTTGAAAAGTTGTCGGCGGAATTTGAGGGAAAAGTTAAGTTTGCCAAAATAAACGTTTTAGAATCAGAGGAGAACAGGCAAATATCACTAGGCCTTGGGGTTATGGGAACTCCGACTTTGATCTTCTTCTGCGGCGGAAGACCGTTAATGCACCTTGTGGGTTTTGCTGGGGAAGAGGAGTTGCGAAGGGTTGTTGAGGATATGCTGGGCAGGCACCGTTCATGCTTGCTGCAAAGCACTGAACTTAAGGGCTACGTAAGGTAGGCTGCATCCTTGAGCATTCTAAACCCGATTATAAATGGTCTAGGTAAAGCGGAGTTGAGGCTTCCTTCTTTTTATGCTTCCTAAGCCCTCTTTCTGTTAAGCATTTTCCCTCTGTTGGACAGTATTTCTTTGCGTGGTAATAAAATATTTTAAAGATCTTCTCCACTGTTTCCTTATTTAAATGGTATATGTGCTCCCTTTTTCTTTTCTCTACAAATACTAACCTACATCGTGTTAAAGGTTTAAGGTTGTGTGAAATCATGCTTTGATCCTTCTTCAAAGCTTCCGCAATTTCTGTAACGCTTTTCGACCCCTCGCGTAGAAGCTCCAAAATGGCCAGTCTTGTTGGATTAGCTAAAACGGAGAAAAATTGGTAACAAACTTTACTTATAGGCTGACTCATATGCAATTCACTTCATATGAAAATAATTTCATACTTGTTTATAAAGCTTTTTCAGCTCAAAAAGCTTGGGGCGTTCCGAAAACGCTTTTAGGTTTTCTCTACTTTTCAGTTTGGAGGCTTAGAGCTGAATAGCGAGAAGGAACCCTTAACACTAATCTTTGTTTACAGCGGCGAATTCGCCGAACGCGTCATAAGAAACCTCATAAATGATCCGAGTTTCTGCAAGTCGTGCGGCTTATACTGTGACTCCTGCAAGTATGGCGTTTACAGTTATGTGCGCAACATCCGCGCCGCCATAGAACTGCCAAAGCCTTCACAGCTGCCAGCCTTCATAGACAAGCCCGAAGAGTACATGCCTAAAACCATTCCAAAAGTGGACTTGTGTGTGGCCTCAGGTCTGCACAAAGACTTGCTTTTGGAGCTGCCAGCCCACCTTGAAAGGGCTGGTGTTAAAGGCTTAATCGTACCCGTTGAAGACTTCAACGAGGTTCCGTCTGGCTTAAAAAAGCAGGTTGAGGAACGCTGCGTTGAGCTTGGCTTAGAACATGCTTTTCCAAAACCTTTCTGTTCGCTAGAACCTTCCAAGGACAAGCCTTTGATCTCTCGTTTTGTTTTGGAGCTTGGTGTTGGACGCCCAAAACTGGAGGTTTCCACAGCCAAGAGAGGAGGCCGCGAAGTGATCGAGGCGGCTGTAGTTAGGAGCGCTCCATGCGGCTCCACATGGTATGTGGCAAGAAAACTAGTAGGAGTTGAAACAAGAAGGGAGGTTCTATACGACGCCATCGCAAAGGCGCATCACAGTTACCCGTGCACCGCCACAATGAATGTTGACCCAGAAGCAAAAGAGCCGATTCTCCATATAGCTGGCTACATCATAAGGGATGAGGTGGAAAAAGCCTTGAAAGAAAAATGGAAATAATCTAGGCTTTCTCTTGCGTTTTCAACCTTTCAATCAAGTCTAGAACTTTGGCTTTTATGGTGTCCCTCACACGTCTAGCCTCTTCCAGTGGCATTTGAGCCGGATCCGGCATGTTCCACTCTTCACCGTGCCGCGTGTAAACCACCGGGCATAAGGCGCCGCTGCACACGATGATGGCGATGTCAGCCTTTTCCTGAAGCTCCCGTGTCATCATTTGTGGTTTTTTGTGGCTTATGTCTATGCCCTCTTCAAGCATAAGCCTTACAGCGTTAGGGTGCACCCTTTCAGGCGGTTTTATGCCCGCGCTTACAGCGGTCCAGCCTTCAGGTGCATACTTGTTGAAGTAGGCTTCAGCTATTTGGCTTCTGAAACTGTTTTCCACACAGACGAAAAGCACAGTCTTCAACGCTCAACCTTCCCAGTCTAAGAGGCGTTTCTCGCCCTCAATCTTCTTTAAGTCTGTTATGTCCTGGGTTACCTCCATCGTGCCAAGATATTTGCCATCTTTGTCTCTTACGGCGAAGTATCTTATATGGATTAGGCGGTCGCCTTTCTGGATCCAGAACTCCGCTACGTCTTTTTCGCCTTTCTTGAAGGTTTCTAAGATTCTGTTGACTATGTGGATGCTTTTCTGCGGGTGGCAGAACTGAACTTTTCTACCGATAATGGCTTTTGTTCTAACGAAGATGCGTTTTTCCGCTTTGTTAAAGAATTTCACAGCGTCATCCTTGTCCACGAAGGTTATGTCCACAGGCAAAGTGTTCAGAATCGCTACAACCTCCTGCTTTGTTAAAGTTCCAGTTTCAAACTGCAACACACTTTCGAGCACGGGCTTTTCCTCGGCGGGCTCCTCTACCTCTTTGACTACTTTTGCTATCAAATGTGTTGGAGTGAAACAGCAATACCCGATCTCGTCAAAATTCTCCATTACGGCCGTCCACTCTTGTTCTGTGACTATATGCTGGGCTGCTGGAAACAGTATATTGTTCTCCTTGTAGATGTGGCTGTTAAGCATATCGACCACAGCCTTTGCCAGCTCGCTAAGCTGCCTCTTAAAATCTGAAAAGCCCATTTTTGCAGCGTTCTCGATTAGGGCTTTAAGCTGTTTCTTCTTCTCCCTAAGTTGGTTGTGCTCCATCCACATTATCGCTGGCGGCTCGCTTATTCCATGCCTTTCCAAAACTGGGAAAAGAGCGTTTTCCTCCCTCAAATAGTGCTTTTCAGCGTCTAAAAGCTCATTTGCAACATGCTTTAGCTGTGACAATTCTTCAATTACTGAGTCTGGGATTTCTGTCCTTTGAACCTTTTCGGTTAGCAATGCAAGCTTTTCGGCGATTTGCTGAAGCATCTTATGCTCTTCAAGGAGTATGCTAATGGGACTTGTTGGGGCAACCTCAACCCTCTGCTTTTCCAACTGCTCCTTAAAAATTGCCAAGTGAACGTCACAAAGTCTTTGGAGCTCCTCTCTTGAAATGCCCTCGCTTACAAGCTCCTGTTCAATCTTAGCTATCTCAAGCGAGCTCACACCATCGAGAAACTGTTTAAACCGCTCTCTAACCTGTTCTGTGGGAACGCCGCCATGCAGCTCCCTCAAAATCTCTTTTAGCATCTTCTTACGCTCTTCTTCTGTTACTCCGCCCATTTCATGTCTCATCCTCAAAATTTTCTTGTCAACTCTTTACGTCAACCTGTATATATTTTTTCCATCGTCTTCGCTAAACAGCATCGACGGTGACATCGACTTTCCATTAGTGCGCGCTGTAGACCACTTTCAATTCTGTCAACATGCTTACAGTGTACATAACTCATGCCTATCCTAACTTCATAGTTTACGGTTTAGGTAAGGATTTTCGTTTGAACAGTTAATTTTATAAAGTGTAATCGAAAAGGCAGACCCTAAATAATTTTTGAGAGGGTTTCGACTATTTTCTCCTTTTCTTTGTATATTTCGGCTCCTCTTGCCTTGATCAGTAGGTTGATTAGGTCTACTAAAGGTTTGACTATTCTTGATGTTATGAGGTGGTCTATTACTTCATGCCTTAGGGCTTGTATGGCTTTTTCCTCTTCAACTTCGTATATGTATATGGTGTTGCCTCTAACTTCGCCGGATAAGCTGTTGGGTGGATCCGGAGTCCAAACAACCCGCAGGTCCAAGTTAAGCCCTAGCTTTGTAAGTATTCTTTGAAGTTCCTCCTCGAGTTTGTTTTGGACTGCGCCTGTTTTCTGCGGCATTGGGTTTTTCCACTTAAAGCAACATTTTGTGGCTTTTAGCCATATAAATTTTATTCTTCGCGCCTGTCATGGTGGTCGACTGTCGAACACTTCCTGTGCTGTTTTAACACAAAATTTTTATAGTTAAATCTAATAATAAGTGGCTGGGTGAAATGTTGGAGAAGCGTAAACTGCCTAAAGTTGGCGATAAAATCCCCATAGAGAAGTTCTTCGTCAGCAAGATGAACATGAGGGTTGACGAACCCTTCGGAGAGACTGAGGAGGATAGGCTGTTGGTGGAGCACTTCCGCCACTCGTCGGTTGTTCAGCCGTTTAAGGCTAGGCCTGAGGGCGACGGCTACGGCGTCGTTGTCGGCAGAAGACGCTTCTTAGCACTGAAGGAGGCTGGTGTGAAGGAGGTTGTTGTTGGGCAGCATGTTTGGATTGAGGAGATGAGCGATGAAGAAGCCTTGGACGCCAGCTTAAAGGAGAACCTTGAAGAGTTCCATAAGACGCCTGACCCTGTGACGAGAGCTAAAGCCATAAAGGCCTACTTGGAGAGGCTGCCAACTGGGCTGCGCGGATTAGCGAGGGCTTGGGGCATATCCCACAGCACCTTAAGCGAGTACCTGAAAATCCTCGAGCTCAGCCCAGAAATGCAAAGAGCCATCCAGAAAGGCTTAATTCCCTTTAGGGACGCGCTTGCGGTTGCTAGGCTTGGGCTTGGAGAGAAAGAGCAGGCTGAGCTGGCTGAAACTGCGGAAAAGCAGGGCGTTGAAGCGTTCAAGCGGGCTCTGGCGAGGCTTATGGCTGGTAAGGGGAAGAGGGGAATCCCCGCAGGCGTGTACATTGTGGTCAGATCGATTTTTGACAAGAGAAGCGAGGAAGAACTCAAGTATTATGAGGCATTGCAGAGGCTTGCTCAAGAGAAGGGCATGGACGTGGCTGAATACGCTAAAAAGGTCATAATAGACCACGTTAAAAGTGTTGTGGGTGGATGAGCTTTAGAGGACGTACTCTGGTTGTTCTGTTTTGGCTCCGTAGACTGTGAGGTTGACTAGGCTTGCGATTATGGCTTCTTCAGGTTTAATCCTTTCGAAAAGTGCAATCCTTTTTATGCCTTCCCAGAGGCTTCGTTTTATTCTGATTTTCAGGTTTATATAGCCTCCGTCGCTTTCAACGTCCAATATTCCCTCTCCGGAATACAGGGGCAGAGGCTTCTCTCCAGCGTGAACTTTGCCTATATGGATGTTTAAGGCCCTGGCGGAGTTGAACGCCCGTTTGCAGCGTTCGCAAACAAACTTCTTTTCATGAGCAAACTCATCCAATATTGTCTGCCTCACCGCCCACCACCCTAAACACGTTTCCATCCGTTGAAAGTTCCCATTTTCTTTGGAGGAATCCATCTGCAATTAGGGCTCCTATTCTATCGTTGACTGCCCGCCTGTCCATGACGTGTGAAACCTGTCTAATTATGCCTTCAAGCATCTGTTTTGGTATGGAGCCTCCTGGCTCAACCTTTTCAAGGATAGCCCTCTTCAACTCTGGAAGCTCCTTTAAGGCTTTACGGGAGGGAGGTGTGCTTGCAGGCTCAGATCCTCTGTTCTCCTTCACTTTGTCTTTTAACTTATCAATGTAGAGCTTGAGGGCCTCGGTTACTGCTTCTCCTAAAACTCCATGCAGCTTCTGCTCCTTTTGCGCTACAACTATGCGGAACTCATCCCATGTTTCACCATCCACATTCCTAATAAAGATATTTCGCCTCGTCACAGTTAAACCCCTTCAACCTTGCACTCAGTTGGCCGAATGTGTGTGCGTGCACCGAGTTTTATAGCCAAAATATTTACAGGGGAA
>Ga0272449_1001243_pt1 | contig 27017 bp, 29 predicted proteins | sample YNPCB0241_FD_198679 | JGI IMG/M metagenome (GOLD analysis project Ga0272449, IMG submission 198679) | Hot spring sediment microbial communities from Yellowstone National Park, WY, United States - YNP-CB-024-1 | ecosystem: Environmental > Aquatic > Thermal springs > Hot (42-90C) > Sediment... | reverse complement strand
ACAATGGAAATTTTATATCTATTAGCACCAATGACGTAACTATACCATGTTATAGCTGGTGTTGCAGTGAGACCCCAGTAGCTCTCCCCCCATGCGTCACTATAGCTCCTACTGGCGGTAAACGACTCGAAGACCAGAGTGTCAGTCCAAACGGCTGCAGCAGCACCCACATAACCCCTATAATAATCTCCGTCGGTTTCGCCAAGGTCACGGGTGAATGTTTTACGCGTCCCAATATGAATATAAGCACCGAAACCTCTGCATTCTTCCGGCAATTTCCGCTCACTTGGCTTCACGAAAGCTATCACCGCACCAGTCATGCAAGTATCTTCGCTACCCCAGATAGGCAATATCGTATAATTCTTAAAGTCTGAGCCCTTTAGTGGTCTTCCAAGTTCCACTTTACCAGCCATAGTAATATTATACCATCCGTGAATGAGGGTGTATTCAGCAGCCTCATTCATTATGACTTTGAGGGTTTCGCTTCCCTCAGGGAAACATGTTACATTGTTCAAATTTATGTGGGCTGTGAAGTTTTTAAAACCGTTGGTTCCGCCTGAAGGCCACTCTTGGGATTGGGTTGCCCCTTGATACCAGACACGATAGAATGGGTAGCCGCCAGTGTGGACCCACGTCACCCTCCGCTTCAACATGGCTTCAGCCATCTTGTTAACCCAGCCTATGGCATTGTATCCTGTAGGTATTGGCAGTATTTCACCATGAGTGTTTATCACGATAATATTGCTTTGAGATTCAATTATGCCCTTATATGTTGGCCATTCCGTTATAACATAATAGCTTATGCCATAGTATGGCGGGTTCTTCCCAAGGTTAGGGTGCACCATTGGCAAATTACTATCTTCTTTGAATTCTAAGGCTTTGATGGCGCCATTTTTAACTTGAATTTTGGATTCATGGGATTCTTGGTTACCGAAGTTCCAGCATGTAACTTCAGTCAGCGATAAAATGTAAACTTTTGCATAACCTTCACTCGCCCGGACTGGTGGGGCGGTTATGAGCATATTGGAGGAGACAAACAGCATACATAATAGGAGAAGGACCTTTACTTTACTCATTTTGTTTCACCACCCTTTTTGAGTTTCTTTTCCATCGCACCCCCACACCTGTTGCTATAACCACAACGCTTATAATGGCGAGGACAAGATGTGATGCGTAAGCCTCCACAAAGCTTGGCTTAACAGCGTTGTTTGCCGCTTCAACCGCGTGTTTTGCATATATTAGAGCCTCAGAGTAGGCAAGGCGGGGATTGTGGAAATAATATTCTTTTGCTTGGAAGAGCAGCCCCCTCGCTTCGCTTAACCCTTTCGTTCTACCCTCACTTTCAGCCAAAAGTATGGCTATTTCAGCTTCAGAAATAGCTTTGCTAGAAAGCGTTCTAAAGGCGACAGTGTATATCGCTTGGGCAGCACCCACATAACCCCTATAATAATCTCCGTCGGTTTCGCCAAGGTCACGGGTGAATGTTTTACGCGTCCCAATATGAACGTAAAAACCGAAGCTGTTTGTTTGGTTAGCTTTGGCAAACTTCACTATGGCCCCTGGCATGAAATATTCTACATCACCCCAAATCGGAGACAAAGAACAATCTTTAAAGTCTGAACCACTTAACGGTCTCCACGTCTCCACTTTACCAGCCATAATAACCATATGCCATCCGTAGACAAGCGTGTATTCAGCAGCCTCATTCATTAGGACTTTGAGGGTTTCGCTTCCCTCAGGGAAACATGTTACATTACTTTTTCCAATGTGGCCCATTAGTGCTTGGAAGCCTTTTTCACGCCATTCACTCATTCCCCCATCCTGTTCGTGGACGTAGAAGAATGGGTAGCCGCCTGTGTGAACCCATGTTACATTCCTATAAGCCATGGCATCAGCTATTTTATCAACCCAACCATCCCTAGTATAGCCAGCTGGCACGGGAAGTGTTTCGCCATGAGCATTCGCTATTATTATGTTGGAGCCTGTCTCAACAACATTCCTATATTCATCCCAGTTGCGAATAACAGAGACATCAGCGTTAACTTTTACCTCGCCGAGAATGGGCCAGTCCACAAGGAATGTAACACGATTTTCGTCATGTGGACATGCACTGAGAAATCCCTCAACCGTTCGCGTCATGTTGCCAAAACCGTCAACACCGTTTAAGGCAACAACATAAAGCTCAACATCCACCTCTCCGAACGGCACAATCACTACAGATTCATAACCAGGATACAAAGCCAAAACTCCTTCAAGACTCAGAAAAATCAAAGAGACAAACAATACCATTACAACTTTCCAATGGAAACGTAAGCTCACAGTTAAACCCAAAATACAATGATTTTTAAACTATTTATAAGTTTTGCGCGCGCGTGCCTATTACTGAGCTTGCCACGTCAACCAAATTACTTCAACGTTTTCTTGGGCTATTATTTGGTGAATGCAGTTTTTAGGTATGTAGATTGCCGTCTTTGGCTTTATTTCAAACTCTTTGTTTCCTATGATTGCTTTACCTTTTCCCTCAATGATTATAAATAATTGGGGCCAAGGATCTTTCTCTCCCTCTTTGTTTAAGATTTCTCCAGCCTTTACTAGAAACCAACTGCATCTCAATCCATTCCAATAAACCAGCGGAATTGGATGTGCTCCATGAGCTTGGCCCGCTAGTTCGGGACATAGATTTTTGATCTTTATTTTCCCGGGAGTGAAGAGATACGTTAACAGTATTTTAATTGTCTCCCAAACTTCTTCACTTCGTTCCTTGTTGAAAACTTCAATTTCTATAGGTCGAACTTCATCCGCTCGAGCTCTTCCAGCAAGCGCAAAAGCATCGGCTTTTCCTTGAATAATCTCTCCAAAAGTTTGACTGTTCATGGATATTTTGAAGTCAGGTCTAGCAGAACCCTCAACAACACTAGCTTTGTCGCTAAGTATCAATGTTGCTTTTTCACCAGTATCTACGAGTTCAATGCAACCTCTAATCTCGCTTATGCCTATCGTAAGCAAGTCGCTGTAATTTGATGCATCTTCTAGCAATTTCTTGACTGCGCCCACAAACTCATTCATGCGTTTCCCCTTTTGTGACTTCGAGTATAAGCTTATTTCTATTAATATTTTCGCTAACTTCAACTAAAATGTACAATATCTTGATCTTTAAAGAGCAGATGAGCATAACTTCAATTTTTCATATTTTAGGTCTGCTGCCATAACTTTTCATAGAACGTTAAAACCGAGAATTCAAACATCACTCACAAAGTTTAATGCGGTGCCAGGTTTAAATTCTCCTGTCAGCATATATTCTTAGGCAAAGCATTAGAAATGGTTCGTTGAGGATGGTTTATATGGAAAGAGCTTCTCTACTGTTAAACCTTATAAGGTCTCGAAGATCTATACGACGTTTCAGGTCTAATTCTATTCCAAGAGAATATTTAGACATGATTCTGGAGGCCGCGAGATGGGCCCCATCAGCAGGGAACCGTCAACCATGGAGATTTATTATCGTCTCAGACATGAACACTTTGGAGAAGATAGGTGAAATTTATCAGGACATGCGAGCAGCCGATATTAAAGGAGTCTCTTCGACCAGCAACTATTATAAGGCAATAAGCGAAAGAGTTAGAACCAACTTCTACAGAAACATCTTTAAGACAGCGCCTCTTTGTATCGCTGTCTGTGCCGACGCTGAACAATCTTTCCATTCGAGAACTTGGGCAATGGATTGCGCAATAGCCACGCAAAACATGCTATTAATGGCGCACGCATTAGGACTCGGCTCTGTAATTATAGATTTTCAACGTCCGGAGCATGAAACTTTGCTGAAGTTAGTTAGAGATTTGTTAAGGATACCCGATGGAGTTAAACTCATGTTCATGCTACCCATAGGCTACCCTGACGAACAACCCACTCCACCCCCACGCATGGAGCTAAATCAGATTATATACCTCGAAAAATACGGCCAGAAGTAAGTGTGAGAATGATATTTGAATTCCCATAAGTCATGTACCTCTGAGCTACTACTAAAAATCTACACGTGTTCTACTAACGTCTCCCAGCGGAACTATAAAAAGAAGAATTGAAAACGGGGCGTTGCGCGCGCATTATTTAAAATTTGTGACGCTAAGTTATGTTAGGTTTTATTCTTTAGTTATTTTCAGCAGTGTTTTCATGGAATGTTCCACGTATCTTACGCATTTTTCCTCCTTTACTTGTTGTTCCTTGTATTTTCGCCTTCCTTCAGCTGTTGTTAGGTCACACCCGGTTAGGTCTCGGCAGAGTGTGCTTCCAAATTCTTCCTCGAATTTTCTATAGAGCTGTAGGCTTTTTGCCAAGCACTTCTCGTAGGCTTCTGTCTCATTTAACGTTTTTCGCCCATATTTTAAGCCTAAAGCCATAACAGCCCCTGTTAGTGCTCCACAGAGGGAACCAGCTCTCCCTATTCCAGCGCCAAATCCCGTAGCGATTTTTGGAATTTGTTCACATTTTATTCCGTAAACTTCTGCGAAGGTCATAAGGACGGCCTCTGAACAAAGATAACCTTCCCTAAATCTGGAAACAGCCTTCTCCACAATTTCTCCACTCCGCACCTTCTATACCTCAAGTTAAAGATGTTGGTGTTGCGATTTAGATTTTCTCTTTCACGCTGCAACCACCCAAACATTATTCAAGAAAATGTTCTGTTAGTCGCTGTTAACGGAAATTTTAATTTTGCGGATTTGAGTTTTTGTTTCATGGTAGAGATGCGCGCGTAAAAAACTGGAACACGAAAGGATAGACGAGAGAAAATCGCAAAAGTCATGCCATCAAGTAATGATTCCAAAGTGGCGCTCGATTATATGGTGATATACTTGTGGCGGTGCAAGCGAGAGAAACGCTCTTTGAACAACCTCGCTCAGAGATGGGTGAATGTGCATTCCCTCCATTATCGGCCATGCTGATCGTTCAGGAGTATACATTAGGTTAACCACTTCTTGAATCAGTATGGATGCATAGGGTCCAATTATATGGGCTCCTAAAATTTTTAAGTTCTTTTTTTCCACGATGACTTTTACAAAGTAGTTTTTGGCGTTCATGGCTATTCCTTTGGCAGTGTCTTCGTATCTTTCTACTCCTATTAACACATTGTCTTCGCCGTATTTCTCGATGGCTTCTTTTTCTTTTAATCCGACGCTTGCAATTTCTGGATATGCGAAAACAGCATGGGGCACAGCGTGATAGTCTGTTTTTACATTCTTTTTCAGTATAGCGTTATAATAAACTATTTTTGCTTCGTAGTTTGCTTTGTGCTTAAAGGGATATATGCCGTTGGCGTCGCCAAGCGCCCAGACATTTTGCTGAGAAGTTTCTAAATATTCATTAACGATTATCCACCCATCCTTGTCTACTTTTATTCCTCCTCGTTCTGGACGGAGAATGTCCGTGTTTGGGGCTCTGCCCGCAGCCACAAGTATTTCTTCCACTATAACCTCGACTTCTTCTCCGTTTGACCTATTAACTGCTACGAGCCTTTTCTTGTTGCCAGCAATTTTTTCTACTTTTTGCACTTCATGGTTTGTGATTATTGTTACGTGTTTTTGCATTTCTTGTTTAGCCAGCGTTGATACCTCTGGCTCTTCATCCGGCAAAAACTGCGGGTTTCTACCTACTATGGTGACCTTTGAACCCATAGCTGAGAAAAAGTGCCCATATTCTGCGGCGATATATCCTCCACCAATAATTGCAATACTTCTTGGTAAGTGCTTCATTTTAAGAACCGTATCGCTGGTTTCATATCCTGCTTCTTCCAGTCCGTCTACCCGAGGAATTAAGGGCTTGGAACCTGTACACAGAATTATTGTTTTAGACTTTAAGCTAGTTTCATCCACTTTCAGCGTATAGGGGGCTATAAATTCAGCTTTGGATGGATAATAGTCCACGTTTTTAGATCCGGAGAGCCCTTCTCTAATCATATTTATTTCTGATTGGATATGAAATCGCATTCTTTCCATGACCTTTTCAAAATCAATTTTCCTGATTTCGGAGAATATGCCAAACTCATGAGCCCTTTCTATGGTTCTTATCAATTCAGCCGGATACAATAAAATCTTTGAGGGAATACATCCCCTTGTTAGACATATCCCACCAAGCTCATCCTTGTCAATAACAGCGATTTTCACCTTTGGATTATCTTGAATTACAGTGTTCACAATCTCCATTGCAGATCCTGTGCCAATCACAATTAAGTCGTATTCTTTTTCTTTCACGTTCAAACCTCCATACAAAAATCGTCGGAAGGCTTTATATCAGATCAATTAGTTTTATGTTTAAAAGGGATATTTATGAGTGTTGATTTAAAAGAGATTTTAAAGAAATACAAAACAGTCGCTATAGTAGGAGTTTCAAAGGATCCTTCAAAAGATAGTTACAGAGTCGCTATGTATTTAAAAAGTCAAGGTTTTCGCATAGTGCCCATCAACCCCTTTGCTAATGAAATTTTAGGCGAAAAAAGTTATAAAAGCCTGCTTGAGTTGCCTCAGAATGTACAAAAAAGTTTAGAGATCGTTGACATTTTTAGACCTTCCCAAGAAGTACCATCTATAGTTGAACAAGCTATTAAGTTGAAAAGCGCATATGGGAGGCCACATGTGGTTTGGATGCAGCTCGGAATATTCAATGAGGAAGCAGCTAAAAAAGCAGAAAAGGCAAAACTAACGGTTGTAATGGATAAATGTATTATGCAAGAGCATAAGCGTCTGTCAATGGCCAAAATCAATTAAAGGAAGTTGCTGCAAAGTGGTGTAAAAGTAACAAATTTAAGGGCCTTTGCTGAAAAAGTACTATATCATGAAGAAGATAACCATTCTAGGTTTTGCGGGTAGTTTAAGAAAAGATTCATACAGCAAAGCGTTGCTCCGAGCTGCAGCTGAGTTATTACCAAAAGAAGCTGAGCTTAAAATTTTTGATATTGAAGGGATTCCCCTTTACAACCAAGACTTAGAGTATGAAATGCCAGCAAAAGTTAAAGAGTTCAAGGCAAAGATCAGGTCAGCAGATGCAATTCTCGTGGCTACTCCAGAATATAATTATTCAGTTCCTGGAGTGCTAAAGAACGCTATAGACTGGGCTTCTCGACCACCAAGCGACAATTCCTTTGAAGGCAAACCAGTAGCCGTAATGAGTGCATCTACTGGAATGCTTGGAGGAGCTCGCGCCCAATACCATCTCAGACAAGTATTTGTAACTTTAAATATGCATCCGATAAACAAGCCTGAAGTCATAGTGCCATTCGCTAAAGAAAAGTTTGATGAAAATGTACGGTTGAAGGATGATACAACACGGGCCAGAATTCGGGAACTGCTTGAAAATCTCGTGGCTTGGACTAAAAAATTGAAGAACTAAATTTCAAAAGTTTTCAGCTTTAGGCAACATTTTTAATTTTCTCTTTGGCTTTTATTATGTTGAGGAGATTGCATGGGAAGCATTTCTCATAGGAAATTGGATTGTTTGGGACTTTATTGTCCAGAGCCTGTTTTTAGGACGAGGATGGAGCTTGATGAGATGAAGGTTGGCGAGGTTCTTGAAGTTTTGGCAGATGATCCGGCTGCAGAAGAAGACATCAAAAGCCTAGTGAAAAATTTGGGACAAGAAATCATAAGCATAACAAGAAGGGGAAATAATGTTCAAATTTTGATTAAAAAAGTTAAATAAACGGTCAAGGAGGTGAAACGTTGTCGGAAAAGAAAAAATTTTTGTATATTCAAACAAGCGGAGTTGACACCCCTGAACGTGCCTATGCCCCGTTCATTTTGGCAACCACTGCCACTATGATGGGAATGGACGCCACCATATATTTTCTAATAAAAGGCGTTACTATAGTTAAGAAGGGTGAGGCGGAGAAAATAAAGCTCGGCGGTTTTCCATCCTTGAAGGAAGTTATGGATCAAGCGGTTAGGACTGGAGTTAAGCTCATGGTATGTGAACAGAGTTGCATGTTGCTTGGCATTCCACGGGGCGACTTCACACCAGAAGCCAAAATTGTAGGTGCAGCGACCTTGAATGATCTGGCCTTGAACGCAGATGCAGTTATATGTTTCTAGAGGATTAAATATGGCGGCTCCTAAAAAAATTTATATGGATCATGTTGCCGGCAAACCTGTTGATCCCCGCGTTACAGAAGCTATAATGCCATTCATCAAGGATTTTTACGGCAACCCATCCTCGATTCATTCGTTTGGACATGAGCCGAAAAAAGCTTTGGAGGAAGCAAGAGCGAAAATTGCCAAGCTTATAAACACTGAAAGACCCGAGTCTATAATTTTCACCTCCGGGGCCACAGAAAGCAACAATATGGCTATTAAAGGCGTTGCTTATAGAAACATGGATAAGGGTAAACACGTAATAGCCTCAAGCATTGAACACATGTCGGTAATTAACCCATGTAAATACCTGAAAACTAAAGGTTATGATGTAACCTTTCTTCCCGTAGACAAGTACGGTTTAGTCGACCTTGATAGTTTAGAACGTGAGTTGAGGGAAGAAACTGTTCTTGTTTCCATCCAGTATGCTAACAGTGAAATAGGAAACATTCAGCCAATAAGGGAAATAAGCCAAATAGTGCACAGAAAAAACGCATATCTACACGTGGATGCTACAGCCGCCAATGGACAAATCCCAATAGACGTTCAAAAAGACGGAATTGACCTTCTAACGCTTTCTTCCAATGACATGTATGGACCTAAAGGGGTTGGAGCCCTTTATATTCGCAGTGGAGTGCGCATTGAGCCCATAATTCATGGCGGCGGCCAAGAAAGAGGCTTACGTTCTGGAACAGAAAACGTGCCAGGCATAGTTGGGTTTGGAAAGGCGGCGGAAATAGCTGCTGATGAGATGCAAGCTGAAAGTGAAAGGCTTAGCAGGCTTAGAGACAAACTCATTAAAGGCTTGCTGGAAGCCATACCACACGCTTTCTTAAACGGCCACCCAACAAACCGCTTGCCAGACAACGCCGCAGTAAGGTTCAACTTCATAGAAGGTGAATCCATCCTCCTAAGCCTTGACATGATGGGAGTTGCAGCCTCATCCGGCTCTGCCTGCACCGCAAAAACTTTGGAGCCTTCTCACGTATTGCTCGCCACTGGACTGAAGCATGAAGAAGCCCACGGTTCAGTGCTATTCACCCTTGGAAGGCAAAACACAGAAGACGAAGTAGACTATGTTGTTCAAATAATGCCAGATATTGTGAAAAGGTTAAGAGCCATGTCTCCCTTAACACCTAAGGAGTTGCTGAGTTAATGTATAGCGAAAAAGTAATGGAGCATTTCAGAAACCCCAGAAATATGGGGGAAATTCAAGACGCTGACGGCGTCGGCACCGTTGGAAATCCTGTTTGCGGAGACATGATGACCATATACATAAAAGTTAAAGATAATCGCATAGAAGACATCAAATTTAAAACCTTCGGCTGTGGCGCCGCAGTTGCAACAAGTAGCATGATAACTGAATTGGCAAAAGGAAAAACCTTAGAAGAAGCATTGAAAATAACAAGGAAGGATGTGGCCGACGCCTTAGAAGGGCTTCCGCCTGTAAAGATGCACTGTTCAAACCTAGCGGCAGACGCACTAAAAGCCGCAATTGAAGACTATTACAAAAAACAGAAAGGAGGTTAAAAAGTAAATGAAAAAAGAGTTTATTAGATGCGAGTTCTGCAGCATACCAAATCCATTAGAAACATGCCAATTAGCAGCTTACCACACAATCATCGACGGAAAAGAATACATTTTCTGCTGCCAAAAATGCGCTGAGAAATATCGGCAAAAGAGAAAAGAGGAAAACAAGTAGTGCCTATATAGGCAGATAAAAAATTAAATTTTGAAGAGTTAAAGCGGCAAAATTAAAGTATAAAAGTTTAGGTATATCACAAATCCGAGAATAAGCGCTATCAACCAAAGAACGAGAGTAATTTGCATTGCAGCCTTCTTTCTATAGCACGCTTGTGTTGATGGACTTAGATGCCAAGCAGCAACAATCCATATGCCTAAGAGCCAAGCCAAAAGTCCTGTGACTCCATGGAAAAATGATATTACAGATATGGGCTTTGCAAAATTTTCTAATATATGTGGTGTTAAGCCCGAGGAAAAAGAAGGCATCATGACTGCCAATATGGTTATTGAGTGCACAACAACAGCTGAAAGCATGGTTATTCCATGAGCTCGAATCATTTTTCTTCTTTTCATAACTAAGCTTGTTATGATTAATCCAAGTATGGCGAATTGTAAAATCAAATTAATTAATGCAATAATTTGATGCAATCACTTTTCCTCCTCATTATTGATAAAAAGAGGTTTATTTTGTTATGGGAAATGTGACATTCTATTTCTTAGCCTTAACTGGTTTCATCGGTGCCTCACAGCAAATTAAATCGCATGTTGTGCACCCGCAAGCCTCATCTACAACGACTACAAGCCCACATTTTTCACACTTATATTTCTCGCCTTTCTTTGTCAAGATATTTCACCTCCAAAACAACAATCGTTATGTTACATTTACCTTAAACGAAATATAAAAGCATTTGCAACATGGGTTCCTAAACTAGAATACAATCCTACGCAAAATTTAATTCTCATAAGAATCAAGAAAATAGTGGTGAAAAGGATTGAATTCTGAAGAGTCTAAACCTATATGCGATAGATGCGGCAAACCTATAGATGATTGCAAATGCGTGTGCCCCTATTGCGGCGAATCTTCTGGTTGCAAGTGTTGCGTAGGCGTCGATAAAGCCACTGGCGGGTAAAAGGCTTCAAATAAAATTTAATGGCTGATTATAATGGATAAGGGTTTTAATTGGATGGCTGGCGGACCACAAGGGAGTGGAGTGGACACAGCTGCGAACATTTTTGGGAAAGCATGTGGCTATGGCGGCTTATACGTTTATGGACGCCGTGAGTACCATTCAAACATAAAGGGGTTACATAGTTACTTCCACCTGAGGGTTTCAAGCAACGAGGTTTTAGCTAATGTGAACGATGTGGATATGTTGGCGGCTTTTGACGCTGAAACTGTTGTTAGGCATATAGACGAGGTGGTCCCTGGAGGAGGAATAATAGTTGACGAGAGCCAGTTGAACGTAAAAGTTTTGGAGATTCCAACGCTACCTCGGGAATTTAAGGTTGAATTGCGTGAGCATATAAAAAACAAGGGCATAGGCGATAGTTTAGCTGATCTGCTTACTGACGCTGAAAAAAGGGGCATCCAAGTTTTCCAGGTTCCATATATGGATTTACTCAAGCAGATTGCAAGCAAGCTGGGCATTGAAAAACTAAGCAAGATCACGCGAATGGTGAACGTTCTCACTTTGGGCATATCTTTTGGCCTATTGGATTATGATGCAACGCTTGTTGAAAAAGCTGTTAGAACAACCTTCTCGGAAAAGCTAAAAATTATTGAAATGAACATGCTGGCGCTTAACTTAGCATTTGACTACGCGAAAACTAATTTTTCAAAAAATTTTAGTCATCGACTTCCAATAATCAGCACGGAGGAAAGGCGAATTTTCCTCTCAGGAAACCAAGCTGTCGCGGTGGGCAAAATTTTAGGCGGATGCAGAGTTCAAACTTACTATCCCATAACGCCAGCTGCAGACGAAAGTGAATACATAGAGGCTCACCAAATTCTCGGAACTACTGTTTTAAACATGAAAGCCGGAGTTGTTGTAATTCAAACCGAAGATGAAATTGCGGCAGTAAATATGGCGTCGGGTGCGGCCTTAACTGGTACGCGAGCAGCAACCTCTACTTCTGGACCTGGGTTCTCTCTTATGGTTGAGGGATTATCTTGGGCAGGAAACAATGAGGTGCCCGTAGTAATTACCTATTACCAGCGAGGAGCTCCATCAACAGGTTTACCGACGCGTCATGGGCAAGATGATTTAAAGTTTGCAATCAACGCTGGTCATGGCGAGTTTCCACGTATTGTGTTGGCGTCTGGTGATATTCGAGAATGTTTTTATGATGCTGTAATGGCGTTTAACTATGCTGAAAAGTTTCAGTTGCCAGTAATTCATTTAATAGATAAGGCGCTTGCTAACAGTTCACAAACTTTTCCATTATTCGACATAAAAAGAATTAAAATTTACCGCGGCGAAGTTTGGGATGATAAAAGGCTTGAAGGGATTGAATATAGACGGTTTTTATTTACAGAGACTGGTGTTTCTCCGAGGGTTGTATTGGGCACTAGAAACGGGGTTCACTGGTATACTGGGGATGAGCATAACGAGTTTGGGCACATAAGTGAAGAGCCCATTAATAGGACTAGGATGATGGAGAAGCGAATGAAAAAACTTGAAACTATTGAGAAAGAGGTGCCAATAAGTGAGAGGGTTAACTTTTTCGGCGATTCAGACGCGGAAAACATGATTTTAAGCTGGGGTTCTCCAAAGGGTGCAATAATTGAAGCTTTGAATGAACTGCACCGAGAAGGTTTCAGTTTAGGTTTTCTGCAGATTCGAATGGTACACCCACTTCCAAGCGAACACGTGAGGGAAACCCTAAAGAGAGCCAAGAGAATAATTGATGTAGAAATGAATTATTCTGGACAATTAGGCGAAATTGTAAGAGAAAAAACAAGTGTTTCCATGAACTTCCGAATTCTGAAGTATAACGGAAGACCTATGACGACGACGGAAGTTTATGAAGCGCTTAAACGAGTGCTTACGGGTAATGCGCCTGAAAGGCAGGTGTTAATGTATGGTTCTTGAATGGCAAGACTTTAAATCAGATATCTTCGTGGACTGGTGTCCAGGATGTGGGAATTATGGTATACTTGCTGCTTTACAAATGGCTTTAGCAGAACTTAACCTTGAACCTCATCGCGTGGTGCTTGTTTCTGGAATTGGCTGTTCTGGAAAGGTTCCTCATTTTGTTAAGACGTACGGCGTGCATACACTCCATGGCAGAACTTTACCGTTTGCGCAAGGAATCAAAATTGCAAATCCAAATCTAGAAGTGATAGCCATTGGCGGAGACGGTGATGGACTTGGAATAGGTGTAGGCCATTTAGTTAATGCTGGAAGGAGAAATGTTGACATGACATACTTGATACATGACAATGGAGTTTACGGGCTTACTAAAGGGCAAGCTTCACCTACGCTGCAAAGAGGCTTAAAAGTTAAGGCTATTCCCAGCCCCAATATCAACGAGGCGGTAAATCCAATAATGCTGGCAATAGCTTCAGGATATACCTTCGTAGCGAGAGCTTACGCCTACGACACCAAGCACTTGAAAGAAATAATAAAAAAGGCTATTCAGCACAAGGGACTAGCCATGGTAGATATACTGCAGCCATGTCCAACATACAATGACATAAACACTAAGGAGTGGTATGCTGGCGAAGACCGAGTAGATCCGAAAACTGGGAAGCCTACACCAAGACTTTATAAGTTAGAAGAGTTAGGCTACGATCCTGTTGTGCATAATTCAGATGAAGATCTTGGTAAAAAAATTGCTGCTATAGAAAAAGCGAGGGAGTGGGGCGACAAAATCCCCATCGGAGTATTCTATAAGAACGAACTAATCCCTACATTCCAAGAACGCATAACCAAAAGAATACCGTTTTACATTGAAAACCCACCGGCAAAACAAAAAATTTGTGACGATGAAGGTTTGCCCGTAACAGATGTTGATGTTTTCTTTGAAGAATTAAAAATAATATGAACCTTTAGCGACGTGTTTAAACGATGTAGCCTCTAAGGTCTGCGCTTTGCAAAAGGCATGTTTGGTATCTAATAAGCATATCGTCGAGAACCTTCCTCAAATCCTCTTCTGTCGTATACCCTACAATTTGCATTAAAGGTCTTCCGCTACAAAAGAAAATTAGGGTAGGGGTACTCATAACCCCAAGGTTTAATGCAATTTCTTGGTTTGACGGCGTCTCTAAAATGTTTAACCTTGTAAATTTAATTTTTCCCAAATACTCCTCAGCCATCCTTTCGAGGATAGGCGTCAACTGTCTACACCATGGACACTGTTGGTGCCAAAAATAGACCAAAGTCAAGATGTTTGAACGACTAACTTCTTCTTCCCAATTGCTCTGGCTTAGTTCTACCATCACCATAAGTTGCAACCAAAACTCTGCTCTTCACTAAACCCTATATAAACCTTAAAGTTGTAGCCAAACAGTCTTGAAGTTTTCGATTATTATGCTGAGAAAATTTCATTAGATCAAAGAGCAAATGTTTTAGTTAGGTGTGTTAAAATGGTTAGTGTTGAAATAAGCAAAGATGTTTTTTGGGTAGGCGTGGTTGACTGGAATGTCAGGGATTTCCACGGATATTTCACCAGACGCGGAACAACTTATAATGCCTATTTAATAAGGGATGAAAAAACTGCTTTAGTTGACACAGTTAAATATCCGTTCTCCGACGAGCTAGTAAGAGACATAGGCGATATTGTAAGCTTTAGAAATCTTGACTATATTATTATAAACCATGTTGAAATGGATCATTCAAGCGCTTTGCCGCAAATATTAAAGCTTGCGGAAAACGCTAAAGTAATAGCCTCTACAAGAGGGAAAGACGCCTTAATAAAGCATTACGGCGAAAGCATCAAGGTAGAAACTGTTAGAACCGGCGACAAGTTAAATCTTGGAAAGAGAACGCTCTCATTTATTGAAGCGCCAATGCTGCATTGGCCTGACAGCATGTTCACATATATAATGGATGAGGGAATTTTAATGCCTAACGACGCTTTCGGCCAACACCTTGCAACATCTGAAAGATTTGACGACGAGGTTGAAGAATCCATTTTGATGGAGGAGGCGGCAAAATACTACGCCAACATTCTTATGCCCTTCGCACAGCTAGTTGCAAGGAAAATTCAAGAATTGGTATCCATGGGAATTCCTATAAATCTCATTGCTCCAAGCCATGGGATAATCTGGCGTTCCAACCCCATGAAAATAATTAACGCCTACAAGAACTGGAGTGAAGGCTTATCAAAAAATAAGATAGTTATAGTTTATGATAGTATGTGGGGCAGTACAACCACTATGGCTAGAGTCATAGCGGAAGGAATAACAAGCCAAGGCATGAGTGTGAAATTCTTTAAACTGCGGGAGTCCGACGTAACAGAGATTGTTACTGAAATTTTGGATGCTAAAGCTGTTATTGTAGGTTCGCCAACCCTTAACAACTCCATGTTTCCGTCAGTCAGCGCTTTCTTAACTTACATATGCGGCTTAAAGCCAAAGGGAAAACTTTGGGCGTTCTTCGGTTCTTACGGATGGGGAAAAGGCGCAGTGAAGCAGATGATGGAAACGGTTCAAAAAGCCAACTTTGAAGTTTACGAACTCGCCATTGAAGTTCAGTATGTACCCACCGAGAAAGAGTTGGAAGAATGCTTTAACTTTGGCAAGGATATAGCCCAAAAAGTGAAATCATCCTAAAATTCATTTCACTCTTTATTTTTCAATCATATATTTAACTCTGATAGTTTCGGGCTCATGTTCCTTGAAACTTGCTATTCTCATTTTTACGTCGACTAATTTCTGCAATTCATAAATGAAATCTTCGATGTAGTCAGATACTCCGCATGTCCTGCAAAAACTTCCTTCAAAATCTAACACAATTTCTTTTTCGCTTATTTTAACCAGTTTAGCTTTAGCTTCTGGGCTTCTGTATTTATTGTATTCTTTTACTGCTTTCAAGACGGAATCTTTAAAACTCAACATCGTAAGCCTATCTCACAATAAAAAATAAAAGGTTTTATGGGTTATCTTCTAACCTTTAAGCAAACTCAGTTCGGCAATGTGCTCTTGCTCATCCATTATTATGTGTCTTAGTTTATGCTCGATCTGGAAGTATTCATACTTTAGCTCGTTCTTCATTGTGCTTACTTTTTCCAATATCCCCTTGTAAACGTCAACCGCGTGCATTTCGTCCTTTATGTTAACTTCCAGTATTTCATTCACCGTCTTAGCCGGGTGAGTTTCAGCCATTCCCATGGAAGGCACCCCGCCTAAGTAGGCGCCTATTATTTCTCTGAACATTTCCTCATGTTTTTTCTCGTCTTCAGCGATTTCCTTTAGCCTGGCGATTATAGGCTCGGAGTTTATTCCCTTAACTATTTCAGCGTGGGCTAGGTACTGGATTCTTGCGGCGTGTTCCAGCTCTAAAGCCTCGTTCAACATATTCAAAAGTTCTTCTTTACTCATAACGCATTCTCCTTTCTTTTTAGGGTGTTAATCCTTGCGCGCAAATATTTACTTTTCGGAATGGCTACAAATCATAGGCTCTCACTGGAGTTGGGAAACTTCACGAATATTTCAGAGTTGACCAATTTAGCAGCGATTTTCTTAAGGGGTTTTTCTGTTACCTTGTTTAAGGGTTCTCCAGTTGTAACGTCAAATTCTGCGTAATGAAAACCGCAAAGTAAAATTTTGCCATTAAGGCTTCCGAGAAATAGAGAGAAACCCATATGGGGACATCTATTATCAAAAGCATAAATTTCGTCTTCAACGCATATCAACAAGATTTCCAAATCATCAACCTTTACGAGTTTCATTCCATTGGGCGGAAAATCTGTGATTTTGGCAACTCTCAAATATTTCGGCAAGTTCACAACTCACCTTTTAGGCAAACAAGCTGTCAAGGAGCATCATTATTGCGAAGCCGCTTATTAACCCAAAGGTGGCTTTTCGCTCGAAACCTTTCCGGTGGCTTTCTGGAACCATTTCGTCAATGACTACAAAAAGCATGGCTCCAGCTGCAAACGATAAGCCCCAAGGCAAAACGGAATGAGCGACAGAAACAAGCACTAAACCTAAAAGGCCGCCAACTGGCTCCACAAGCCCCGTCAAAGTAGCATATCCTAACGCCTTCGCCTTGCTATATCTCTCTCTTAAAAGCGGTAAAGCAACGGCTAAGCCCTCTGGGGCATTCTGTAAGCCTATGGCGGCTGCCACAACAAATCCAGCTGCAATATCTCCGGAGCCGAAACTAACACCTACGGCGAGTCCTTCTGGAAAGTTGTGGATGGTTATGGCGATTATGAAAAGCCACAGCTTCGAAAGCTTTGATGGTGGCCCCTCCGGTCCCGCTACCGGATGAAAGTGGGGAATAATTCGGTCGATGAAATTTATCGTGACTGCGCCTATCATGAGTCCTAAAACCGCTGTTAGAGGACCGCCTAAGTTAATTGATGGAACGAGCAGACTAAAGGCGGTTGCAGCCAACATAACTCCTGCGGCGAATCCAAGCATGATGTCCATCGTGTCATCTGAGAATTGTTTGCCTAAATAGATGGGTAGGGCTCCTGCTCCTGTAGCTAAACCAGCCAGCATGCTTGCAGTAAACCCTAAATAGATTATTTCCATAAGGACCATAGCGTCCCATTAAATGGTTAAAATAAAGTGTTATAATGCGGAAATATAAAAAAATAAAGAGGTGTGGGATGGTTTTGTTTTTGGGTTTGGCGTTATTCTATGTGGCGGAATTTCTGTGTGTAGGGGCCTTCGCCTGGTTTCTGCGCCTGAAATGGCTTGAAGGTCTTCCCTCTAAGAGTTCTTGGAACCATGCTTCATGCTCTACTTCCTCGTGAAGAATCGCCAAAGACAAATCGTGTGTTCTCTGGTCCTTGCCGCATGTCATGTTGCAGATTTCTGTATAAACTCTTACTGCGCATCTTTCAGCTTCTAACAAAACCTTCAAAATAGCCTTCAAGTCGCTTGGGTCTTTAGGCAAGTAGGCTGCTTCACAGGCGGCATCGTCGTGAAGTTCTTTTAAGTCGCGGTAGAGCTCGCCGCCCAGCTAGTAAATTCGGAGCGCAATAGTTTCAAAGTGCTGCCTATCCTCTAGCCTTGCGTCTTCAACTCAATTTAATACAAGAATTACCCTTCTTTAGACAAAAAACAAGATTTGACCCATATACAAAACCTCACATAAACCTTTTTTGCTTAAAATGCGGTAAAATTAAAGATTTAGATGATCCATCTGTTCAATTAATGATAGAAAGAATAAACAAGTCCACCGACTTTAAGGTAGATGGGCAAAGAATAGACATTTACGGGATATGCGACAAATGCGTCAAAAAATAAGACAAGAAGCTAACGCACAAAAAACAAAATCCTCGTAGCGTACACCAAAAAAATAATATTAGATAATTAAGCAAAATAGTTAATGTAGTTGGGTGATGTGTATGGAAACTAGGCTTTATGTTCTGCCTAAATTGCCGTACGAATACGGGGAGCTAGCCCCATACATGTCTGAAGAGCAGCTTAGAATCCACCACAGCAAGCATCATCAAGCCTACGTAAATGGAGCAAACACTATATTACAAAAGTTAGAAAAGGCGCGCAAAGAAAACGCTGACGTAGACATAAAATCCACCTTGAAGGAACTGTCATGGAACGTGGGCGGACACCTCCTTCACTCACTGTTTTGGGAAAATCTTGCTCCACCCGGTAAAGGCGGCGGAAAGCCAGGTGGCGTTTTAAGCGATTCTTTAGATAAAGAATTTGGCAGCTTTGAAAGGTTCAAAAAAGAGTTTTCTCAAGCGGCCATAAGCGTTGAAGGTTCGGGTTGGGCTGCGCTCACTTATTGCAAACAAACCCAAAGACCCCTCATAATGCAGATTGAAAAACACAACACTAATGTTTATCCAATGTTCAGGATACTTATGGTTTTAGACGTGTTTGAACACGCCTACTATATCGACTACAAGAACGATAGAGCAAAGTTCGTCGAAGCCTTCTGGAACATTGTCAACTGGGACGCAGTAAACAAAAAAATCCAAGAACTGGTAAAATAGAAAGAATAATATTTGAACCGAATCAAAATTTCTTAAATGACCTTCTTGATGGGCTGAAATGTAATGTTTTTGAAGGAAAGACTTCTCTCCAACCAGTTTCTGAACCTAGACCTCTGGAAAAACAAGTCAGAGTTTATGAAACCGTTTCGGTTTCTGCAGAAAAGAAAGGTGGAACCATCTCTGTAGCGATCAGAGCAATTTCAGCAGTTAAACATAAAATGTTGTATTGCAAGCAATGCGATTATGTAGTTTTTCGAGAAGAGCCGCCTTATATCTGCTCAATTTGCAAAGCGAAAAAGGGAAACGTTTGCTGAAATAAGAATTTGCATAGAAATCGTCGGTTAACTAGCGCGCCATCGATGATTTATATATGGCTTGATAAGCGCTTTCCCTATTTCCTTGAGCCTTTATTATCTCTTTTTGGAGATTTTTTACATCTATTGGACAATTATTCGCTACTTCCTTCACAAACTTTCTTAAATCACTTTCATTAAAACCACAGCTTGTCGTGAGTTCTTCTATAATCTGCTTAGAAATATCCGTATCACCACCGCAACTTGAGCTTAACTCTTTCAGCATATCTTCTAAAACACTTGGATGTATGTTACATTGTGCACTCAACTTTTTCGACCATTTACCAGCCATTTCAATCCCTACTTTTAGTAGAATTTTTGCTCTTTTAAATGTTTATGCGATATCTTCTCGATTATTATGCAACACTTAGAAAGAACTGAAAAGGTCACATAGCGGTCCATCCGCCATCAACAAATATTGTTTGTCCAGTAACGTAGTTTGAGGCTGGTGAAGCTAGATAAGTTAAGGCTGCTTTCAAGTCTAACGGTTCTCCAATTCTGCCCAAAGGCGTCCTAGATAAAATGTACTTTAATGTTTTTTCGTCTTGGAATACGGGTTGGGTCATTTCGCTTGGGAAAAATCCAGGCGCAATGGCGTTCACGTTTATCTTGTATGGTGCCCATTCTATTGCTAGGGCTCTTGTCAAGTTTATTACGGCGCCTTTCGAGGCGTAGTACGGAGCTGTTGGGAAAACGTCTCCTACTGCTCCATAAATTGAAGCTACGTTAATGATTTTTCCATACTTGCGCTTTATCATTTCGCGTGCCGCTGTTCTTGCGCATAAAAACACACCTGTTAGATTTATGTCTATAACCCTTTTCCACTCCTCCAAGCTTATTTCTATGGAAGGGCTTAAAGAAGCAACTCCGGCGTTATTGACAAGTATCTCCAATGAACCAAACTTTTCCATGGCGGTTTCAACCATTTTAGTTACTTGGTCTTCTTGGCTAACATCTGCTTTTATAGGAACAACTTCCACGTTGAACCTGTTTCTGATTTCATCAGCGACTTGAACAAGTTTTTCGTATCTTCGGGCAGCGATTACAAGGTTAACGCCTAACTCTGCTAGGGTTTCAGCAAATGTTACGCCCAACCCGCTTGAAGCGCCTGTAACAATAGCTGTTTGCCCCTGTATTTCAAAACATAATTTCATTATGCGTTCACTCAATTTTCTCACCTCCTTATCCTAGTAAAATTTGCGAGACAAATGTTTTATGGTAATCTGTCGGAAAACCTGCTATTGTAAGTGCTAACGAGTCTCTTAAGTACCTTTGCAATGGGTAATCTTTTGTTAAACCATATCCGCCATGCAATTGCAATGCGTCCTTAGCGATCTTTACGCTCATTTCTGTCGCGTACCATTTTGCCATAGAAGCTATTAATGGCGCTTTTGGACTATTCTGTTCAAATAATCTGGCGCCATAAAAAGCAAGTTGTCTTGCAGCCTCGATTTCCAAGGCCATTTCCGCGACCTTCCATCTAACCCCTTGAAGTTTGTCCATGGTTGCACCGAACATCTCCCTCTCTTTAATGTGTTTTACTGTTGTTTCAATAGCGGCTCTGGCAATTCCAACAGCCAGCATAGCATCTAGAACTAGGATTGAGGGAAAAATTTTAAGCACTATGTCTAGGCCTTCTCCTTCTTTTCCTATAACGTTTTCCTTATCGACTGTGCAGTTATCAAAGTAAACTATAGCATCACCTATTGCTGTAGCACCAATAAATTTGTTAAGGGCTCCAATGCTTACTCCGGGGGTATCCATTTCAATCAAAAAGAGACTGTAACCTTTTTCCGTTCTTGTCAATACTATGTAAGCGTCGGCAACCGTCGCTAAACCAGTGAACATTTTCTGCACGTTTATAACGTATTTATCTCCATCCTTTCTGGCACCTATGGAAAGCCTTGAAAGGTCTGTTCCTCCTTCTGGTTCAGAATAAGAAAAAGCTATCAACTTTTCACCTTTGCATAGTGCAGGAAGATATTTACTTTTTTGTTCCTCTGTTCCTTCTTCCAAGAGCACCGAGCTACAAGCATCCAATATATGTATGATGATGGCGGTGTTTGCGCATGTTCTTGCAATTTCTTCCCAAACAACGCATGCGTCGACAAGGCTTAGCCCCTGTCCGCCGTATTTTTCCGGCACTCTTAAACCTAACAAGCCTTGTTTAGCTGCCTTTTTTATGTTTTCCAGCGGGACTTCCCCTTTTTCATCCCAGTGGGAAGCTTTTGGAGCAAATTCTTTTTCTGCAAACTTTCGTATAGACTCTTGCAGCAATAATCGTTTTTCATCTAATATACTTATTTCAATCACCTCAATTGAAGCGTATTTCATATGAAATTTTATTCATACCATGATTTAAGCTTTCTGCAAAAGCTTTATAAAAACGCATGAAAATAATTTCATATGAAATTTGATGGTGAACACATGAAAAAGTCAATTACCGAAATCTGTTACAAATTCTTTTCGACGTTAGCTAATCCAACAAGACTAGCCATATTAGAGCTATTACGCGACGGACCAAAAAACGTAACCCAAATTACAGAAGCCCTAAAACAGGAGCAAAGTATGATTTCCCATAACCTTAAGCCACTTTTAAGGTGCAGTTTCGTATTTTCAGAAAGAAAGAAAAAAGAACGCGTATACTATTTAAACAAGGAAACTATGGAAAAACTTTTCAAAATATTTTCCTATCATGCAGAAAAATACTGTCCTACAGCTGGAAAATGCTTGACAAACAATATCATAAGAGAACATAAAAAGAAGGAAGCCTCACGTTCATCTTACATAACACATTATTAGCAAAACAACAAAAACAGCCACTTAAATCGGAGTTGGGAGTCATTGAATAAAAATAAGAAAATCGGCGAAACAACTCTCTTTTTATGTGAGATATGCGGTCTCGCCTACGTTGATAAAGAAACTGCCAGAAAGTGTGAAGAATGGTGCAAGCGAACTGGAACATGTTCTATCGAAATCACTAAAAAAGCGGTTTATTTTCCAGGACTAAATAAAAGCTCATATTAACGAGTTGCCAAACTTTTCTGAAAAGGTCTATCGAAGTTGCGTAAAGTGTTGATTATGGTTGACGATGGAGTTGAGGATGTGGAATTTTTGTATCCGTACTACCGGTTTCAAGAAGAAGGCTACAAAGTGGTTGTTGCAGCTTCGGAAGCTAAAGAAGCGTATACTGGAAGGCATTAAGTTCCCATAAAATCTGAAATTTCAGCAAAAGAAGTGAAAATTGACGAATACGACGCCATAATAATACCTGGAGGAAGAGCACCTGACAAAATGCGCATACATAAAGACCTCGTAAACATCGTTAAGGAAGCATACCGCAAAGGAAAAATAATAGCTGCCATATACCATGGTCCTCAAATGTTAATAGAGGCTGACATACTCCGAGGGAAGAAGGCTACATGCTGGAGGTCAGTCGCTACAGACCTTAAGAACGCCGGAGCAACTTTTATTGACGAACCTGTGGTGGTTGACGGAAAAATCGTCACTTCACGCATGCCGGCTGATTTACCCAGGTTTTGCAAAGAAACGATAAAACTTATCGAAAGCAGTGGAGGTTAAGTTCAACTTTAGTGCTCCTAGTTATTTTTGTTTATAAAGGTTAATGTCATGTGATATATTACAAGGTAATAAACTGTATATTGGAGCGCGTGCATGGCTTAATCCACCAAGCTCCACTCTGACTATGCAAAAGCTGTCTTAACATCTCTTCTGGTACTAATATTTTTCACTTAAAAACTGATTTAATACTCTTCACGTCCTGGCGTCAGATATCTATACAGAAACATAATAATGATGCTTCCAAATGCTGTTCCAAAAATGAAAGCAACTGTTTCTCCGCCTATGCTCGCGCAAGCAGAAGTCTACCGTTTAACCCCTTACATATAAGGCAGTTCATTTTTTGGTTACTTGTATGGTACCTTACATGGTGATAAAATTCCGCTCCAGTGGAATATGTTCGTTTTTAGATAATTCCATTGCGAGGGGCAGAAAATTCCTGTGGTTTCATCGCAAGCATTTACTTGAGGGGACAACAGGTGAAGGTTCAAAAGCGACTGCCTCCCTAGGAGAAGATGGACATGAGCCCTGATGTTTGGCAGAGGCTTCCATTTTGGGTTAAAGAGCTGCTGGAAATGCTTAAGAATTCTGGTTCATAATGGCGCTGGATGAGTTGGTACTTGTAATTGTTTCATTTTAGGTTGGAATGTTATATTCTTTAAGTTTTTTGGCTAGCATTTTCCTGAATTCCGCGTCTTTCATTAAAATGTTCATGATGTTATCCGCTGTGGTTCTTGCCTCTTCCATTTCGAATGCAGCTTTCACGTCCAGGGCTAAGCCGCACTTCATGCAGAACCTAGCGTCATAAGCATTTGTGGCTTTACATCTTGGGCATATGCGCGGTGTTAGTTTCGGCTTCTCTTCTGTCTGCTTTTTAAGTCCATAAACGCCTAGAATGGCGTCGTCGACATCTCTTCCTGAAAGGTGCACGTATATGCTTGGCATCTCTGAACCCTGCTTCCAACCGAATATCTGGTTCATCTGGGCTTCTGTAAGCTTACCCGCCAGGAAAGTGGCTCGGCTGTGACGGAATTTATGTGGCGAAACACGTTTCTTCAATCCAGCCTTTCTGGCTGCGACTTTTAATATTTTGGCTAGTGCTGGATAGCTCATGGCTTCGTAACGGTTAACTGTTCCCATGTTAATCCATAATGGGGCTTCGGGCTTAGCCCTAAGCGGATGATTCTGTATCCAAGCCTGAAGATAAGGTGTAGCTGCAACCACTACAATTCGCCTCGAGCCAGTTTTGCCCTTCACCATAAGTGCTGTGTAGCCTTCCTCGAAGGCGACATCCATAATCCTCAGAGAGCCAAGCTCGCCGATTCTCGCGCCGCTTTCATAAAGTGTAATTAGGAAGGCCTTGTCTCTAAGGCTGTCCGAGGCTTCAACAACTTTCATAACTTCTTCCTCTGTTAAGAGCTGGTCTGGCAGTATGGCATCTTTCTCCTTAAACGTGGTTTTGATCCATTTCACCTGTGGCGGGTATTCTTCGCCTCCTCCCAGCCAAAGGTAAAAGCGCTTTAGGGCTACCTTATAATCGTGTTTTGTCCATGCTGAGTATTCGCTTCGTTCCAAAAGGTTGACGACGCGTTCTACATCTGCCCTATCCGCTTTATCAAAGTTCTTCCCGAACCATTCAGCGAGCTTCTTGAGAGACTGTAGGTACTTGACAACTCTGGCTTTGCCTAGGCCTTCAGAGAAGCAGTATTGTTCAAACCGCCTAATGAGCTGCGCGTTTCTGGCTGAAATTGGGTTTTGAGCATCTATCTTCTGCTCAGCATCATGCAGTCTCTCATCAAAATCATGTATGTCTAAACGCTGCTTCATAGCCATCGGTAATAATTAAGGAAATAAGCGCTTTTATACTTTTGGTTTAAAGCCTCGGGCGGGCTTTGAACCCGCGACCTACGGCTTACAAGGCCGTTGCTCTACCAGGCTGAGCTACCGAGGCGCACAGCAATACGCATATCGCAACAACAAAAATAAAAATGTTCTTAACCAAGAATCAAGCTGAAATTCAAATTAAAAACACTTATTACATGCGACGCAACCCTTATATGTGCGATAGCCGCTTCAGAAATATTTTGGCTATCTTACTACAAGCCATAACACATAGATGCACCTCCCCATCCTCAAGGATTGGGAGGGAAGGGTGAATGAGCCTTTAAAGCTCACATGACACCACGCACAAGCCAAAATAGCGTAAGCCATACACAATCAAAGGTTCACCAAACGCTAAACAGACACCACAAAAAGGCCCGACATGCCACGCCGTCTGGAGGATGGCTCGGCTTGAGCGCCGAAGAAGGGCGCGGCAAGCTGCGATAAAGCCCCGGGTAGGCGCATGCAGCCTTAGAACCGGGGATTCCTGAATGAGACTTCTTACTGTGGCTCTTCGGAGTCACGGTGCTCCCTTTTTGGGAGCGGGAACCCCCCGAACGGAAGCATCTTAGTAGGGGGAGGAAAAGAAACCAACTGGGATTCCCTGAGTAGCAGCGAGCGAAAGGGGAAGAGTCCAAACCGAATTCCATGGAGAAATCCATGGGAGATGTAGGGTTATGGGCCCGGCTTCCTCCTCGCTGGCGAAGCTGAAGTGGCCTGGAAAGGCTCGCCAAAGAGGGTGAAAGCCCCGTAAGCGTAAGCCGGAAGGAGCCTGCGCCGGAGTCCCAGAGTATCGTACCCTGGTTTGGGTGCGAGAAGTTGGGAGGCACTAACTCCCAAGACTAAATACGTCTCAAGACCGATAGCGCACTAGTACGGTGACGGAAAGCTGAAAAGTACCCCGGAAGGGGGGTGAAAAGCGCCTGAAACCAGACGGTTACAGACGTGTGCAGCCCGGAAGGGTAGATCCCTCCCAAAGGAAACCGCTGCGAGGCGGAAGTACGAGGGAGGGGGACCAGGGTTGCACGTTCCGTCTAGAAACACGGGCCGGGGAGTTCACAGCCGTGGCAAGCTTAAGGGTCAAAAGCCCGAAAGCGAAGGGAAACCAACAAGCACGCAGCTGGGCTTCTGCTCAGCGAGGTGCGGGGTCTGAAAGGGCCCGGAGTCACGGCTGTGAAACTAGAAACCGGGCGATCTAGCCCTGGGCAGGGCGAAGCTAGGCGAAAGCCTAGTGGAGGCCCACAAGGGTGCTGACGTGCAATTCGTTCTCCTGACCTGGGGCTAGGGGCTAAAGACCAATCTAGCCCGGTGATAGCTAGTTCCCTCCGAAGTGGGTCGCAGCCCAGTCCCAAGCGAGGCGGCTGGTGGGGTAGAGCACTGATTGGAAGGCCAAGGGGTCGAAAGGCTCCACCTTCCTTTCAAACTCCGAATCCATCAGCGCCGTAGACCTTGGGAGACGGGTTACGGGGGGTAAGCTCCCGGACCGAGAGGGGGACAACCCAGACTGAGGTTAAGGCCCCCAAGTGCTGGCTAAATGTCAAACCGAAGGGCGTCGTCAGCCACAGACAGCGGGGAGGTAGGCTTAGAAGCAGCCACCCTTTAAAGAAAGCGTAACAGCTCACCCGCCGAGGCTGACGGCCCCGAAAATGGACGGGACTAAGCCAACCGCCGATACCTCAGAGCGCAGCGTCTAGCTGCGTTGGTAGGAGGGCGTCCTGGCTGGGCAGAAGCTGGGCCGTGAGGTCCAGTGGACCGGTCAGGAGTGCAGATCCCGGTGGTAGTAACAGCAAAGAGGGGTGAGAATCCCCTCCGCCGAAGGGGCCAGGGTTCCCCGGCAACGATCGTCAGCCGGGGGTAAGTCGGTCCTAAGGTGCGGCCTAACCGACCGCGCCGAAAGGGAATCCGGTTAAAATTCCGGAACCACGAAGGTACGATTGCGGCGACGCAAGTCCAACGTCTGACGCTTTGGGGTAGGCTGAGCAAGGCTGTCGCCTTGTTTAACCGTATAAGCCTGGGGAGTGCCGCAATGGCGAGAACCAGGTGAAAGCGGGAATAGCCGCCCGTTTAGGGCGGTTCAGCTGATCCCTGGAGCCAGTGAAAAGGACGTTGGGAAGGAGCCTTCGTGACCGTACCTAGAACCGACACAGGTGTCCCTGGGCGAGGAACCCAAGGCGTGTCGGGTATACACTAGTGCGAGGGAACTCGGCAATTTAGCCCCGTACCTTCGGTATAAGGGGTGCCTGCTGTTTTGGCCTTTGGCTGGAACAGCAGGTCGCAGTGGCAAGGGGGTCCCGACTGTTTAATAAAAACACAGGAAGCCGCAAGCCCGAAAGGGTGTGAACGGCTTCTGAATCCTGGCCAGTACAGGTACCTGAAACCCGGGTTCAACCGGGCTAAGGGCCTGCAAACGCCGGGAGTAACTCTGACTCTC
>Ga0272449_1001240_pt1 | contig 27032 bp, 31 predicted proteins | sample YNPCB0241_FD_198679 | JGI IMG/M metagenome (GOLD analysis project Ga0272449, IMG submission 198679) | Hot spring sediment microbial communities from Yellowstone National Park, WY, United States - YNP-CB-024-1 | ecosystem: Environmental > Aquatic > Thermal springs > Hot (42-90C) > Sediment... | reverse complement strand
AAGGGAGAAAGAAGAGCACAGGAAGGGGTATTCCAGAAAGCCTTGAAATTCACTCCTTGGAGCCGGCGATCCGACTTGAACGGACAACCTGCGGATTACGATTCCGCTGCTCTGCCATTGAGCTACAAACCCTTATTTTAAGCCCTTCCAAGCCACTCCCAGTTCACGCAAAATCGGCGAATCCGTTGCTCATAGGAGGGCTTGGACATGCGAAGAGTCTTACGTGTTGTTTATCCCAAAACCTGGGAGGAGTACTTTCAGGATTTCCTTATGGAGAAGCAACTTGCTGGGTGTAGGGAGAGAACCATCAGAGATTACTGTTACCACGTGAGCCGCTTCTTCCAGGGATATGAGGGAGACCTGCAGGACTTTGAGGCTTTGCGCAGGAGGTGTCTGGAGTACTTAGGGGGAGAGATTGCTCCAGCCACATTTAACCTTCGCCGGGCTTATTTAAACAACTTCTTCAGCTATCTTATTGCCCAGGGAGTACTATCGGAAAGCCCCTTGAAGGGAATAAGGGCTCGCAAGGACGAGGGCAAAGCCAGAGCTTTGCCTCGAGAGGTTGTTGAAAAACTCCTGGACCTTCCAGACAAAAGAACCTTTACAGGCCTTCGCAATTACACCCTTCTGCTTCTCTCCTTAGACACTGGTATTCGACCAAGGGAGGCCATTCAGCTACTCCCCGAAGACTTTAACCTGGAAGCTCGGGAGGTCGTCATCCGCAAGGAGGTAGCTAAAACGAAAACCAGCCGTACTTTACCACTCTCTCCATTGACCTGCCTATGGGTGAGAAAACTACTCCAGGTACGTCCTAAGTGTTGGGGGAATGATGTACCTGTCTTCTGCTCTCAGGATGGCAAGCCGCTTTGCGAGTACACTTGGAGCCACATTCTCCGTGAGTACAGCAAAAAGATAGGTTACCGAGTGACGCCATACGACTTGAGACACACCTTTGCGCTCTACTCCCTCCGAGAGGGAATAAATCCATTCGCACTCCAGAGGATTTTGGGACACACAGACTTAACGATGACAAAACGTTACCTTGCTCTCACTAATGATGATTTGAAGAGCGAGCACAATAAGAGCTCGCCCCTGAAAATCTTTGAGGTAAGAAGGCTCAAAAGGGTTTAGTCAGTCACCCACGACTAAAGTCGTGGGCTTCCTTGCCGTATTTATCGTGACATTGAGCGGTTCTGCCAGAGAGGCCAGGACTATGGGGGCATCCCGGCCTCCTTGGTAGCCCGCCAGGCGTAGGACGGCAGGCGCCGTCCTCAGCCTAGTCACGGAGTTTCCCCTGGGCCCACCAACCCAAGCCCTACGCCTTCAGGCGTAGGGTCCATGACCTCTGTTACTTACTGTCCAGTTGGTTCTCTCAGACCACGTTCTGACAGTGCTAAAACAATAGCCTCAAGCTCCTGCACTCTCCTCTTGAGTCCTCCGATTTCTTGCTGTACTCTTACGCTCTCTTCAAGTGCTCTTCGCCTTTCTTCGTCCATATTACTTAGGATCGTGGTCTTTATGCGTTCCTCGTTGTTCTTGACGAGTTCAACGAAGTTCTGAATGACCTTCTCTTCGGCAACGGTGTTCCTGTCCAGAAATACAATGCCGTGGTCGTCTTCATAGTGAGCGTAATAGCAGTCTGGTAGTTTGACACCAAATTCGTTCTCAAACTCTGACTTCTTCCATAACCAGCCGTACTCATTCTCACCATCGAAGAAGGCAACGGAGACTCTGCCGAACTGGACATCGAAAATGAACATGCTCTTACCTCCTCAGGCTTAGCCACTGTACATTATCGGAACCAGCACGTAATAAGGTGGTGTGTAGGAAACATACAGGTTATTGTTGGTGTCAGCCCCACTGATAGAGTGGGTGTGGGAAACAGAGAGAGTACCGTGATAGGCGGCAGCAGATGCGTCAGAAATACTGGCAGCTGCATGGGAGTGAGACCAACTGTTGGAGCCAACAGTGACATTTATTCTTGCCTGCCAGGTGCCGTAAGTAGTCTTCGTCCCCTGAGAGCTTGAGGACACAATGTAAATGAAGCAGTTCCTTAGGTCTGGAGTGCCATTCGTACCATCGCAAATACGCCACCCAGCAGGCGGGGTTGTGCTCTCCCAGAAGGCTATTGCACCAGGAAAGGGCCCATACGACTCAATCTTTGTCCATGCCGCCAGGAGAGCTCTACTGATCAGTGGTTCAAAAGATCCAGAAAGTGAGTGTGTATGGTACATCGCAACGTCGTAGGCGTTTCCTGAGTACGAATAAGTATAGTACGCACGACCGGTGTGCATGTGAACACCACTGCTGTCAGTGGTAGCTGAAATACTTGTTGTACCACCAGTTCCACTCGTACTACCACCCATCAGGTACCTGTTATGTCCCGTGGTATACTCAGAGAACCCAACTGGTGTGGTATTATAGGTCAGGAGTATTGTGTTAGCTGGGAAGTACAGCTGATCCTGGGTAGCCTTAATGAACCTGATCTTTACATATGGTGGAATAAGGGAGAGGGTGGCTGAGTGTGAATGGTCTCCGGCAGTACCTCCACCGTAGTCGCTCCCCGTCGTGGCCTGGACACGGGTTCTAAAGGAGGAGCCAGAAGACCCAGAGTGAGCACCAGTAGTAGTGGTGTTTATGGTTACATTCCAACTACCGCCTGTACTCTTCGGGTTTCTCGAGCCATGGGTAAGGATGAGACGATCACTGATGCTGTATGATGTCCACCCACTTGGGATGGTAGAGCTATTGAAAGGCACAATTATCCCTGCTGGGACAGGAAGAGTGAGAGGAACCTGTCTCCAGACGCCATTGACCTTGACGTAGCACTCTGATACAGCCCTCCACGTTCCGCTGACCTTTACCTTTAGTTCAACTACTTCTTTCCAAACGCCGCCCTGCTTAACGTAAACAGGCATAGTCTACTACCTCGCGTTTCTTATCTCGGAGGAAGGAATCCTCCTCTTCTTTCCTTCGAGGAGGGAATCCTTCTCTCCTTTCCTTATGGGGAGGCGAACAAGGCGAGCACGATTTTGTAGCAACTCTATTACTGGTATCGGAGCCACACATCTCCGTCCACCCCATCGCTTGAGGATGGGGCGTTTGTGGAAATATAAGTTACCCGTACCATTCTCCAGCTAGATCCATCCTGGGAAAACTGCAACTGGTTGCTGCTGACAGAGAAGTGGAGACTGTCAACTCTATCAGCATTAAGGCCAGTGCAAACAGTATTGTTTGAGACAGGCACCTGTCCTAAGTTGTTCCCAACATCGTATCCATCAACCTTGTCAGCGTTGAGACCAGTCACCAGCTGGCCTTGGGCATTGGTACCCAAGGTGAACGGGGCTCCCGCTGAGGGAGGATTGAAGGTGTGGACCGCAGTAATGGTATCGGCAGTGGCTTTGCGGACATAGACAGAGTCATGGTTGTGAGAAGCGCTGGCAAAAGCTGAGGCGTGCTGACCATCCAACATGTCAGCATTGAGGTTGGTACAAACAGTCCCATTTGAGACTGCTACTTCACCACTGGAGTTCCCTGCATGGTACCCGTCAACCAGATCGGCATTGAGATTCGCTACCTTCGTAGAGCTCTGAACCGTAAGAGGTGGAGTACTCCCCGTAGCCGTGGAATTGAAGGTTGAGGCTGAGAGGCTGGCATTGTTGTCACGCACAGCCACAGTGTTTGGCTGGGCGCTTGTACTCACCTGGTAACCCCCAACCTTATTGGCGTCCTCTACGGGAGAGGTGATATCACTCCCAGAATGAGTGTGTGAAAGTGGAGCATAGGTAGAGTCGTGATTGTGATCTCTAAGGGCAATATCGTCAATGGTATAGCCACTTAGAGCCTGTGCGTTATCGGCCTCTCTGGCTCTATCAACAATGCCGTCCCCATCACTATCCCAGGCTTCTACAGACTGGAGCCTGTTGTCGAGATCGTTGACTATTTCTGCATCTACAACATCACCACAGCTCTTGTACCAGACGTACCAAATCGTCCCTGCCTGGCTTGGGTGGAAGAGAATGGTATTGCAGTACTGAACATCGCCGTCTTCCATTCCTTCGTAGTCCACCTGGAATTTACCAGACTCAGAAACAGACCCAGTGTAGGGCTCCTCAGTGAGGGATGAACCACTTTTGTCCGGGTACTGCCATATTTCGACACAAGAGGGTGTTTCCTTCTTAATGTAGTGGTGCTTCAGGCGTACTCCATATGGCGCTGACTGGGGAACGTCAACCCTTTCAGCTTCTATCAAAACGCCCGCAGTGTTGTAATTCAACCAGGTCATGTAGTAGAGCCTCCTTCAAACTCAAGGGTCGCGGTTATAACTCCCGCTCTGGCACTGAATCTCAGACTTCTGAGAACCCCCACAAGTATATTTGCAAGGATCCTGTAGGTAATGTCCAGCTCACACTCAACAACCTGCGTCAAAGAGGCTACCCCCCGATCTCGATAGTTGAGGAGAACTTCCCAGCACCAAAGTTGAAGCGTATGCCTTTCACGAGACCAGCAACCCATATTGTATGGATACGGTATGGGATAACCACACCCTTGGCAACCATAGCAGCCAGTGTGTAGCGGATGTCACTGGAGCTGTAGAAGATATTGGTAATCCGGTACCTGACATTGTATTCAAAAGAGGTTAGTGCCAGTAATGAGTATCGAAGGGCTGTGGTGTTCCCTACATAGGAATAGTACCAGTAAGCAACAGGGGTGTGGTGAGAAACCGCACTTGAGTACCAATATTTGATGTCTACGGTTGTGTGGAATAGCGCTGGAACGTAGTAACGGATGTTGAGATGGCGAATGACCTCTTCAATGCCGGTTACTGAAAGTGGTGCACCAAATCTTAGTTTTCCGAGGCGTATCTGGCCAAAGCGGAGAGTCATGGAAAGATATCACCCGAAGGCTCTAAGCGGTTGTCTTGCCCTTAATCTTTACTCTGGCCGTAACCAAATCAACTGGAGGAATTCCGGGCTCTATTTCTACTTTAAGCCAGACGCCGATGCACTCTCCAGCGCCAAGTATACCTTCAGGAACAGGAAGGGCATTTTCTTCATTTGGGGCATCGACAAATTCATACCCAGCCGGAGCAGTGACACGGTCAGATGAGGTATCTGTGCCATTTTTAACTGGTTCAAGGGCTATCTTGAGCTGGTTCAAGGGATCGTAGTCAATCCAAACCTTGGCTTCAAGGAGGTCGGAGGAACTCTCATTACGTATGAATATCTTCCTGTACTGCACGACAGGAGAACCACCAGGTTCGTCCGAGTACAGGCCGGAAAACACCTCATCAATGAGGCCAGTAAGGGGTTTGCCTAGGTCAATGGCGCCTCCATTGATGTCAGTGTCGTTGTTTGGCATGTATTGAGAACCATAAAACTTCAAGTTATCAGAGGTAACAGGCAATGTAGACACCTCCTATTGAACCTGTCTTGTGGGGTACCGACGAAGAACCAACGTTGGTCGAATTCGGCTGGAATCCACAATGGACTTGACGGTGTACCCCAACAAAGCCAGGGCACCGTCAAAACCGTCAAGACCGTCAGGGTTTTACAACCGATATATAGCTGGGGAAAATCGATTTGAAAACCATGACGGTTCTGACGGTCTTGACGGTGGAACCTTACAATGAGACACTCAAGTATTGAGGAGGATCAATAAGTTCCGACGCACCTTATCGTATCTCCCACCTCAATTGGAGGTGGGCAAGTCACCTGAATCCTATACCGACTGGTAAGAGTAGAGAACCTGTTCAGTAGCTGCTGTGCCAGTGCGTCAGCCTCCTCCTTGGACTGGATGAGGTGGTTTCGGATACTTAGAAACTTGGGCCCACCAGTTGCCAGTATTACATCATCGGCAAGCTTTCTCACTGTATACACACTCTGCTCAAGCTTTGGCACCTGCTCACGCCCATAAAGAGTGATGTAGTAATCACGAGGAATCAGTCTTAGTCCATAGAGAAGCACCTTGTAGTGCCTTGGGATTGCTTCCTGTCCAGTGCAAGTAATAGTCACAGGAGGATTTCCCCAATCACAGGTAGCAACGAAGACCGCCTTGGTACCATCTTCGTAAACCTGATTGACCCTCGTGTTATGAGGCATGCGTCTGGAGTAAACATTCACCGAGAAAGTACGTGTACCAGTCCAGCTTGGCCTCCCAGTCACGGTTATCTTGAACCGAACCCAGCTATCACTGCTGTCGTAGGGCTCAAGACGGAAGAATACTCCGCGCAGTTTCCCTTTTGTTGTCAGGTAAAGGTTTTTGGAAGAGTTGGTGGGATTCTTGAAGTATACAATGTAAATATTCTGTTTTGGGTTGTTAATAGGGGATGCCGTCGTGATGCCGAGTATTTCAAGGCCGGGGTCTGCTTGATAGGTCAGCTGTTCGTCGAGGTAATCACCTGCTCCACCCTCAATCGTTACGTAGTCCTCAGTGTAGGGCGGTATAGTGAACGCATTGCTGGCTATAGTAGTCAGTACAGTCGCATCGGGAATATCAGCCGGTACCGTTGCTTCATACCTGTGCTGCCCAAGATGGTCCTGGGATAGGTTGACCTGTACAATCCAACTTCCCAGTCCGGCGATATTCCATGTCTTTGACCCACTCTGGAACTGTGCTCCCCATCCGGTTTCATACTCTGCCTTCCACTTCACACTACCAAAGAGCTTGCCTGAAGGAAAGCTGATAGTAATCTCGTTCCCCCCAGGACTTGCTATACTCTGAACCGTGCCAAGTGTGACGACCGTCCCTGAGAGATTACGCAGTGGGTCATGAGACACCGAAACCTCTGTAGTCCAGAAGTCTTTCCTTTCCAAAGAGGTGGTCAAACCATACCTGTTCACGCTCTCATCGACAACACATCTAACCCTTGTGGCAGCTACGTGCGTCAGGGTCTGTTTTTCCTCTGTGTTTTTCAGTACTCCAAGGGTGCCTTCAATAGAACCAAGATAAGTCTCGGTTTCCTCTCGAGAGTACTCAGGATTGTGGGTAACAACAATCCTTGCTCCCTGAGGTGTCTCACGAAGTTCCGAAGAGATTCCGTTCTTGTTCCCAACATTCAGCTCGTAGCGCAGTTTCCAGGTTCCAGTAAACTCAAAATTGTGCTCCTTGGAAATCGTAAATGCATCGAGCGACCCGCTTGCTGTTCCAAGTACGATTTCTTTGCGGTAGTACTCATTTCTTATGCGTTCTTCCCCTTTTACCTCCACCCCGTTGTAGAAGGCCCTGTCAGAGGAGACTACCTCAACAGACTCGATATTTTTGCCCTCTGAGAAGGTGAAGACACTCTCTTCAGGAGAGAGGGAGTGGAAGTGGGCCTTGCCATCGCCGTCGAAAAAGAAATAGTACCCAGGCACGAGCTGTGAGAGTTTTTCTATAGCTTCCTGTGCGGTTGTTCCTTTGTCAAACCACACCCTCTGAATGATTTTCCCAGGGTCCTGATAAACGAAGTCTGAAGCAGAGGAAATGGCCCTGGACGCAAGGAGGATATCTCGCATCACCGTAATAAGACTCTGTGGTGTAAAGTAGTATACTGTTAGTCTCCCAGAAACACCGTCTTTGGTGATGGCGATTTTTCCAGTCTCGAAGTTGTAAGTCCAATCGTTGAAGTCGGCACCCTCGAGCCTGCACCTGAAAACACCAGTAGCCTCTGAGGGTAAATCGTACTCAAACTCGTTTTCCGTGATGTAGATTGTGGTGCTCGAACCCCAGTAGGCCATGTCGTCAAACCGGTATCCCTGCAATAAACTGCAATAGTCTAACGCTTTGATTTTGACTTGTCTGCGTCCTGCAAGTTTTTCAAAGTTGGCGTTGGCAATGATACCTTCGAAGTATGGCCAGGTGTATGGAGTTTCGGGGACACCATCACCATCTACGTCCTTCTTTATTCCAACATAGACCTTGATCTTACGTCGAACAGCGAAGTAATCGCTGTACTCAGTGCCTGAAAGAGGGTGGTACTTTCGCTCGCTATCATCGACGGTAAGGTTGAGGCCTGCCGAAACAACGTTGTGGGTATCCCCAACCTCAAAATCAAGATCGAAGCTCACCACATCTGGGACAAGCTGCCACCCATTCTTGTACACATAAACCTTGGCAAATGGGTGTACAATTGTGGTCTCAAAGTCTTCCTGTGTCAACGGTATCGGGTTGTTCTCCGTACCCCGCAATGACTTCATGGCTCTCTCAACTCCCAGGAGCAGGAGTACCTCTCTTGCGTTCCCTTTACTCGCCGAAATTCAGGGTCTGAATACCCAACAACCCAAAGGGTGTGGGTGTCAAGTTCAAGCAGCATTGGTATTTCCTTGCTGTTCAGCTCCTCAATGAGCTCTTTAGTAGCCTTGTCGATGAGAACCCAATGCAGGACAAGAGTACGCTTTCTAGGCATTTTAATGTACCGCCTGGATCCATCGACAAGCACGGTTTCAGTTGTTCGTGTTTCACTTACTATGCTGTACTCATTTGGTTCCGGTAGTACATACCCACCAAGCTTCATGGCCACCACTCCACCCCACGTCGTCGAGCCTCAAAGCTCAACTCGTCCCAAATCTGTGAAGCGATAAGCTCAGGATTACCCTCAGCCACATTGATGTTGATGTTTATGTCCCCGATATTCGCAACGGTTGTTGTTTTCTCAGTATTCGCTACCCATCCGAGATCTAACGACTTGGTAAATGTACCACTCACGGTAACATACTGTGGCTCTCCGGCGAGTGGGTTGTAGGGCTGAAGTGCTTGGAAAGTCTGCTCAAGAACAGGAAGCATTGTGTTTTGCCAGAACTGGGCAAAAGCATTTATGGCAGGACCAGCGATAGACATGAAGGTCTGGGGGTCAAACACACCTCCAGCCGTAGCCTTCTTGATGGCTTCATTTATAGCCTTCCCAAGGGCTTCTGCTGCGCTCCTCACCGCTTCGCTAGCCACAATAGCCTTCACTACAGCGTCAACAAGCATTTGGTACACTATATTCTTGAGTCTTTCACCAAAGGTGTTTATGGCTTGCTGGAGGGAGGGAGCCTCAAAGAACTCCTTGAGGGCTCCAGTCATCTGCCCGAGAACGCTCTTAATCAATTCCTCGAGTTTCTTTCTGTAGTTATCAATCCAGCCGAAAATCGTCTGAAGTACGGTAGAGATCCATTTGGGAATCCCCACAAAGAAGTTTAGGATGCTGGAGAGTAAACCGCCGACCTGCCCTACCGTGGGCTGTTCGCCGAAGCTCATGTTGATGACAATGTTCCCTATCTGGTTAACCACACCAAGAACTTTATCCATCAGGGCGTCTATCGATTTTGTGGTACTCTCTACACCCATCTCGAGAGAGTCAAAGGAGGCTTTAAGTTGAGCATTCCAGTTAATAACCCCACCAAAGGCCTCCTCCATTTGCAGGGCTCCCCGCAAGACCTTGTCAATAGAAGCCTCAAAGCTCATTCCAAAGCCTTCGATCTCTGATGCAGCGGGCGCAATGTTGAGACTCCCAAAGACACCATTGAGCTCTTGGACCATCTGCTTCGCGCTTACCACAAGTGCCCCGGAGATCTCTGGGAACTTCTGCTCCAAGGTTTTCATCCTCTTCACAGCTATAGAGGAGTCAATACGATTGAACTCTTCGTTGATGGCGGTAACCATGTCGGGAATAATAGAGTGTCCAACGAGCTTATCCCACAGCGACTGTGCCCCTGATATAATCTTACTCCAGGCCTTTGAGGCTTTTTCGGTAATGCTTTCCCAAGTCTTTTCCAGAAAACCACCAATACCTGCCCAGGCGGCTTCCCACTTCGTCTTGATGCCATCCCAGAGGCTTAGGAAAAAGCTCTTGATACCATCCCAGGTTGTCTCAGCACCTTTTTTAATCAGTGCCCATGTGGTAGTAAGAATGTTGTGGGTTTGCTCCATCGAGGCCTCGTGGTAAGCGTTAACACCTTCCCAAACCCTGAGAAAGAAACTCTTGATGCCACCCCAAATGGTTTCGGCAACCCCTTTGGTCTTCTCCCAGATAGAGGAAAGAATGCTGTGGGTCTGTTCCATGGAGGCCTGGTGGTAGGCTTCAAGGCCGTCCCAGATCTTGAGGAAGAAGCCCTTAATATTACCCCAGACGGTCTCAGCAACGCCTCTGATTCCTTCCCAAGCTGTGGAGAAGAGGGAATGCCACGCCTCCATCGTGGTCCGATGGTACTCTATTAAGCCGTCCCATAGCCTGGTGAAAAACCCTTTAATGCCTCCCCAAACTGCCTCAGCAGCAGACTTGATTCCCTCCCAGGTGTTTAGGAGGAATTCCTTGATTTTGTCCCAGTTCTGGTAGATAAGTAGGGCTACTGCGGCCACACCCACAGCAACCAGACCACATGGGCCTAACACTCCTCCTGCGGCAAACAAAGAGGCAAAGGAACCAAAAGCACTTGTGGCCTGACCAATAGCACCCACAGCCATCATAATGGGACCGGAAGCAGCGGCAGCACCAGCAAGGATGATGAGGAAATCCTGCACCTTGGGAGGTAGCTTGGAGAACCAATCAAAGAGAACTGAGACGTTATCAAGAAGTCGGGCGAGAACAGGGAGGAGCTTGTCGCCAATCTGCTGCATGAACACCTGCAGCTTTGCCCTAAACTGCTCCCAGGCGAAACCAGCAGCGTTAATACCTTGTGTCTGTGCCTTGAATGCCTCCTCTGTGAACCCGGCAGCCTGCCCCATTTGCTGGAGCTTTTCGCTGAAAGTTTCCGCCTGAGGGCCGACGAGCGCCAGTGCGGCGTTGATGCCCTCAATCCTTCCGAATAGTGTTGAAAATGCCGCTTCGTCTTTGTTGACGTGCTCGTACAGGGCTTTTATAGCGGGGACAACACCCCCCATGGTCCTAATAAACTCGGGACCGGATTCATATCCCATCTCGGCGATGACCTTTGCGAGTTCCTCGCTGGGTTTTAGGAATTCGCTCAGGATTGCCCTGAACTGGGTGGCCACCTCGGCGGCATTTCCGGTGACCCCAGTGAGAGTAGCAAAGACGGTGTGGAGCTCCTCAAGGGAGACGCCCAACGTCGAGGCAATGGGGGCTACTTTGCCAAGGGCGTTTGCGAGTTCAGGGAGGGTTGTCTGCCCTAACTTGACGGTCATCAGGGCAAAGTCGGAGACTTTTTGGACAGCCTCGAGGGAAGTATCACCGTAAGCCTTTGTGACTACAGCGAGCATCCTGATGGATTCAGTAGTATCCGCCACACCAGCCCTGGCAAGTTTTGCAGCAGCCTCCAGTCGCCCCATTGTCTCTTCGGAATCACCAAATGCTGAGATGACCTCGTACAGACCCTTAGCAAGGTCGTCGGTGGATTTCCCAAGTTCCGTTGAGAGGGACTGAACAGCACTTTTCAATTCCTCAACCCTCTGAGTATTCTCGGGAATTAGGGCCGCAACGTTGGCCATGGCGCTATTGAAATTCATTGCCGCATTGATGGCTGCAGTCCCCACCCCGACAAGTGGTGCTGTGACGGTAGCCGAGAGCGTCTTTCCTAATCCCTCAAGCTTGCCGAAGGTATCCTTTGTCGTATTCTCGAACTGTTGGAGGGCACTATTAACTTTTGAGATGTCGCCTATGACTTCAACGACAATTGTGGCGTCAGCCATCTGCGAATTCCCTCTTTAACTCCTCAAATTCTTTTCGGGCTTCCTCATTACTCTTCACCCTTCTCTTGCACTTGAGAAGCTTCTCAAGAGGAGGAATGCGTTTTTGACGCTCAAGGGCAGCGGAGAGCCAGCCAGCAGTAACCATGCTTTCGTAGAGGAAATTGTGGAACTCGCTCCTGCCTTCCACTGCCCAGATGAGCTCAAGTGGGGTCATTGAAAGAACCTCGCTTAGTGGGAGCCCAAGGAGGCCGCTGCCCAGACGAACGGCCTCGTCATACGTCAGAGCGACTACGTATCCTGACTCTTCGCCCCCTTTTTTCCTACGAATGCTGAAGTGTAGGCCTCAGCAAGTTTCTCAAAGACATAGCCAAGATCCTCAGCCTCATCCATAAGTTCGGCAGCTTTGTCAAGGTTCATTTCAGGGTCCTCGTGCTTCAGCCCACACGCCAGGATGAAGGCGAGGTCCTTCAAAGTCCACTCCTCAGGTTTGAACTGGTGGTAAGGCCTACCAAAGTGTTCCTCGAGTTCAAGGAGTGACTTAACGGTGAATCTCAGCGTGCGTTCCTTATCGAGCTTGATCTTCGTGAAGGCTTTAGGCATATTTTGTCACCTCAGACCTCAAATGCTAGGAGTTGTCAGCGGACCAGCTCCCTGGAGCTCGACAGAATAGGTCTTGACGTCATCATAGGGAGCAGCGCGCTCGACGCTGGTAACCAGAGCAAGTCCCTCCTGAGTGAAGGTTTCACCTTCCTTGATCCGCACCTTGACCTTCGCACGGCTCCTGAGGGCAGAAATGAGTTTCTCGAGCGCTACATCGTTGTCCAGATAGATGCCGTCACAGGACAGCGTCCAGGTTCCAAGAGCGTACTCAAATTCCTGCCACTCGGAGTCCTTGGTGCTGATGTCAATCGTTTCAACCGTTTCTGTGAGTGTTGCGTTCCTCTGTCCACCAATTGCCGTCCATGTCGGCTCTGTCTCACTACCAGTATTGACATAGATCAGAACGTCAACGCCTCGAGTTGCCATGTTCATTCACCTCGCCTTAAGATTTTCATGCGAATTTGTACAACACCATGCTGGACACCATCTTCTTCTTTGAAAAAGCGGATGTTATCCAGCCCTGAAAAAGCAACCACAAATGTGTCTGAGTGGACCCCATTACGCAGGGCATCCACTACCATGTCCACAATTTCCTTGACCTCACGCATTCCACGGTAGCCACTGAACACGTGAAGGGATAGGAGGCAGTTCTCCCCAAAGATGTCTTTGGTCGAGAAGTCGGTGATAAAGTCCTCGCCAAGGACAACGTAGGGGAGTTGGGCGCCATGAGGAACACTATCATAAACAGGAACAGAGAGTGACTGTGAGAGCTTAGCGTAAACTGCTTTCTGAACAGCGCCTGTCATTTCCTGCCACTCCTAAGCCTTGACCGCACCATTTCCACGGCCGGGCGCATGAAGGGCCTGGCACTCATCTTTCTGGTGCCATACTCAACAAAATGGGCATAGGAGGCATAAGCTTTAACGTAAGCCTTGAGTTTTTCCGGGAACTCAACCTGGATGGAATTCCTGAGATACCCAGTTCTCACTGGGGCAAGGTTCTTCGCTTCCCGCGCAACGTTCAGGGCTGATTCAGCGACAGTTTGGGAAGCCCTTTCCACGTACTTTTGGGCCTTAGCCTTTACTGCAGCAATGGCTGCTTCGACTCCTCTGACGGTAAGTTTGACGCTCATGATGTAACCTCCAAGCACAGAAGTTCAAGCCACTTGCGCCGTTCACCAGGGTCGATGACGGCTACGATCGAAAGAACACGGTTACCAAACAGAATCCGCATTTTAGGTGACACACTCTTGCGGTACCTGATGGTAACCTTATGGGTGATTTCCTGAACGGCCTGCTGGGCAAGGTAGCGTTCCTGGCCACGTAGGGGTTCTACAGAAGCCCAGACAGTGGCTACATCTTGCCACCCTTCAGAGAAACCACCCATTCCGTCTGGAATGCTTACCAATTCCTGAAGTGTGATGCGGTGGCGAAGATCTCCAGTTCTCATACCAGCCACACTCTGTACCTACGCACAAGCTGTGCTACAGTTGGAGGGAGACTTACTCCTGACGGTACCTGAGCATTGTACTTGACCTCTGAAGCCTGACCCTCTCTTGATTCATAGAGGTGGGCTACAAGGAGGAGGATAGCCTGTTTCAATACCTGTGGGACGTCCGCATACCCAGCAACATACCTTATCACCACACCACCAGGTCTTGAAGCCTGAAACGGTTGGTCAAAGTAGACAGCCCTTGTGCTGATGAGTGAGCACGCCTCAGTTACATCCACTCCGTCAACTGTTACAGAGATGATCTCCTGGATGGGTGGTCTGGGAAGGAGTAGAACACCATTCACTTTGTTGTACCGTGCCTCCAACTCCTGAAGTGCAATCGAGGAGAGAGTGTAATCCTCAATTGCTTCTCTGGCGGCAGTAATGAGGGAGGTAATGTAGCTATCCTCTTCGTTTCCGTCTACTCGGAGATGCTGCTTTGCCTGTTCGAGAAGTGGTAACTCCTCTCTCAGCCCAATCTTCTGAAGGAACATCCTCTTCTTTTACCTCCTCTGGCTCGTGAGAGCCATCCAGCTCAACCACGCCGGCCCGAAGCCATACCTCAGCGAGTAGGTCGTCTATTTCAATGACAGAGCCGGGCTCATAGGCCCGGCTCCCTGTAGCAATGCTCCGGAGTACTCGCACCTTCATGCCTCGGGCACCATCAGGACCTTGATGGCGTCGGGGCGAATCACTCCGCCACCAACGCGGAAGTGGACCTTGAAGCCAACAAGGCCTTGCTCGGCGTAGAGCTCGGTCAGACGCTGGATCGTCACGCCAAGGCGGTCAAGCACCCGATACCCAGCCTTGATGTCACCAAAGATGATGACCTTGGCTCCAGTGCCGGCCTGGGGGATGGTGGGAATGTCGTCCTGGTTATAGACCGGGTACCCGTTGAATGTTGCTGGGGCTCCTGCCTGGAGGCTGGGCTGCCAGAGGTAAACGCCATCGGTGGTCTTGAGTAGGCGCAGGGCCTTCTCGGTCTGGGAGTTCATGATGAGCACAGCGTTCTTCCTGTACTGAGGAGGCAGTGCATAGCAGAGAGAGATCACATCGTCAATGGTAATGGCTCCAGCCTGCCCAGCTTCGACGACCTCTACATCACTGTCGTTGAGGATGCCCTCTGGCTCTTTATAGGTGTGACCGCGACCGACGACGAAAGCAGTGTCCTCGGCCTCAGCAATCGCCCTGGCGAAGGAGTCGGCCACGATGCTCTCCAGCGACACATCAGTGTCCATCAGTTCGTCCTCGCCGATCTTGGTGAGACCATAGAGGTCCTCAACATATTGATAGTCATCGGAAGGAGTCAACGTCGACTCTGTTAGGTTAGTTCCGGTCTCGAGTTTGCCCCAGCCCACTCGCACCTCAGTCAGGCTTCGCTTCCGGATGCGGTCGGTGTTAATCTGCCGCACCGTAGCAAGGCTGCGGATAATGGTGATCTTGGGCAGGGAGCGGTAAATCTCAGCTTCGAGGGATTCAGGAATCAGAATCTGTCCAGTAGCATCAGAAACGAGCGCCTTCTCTTCCCTGGTCAATGCTTCGCCACGCATCCACCTCAGGAACACAGCCTTCTTCTCATCCGCTACTGCGTCTTTTCCAGCAAGCATAGGGCGTTGGAGAGCAGTCTTGATGGCGTCGAAGTCCTTATCCAGCTTTTCTTGGAACTCAAGGAATTCAGCTTTGGTTACAAAGCCCTTCTCGGTCTGCTCAAACTTCTCCCGCAGAGCCTGAGTGAGTTTCATAAGTTCCATCACTTTCTCTTCCATTTCATATCACCTCGCAGAGGAGTTTTAGGTTACGCAGGGCTTCATCGAGTGCCTTCTCGAGCGGCTCATTGCCTTCAGGAGTGCTGTCCTGCGGCTCCTCAGCAATGAGTGACTGAAGGATCTCGATGACCTGCTCGATTTTGGCACGGTTGGCTGCTGAAATTGTCCGGCCATACTTCTGCTCAAGGATTTCCTGAGCAATACTCTTTACGTCAAGCAGAGCCACCGACAGAGCTTCTTCCTGTTTCCAGGGAGGAGTCATGTCAAGCCTTGCATAGTAGCGTTCCAAGTGGCGCTTGATTGCTGGGATGTCGTCCTCAGGGATGTCCACGCCACCTCTTGCTCCCTGAATTGCAGCTGCAGCGGCAAAGATGCCACGAGGGATAGCGTAGAGTTTCCCGTCAATCACATCAGCAATGGGGAGCTTGTACGACCCGTAGTTGTCAGGTGTATCCTCGTCGTACCAGAGGAAAGCTTTACGATACTTTCCCCAATCGATCTTGTCCTTATCTGGGCCACCAGCCCAGCGTGCCACTCTGGCTCTTGCTGCGTCAGCATCCCACCGGCGATCTCTATCAGCGAGTGGGAGATCCTGATACGGCACGACGCCTTTCACGGAAGTCACAGTAGCAAGGGGGTTTGCGGGGAAAGTCACAAGTGACCACTCCCAAAGGCGAACCTCTTTAATACGCCGTACGCTTCCTTCCCAGATCTGCTTCACTACATCAAAGCCAATTGACAATCCCTGCAACGCACCCTGCTTGAGCAGAGAAAAAGCTTCACGCCCACGCTGGGTATCAAGGTTCAGTTGCCCAATGACGCGCAACCCCTTGGTGTCTTCATGTGCCTGAACAGTAACACCAATGGGCTCCTGAGGGTTGTGCTGCCAGAGAATGGGAACGTGCTTTCTCTCCTGGAGCGTTTTAGTAAAGGCCCCTGGTTCGATCACGTCATTGTCATAGTCAACGACACTGAAGACAGAAGCATAACCCTCAACAAGCCCTTCTTCACTGACTGCTTTGACCTCAAATGGATAGGCCCTGAATTCTTTCATTCTCACCCCTCCACGAGATATGCATGAGCACAACGGCAATTGACATGTGCTGGTGGAAGTAACACACCACAGGAAAACGGCTGGTCTTTATCTACAACCTCCCCGTCCATTTCTCCACAGATGGGACACGTGAGCTCGTCCCTTGCTGTAATCCACTCTTTTTCCAGCCGCCCACGCAAGATCCCCTTTTCCTGTGCTTCAGTCACTGCCTCGTACTCACCGACATTCCAGGCATAACCCAGCTCCGTCCTGGCAATGCGAAGCCCTCGTTCCATGTGGAGATGCTTCACGTAACGCTCAACTTGCTTTTCGACCTTATCCAATGAGAGGTTTTCGCTAAGCAGGCTGTCTCTGAACCTTGCTACTGCTAAAGCCTCCCTTGGAGTCAACCCTACCACTGAGCGGATGACTCGCCCTAATGTGGATGGATCGACCGGACTCTCAAGGGTGTAATGGCGAAGTATGTCCCGAACCGCCTGAACCTGCCTATCTGTCAGTCCCCTAATGAGCTCTCCAGACCTGTTTTCAATCCATCGCATGACCTGAAGGCGAGTTGGTGTGAACTCAAAAGGGGTAATCTTTTTCGAAATCACATCAGCTATGAGTCCTCCAGCCTCTTTTATGGCCACACGCCACGCAGGATCGATCTTCTCATGGACAAAAGTGGCGTAGTCCTCCTGCCAAGCAAAGATCCACTCGAGAGGGACTTCCTTGTAAGTCACAGCGTACTCGATTTCTTTCCATCGCATGCGCTCAACCTGTGTAAGCCAAAGAGTCTGCAGGTACTCAACAATGCGTGGTTCGTACCGGGCACAAAGATGAAGAAGTTCTTCGGCATACTGACGGGCAAAGAGGTTGAGCCTCATTCTTCTCCCTCAATAGAGGAGTAGGGTAGTAGGTTACCAGGCATGAACAGTGAGTCTCCACCAGGGACGGGCTTATATCCGAGGAGTTCTCTGGCTTCGTTGGGAGTGAGGACTCCTCGTTCTACTGCCCTGATAACCCGATCCCACATAGCTTCCCGGTCTTCCTGTAATGCCTCAATTTCATCACGGTCGTAGTCAACGAACATGTCTTTTCCAAACTTAGGTACAAGCCTTGCATTGAACTCGTCCTTGAGCCAATCCATAAGTGGCAGGACAGTCTCAGTATAGAAGGCTTTACGGGCTTCCTGGTAGTTCGCATAGGTTGAACTCTCTCTATCCCCGATGAGCTGAGGAGGGACACCGTAAGCAAGGGCTATTTCCCGTGCTGAGAGCTTAATGCCTTCCAGCCAGTCCATGTCGGCCGGAGAGTACCCCATTGGTTTCCAATCAAGACCTCCCTCAAGGAGCAGTGGTTTTCCGGCATTTCTCCCTCCCTGGTAGAGCTCTCGCACCTGTTCACGCAAGCGTTCGAATTCTTCTTCAGAAAGCCTCTCCTGGGGAGGAATGACAAAGGCTCCTGGAGGGCGAGCGGAATTCTGCAAGAGAGCGACATTCCATGCCCTGCTCTCGTTGTTCTGATCTACCGAGTAAGCTGCCGCTTCAATTGGGGGCATACCATAGAAATCATCTAGCGGGTTGAAGAATTTGAGATGTAAGACATCCTCCGCCTTGAAACGAACTTCGTGCCCACCCACGGAGTAGATGTACCCTGCCACAGGCTGGATGGGGTTCCCAGGCACAATCCTGACCCTATCAGGACGGAGGGCATAAAGCTCTCTTGGTGGCTTACCTTCTGGCCCAACCATCTCGATGTATGCATTGCCAGAGAGAAGAAGATACCCAACAACTTCCTCGATGAATCTACTCCAACCCTGCCAGGGATTTGGGCGCACAAAAAGAGACGCCAGTGGGTGTTCCGGTGGTAGCTCTTCTAACTTACCTTTCTGCATCTGATACACAAGCCAGGGGATTCCAGCACAAGCCATGCTGATGAGGCGAACACAGGCATAGACGTAGACATTCTTCTTGTAGCCTTCTCGCACAAAAGAAGCGTAGCCCCCTGGTGACCAAACCGGCTGTCCAAGGGTGGTGGAAAGGATGGCACCGAATGCCCTACTCTGCTTTTCTTCTTTTCGTCTGAAGCGGAACTTGAAAGGATTCAACAGAGCTTCTCCCTCCTGTTAAAACAGAGAGCGGATGCCGACACCCACGCTCTGGTGTCTCAAGCCAGTCAGTGCGTAACGCAAGGCATCCATAGCGTGGTCATTGAACTTCACCGGTTCGTCAAGGATGTTGCCGTTTTTGTCTTCTCTCCACTTGTAGGTCCGTAATTCTTTGATGGTGTTCACTGAATCAGTAAGGATGAAAAGTTTATGGCGTTTCACGAAGTCAATGCCGTCCTTCACACGATTGTCAGCACGGTGGATGTTGAAACCGGCACGGTATATTTCCTCTATCCTTTCTGGCTCAGAAGGATCAGCATAGATTGGTACCTTGCGCTGAACGCCAACTTTCTGCATCAGTGAAATGAGCTCCTGGTTGGTCAATCCCTTCTGGTAAATCAATTCACGCACCCAGACACTGTTCTCCTTCACCCGGACTTCGACCAAAGCAGTGGGGTTATTGTAGCCAAAGTCTAAGCCGTAGGCCATCTGTTCAAAGGCTTCAGGTATCGTTTCAACGACTTCCCAGTTAGTGTAGATTAGGCCCGTCACGATGCCCCATTCGCCTAAAGTGTAAATGCGGTAATAGTTCTCGTCTTGCTCCGCAAGGTGTTCGAGTTCCTTGACGTAGTGCTCGGAGAGGAATGGGTTCACCTTATAGGTTGTGCGAAGTATGGCCATGTCGTTTGAAGGTTTGTCCACAATCTTCTCCTTCAGCCAGTGGTTGATGTCGATAGGATTAAAGGTCAGGTAAATCTGGTTCTTCATGCTGTTTCTCCTACGTAGTCTGAGTTTGACCTGGAGGAAATCCTCGTAGTCAAACTCTGTAGCTTCTTCAAGCCAAGCATAATTGAATTCCGCACTCTTTATCTTTTCCCTATCATCAAGGGACTTGAAGAAAAAGAGATTACTGCGTACTTTCAGCACAAGCTCTGAGCGGTTGAGCTCATAAGGTACCTGCAGCTGATTTAGGAGATCCAGCATAAGCTGGAGAGTGGAAATCCGCAATGAAGGAAGACTTTTCCTTGAACAAAGGAAACGTTTGTTGTCCTCCTGTAGAGATCTGAGTATCAGCCACTGCGCTACAGCGTAAGACTTACCAGAGCCTGCGCCTCCATAGATGACAAGGGTGGTTTTATCGGTGTTAGCAGAGAAGAATTTGTAGTATTCCTCAATAACCTCAATCTCGATTTGAGTTGACAAGCTTGACTACCACCTCAAAGGGCTTCTGCTGGGCAACCTCAAGCCGGTCTTTTTTGGCGTACCTCTCGGGGAATAGACGTTCCAGAAGCCAAGCAAGAGCCTGCCAATTACCTTTGAGTCCCTGCTCGAGGATGCCACTGACGCAAGTCTCTTCAAGTTCTGCCTCGCCCTTTTTTACAGCTTCTGCAAAGTCTGTGTAAGGCTTCTGTCCAGCCTCGCCTTTCCTGATCCAAGTGTAGAACGTATCCTTACAGATGCCCAATGCGGTGTAGATAGCCTGGTCGGAGAGCCCTTTGGCCCGTAGTTCTCTCGCTTTTTCTACTTTCTCTGGTGTGAGGAGAGTCTTTCGGCCCATCAGAGCAACACCTTCTGAAGGAGGTACGAAATAAAAGCCATAAAGACCACACTAAAGATGCCCACCCAAGTTTTGGTTTGAGTTTGATCGGTTTTTAACTCCTGCAAACTACAGTTCAACTTCTGGAATCCTTCCTTCAATTCGAGAAGGTCCCCACAGAAATCTTCCCTGAGTCTGCGAACGTCTTCTTGGATTTTCTGTAGTCGTTCATCAAGACGAAGGATTATTGAGTCCCTTTCTGCGTCATCGTGGAAGACTCCATTGGTCACTGCGATCCTCCTCTCCTTAAACAACTTTCGGGCATGAGTTTGTACATCTTCAGAGGATCCCTCGGCGAGGGTGGCGAGTCCGGCAGGATTCGAACCTGCAACCCCCGGATTTGGAGTCCGGCGCTCTGCCGTTAGAGCTACGGGCTCGCCAATTCACTCAATAAGGTTACTGATTCCAAGCTTCGGTTGCTTTTGACCTCCTGAACTGCCCAGATTCTCAATCTCTGGAATGGGAAGCTTGCTCTTATAGCCTCTTCAAGGGTGGAATATCGCCTGTACATTGTGGCGAAATCTACAACAAAATAACCTCCCAGATCGCGAATAACCGCTGTTGTATGTCTGATCTCCTTACCGTCGTAGAAGCCTGAAACTGAAACCACAAAGGTCTCGGTGGCCCAGTACTTCCGATGAAACACATAAGCTGTAAAGTAGGCGAAATCCTCACAGTCTCCCCTACGATTGTGGAAGAACTCCTCAGGAGTCTGGACGTACTCTCGCTTGTTGAATTGCACGAAATCAGAGACATACTCACACCTAAGGAGGAAGTCTTCCAAATCCTCCCATGTGCCAAGACTAGAAATCCACTCCTCAAACGAGGGTGAGGTAGTGAATTCGGGAAGTGCAGCCACACAGGAAGGGAACAGGACAAGAGAACCGACGAGGAACACCAGCAATAAGAACTTCCTCATAGGAAAACCACAGGAAACTCCTCTTCCTTTTCGCTGTGGGACTTCTCAAGGTGCATTAAGATCTCAACCACATTTCTCCAGATCTGAACGAGCAGAAGGTCTCGCTCCTCATCAGACAAACGTCGAGTTTCGGTGCTCACAGGAAGCCTCCTTCAAACATTCCCCAGTAGGGGGGAAAAAAGCAGAGGAAAACCATCACGAATAACCACAAAACCTTGGTTCCATGCAGGGAAAGTAGTTGTGTTCCAGTAGTACTCTATGAGGTTGATGTCGAACAATCCCCCAGAATCGATACAGAGGTACTTACCACTCTCGCTCACCGTAAGACCGAAGAAGTGCCCATGGGCTGAGATGATATTGCACTCGAACTTGGCTGCAAGGCGGTAGGCAACTCTACACTTGATCTGACTGTAGTTTCTCGGATGGCATATTCTCCAGCGTTTTTCGCCAGAGATCAGCTCTATGAAGTCGTAGTCAGTGGGTACAATGTTCTTTGCATCGGTGAGCATTCTGACCAAATGGTTAAAGGATAAAGGAGTTTCAAGTTTTCTTGAGAGTCGAAATTCGTGGTTCCCAGGCAGTAGATAAACCTCCTCGAAGAACGAGGCAATTTTCTCGAGGAGTATTCCAGCCTTTTCCAGCTCTGTATTGAGATCACGATTACAACTCAGGAATGGAGAGAGTGAGTTAAAGTCTAGAAAGTCACCGGCGATGACTAATTTCCTGATCCGCTCTCTACTACAAACCTCAAACAGTTTATGCGCGAGTTTCTGGTCGTGGTAAGGCACGTGCCAGTCAGAGGTGACCGCACAATTGCCTACAATGCGGAGTGGTCTTGAAGATAGTGGCTTATCAAAGACGGGAGGGAAGTTCAATGACTGACGTTTTATCCCAAGCTTCTCGAGTTTACGCTTAACAGCTTTAGGGGAACGATTGAGCCGATAGGCAATCTCCTTCACAGGAACGCCACTCTGATACAGAACACGCAACTGCTCTATCTCAGCTTCTGACCAAGGAATTCCACTTACGAAGTCCATTATTCCTCCTCTTCTTCTCTCAGTTGGTTTTGGGGATCAAGGCCGGAGGGAATTTCATGGGCATAGAATCTACGATTGGAACGGAGCTCCTGCATGTCGAGGGCACGGATTGCAGAGTAGATCCTCCTTGCTTCCGCTAATACACGCTCCGTGTCCCAATCTGGGTGGTCATGCTGAACGGCGAAGATAACTTGCTCAATGGAATAGGACTCAGGGAAGTGGCGCTTCCTGCGTTTGAGGGTTCCCACTGGCATGGCTGACCTCCTGGATTTTGGTTTTTCACCCCTCCACCACACCCCAGCCATGCCCGTCTCTCCCTACCTACCTATTTGAACGGACCACAATGGTTGTGTGTGTCTCTCACTAAACACTGGTAACCAAAATTAGACCGGAGGAGGTGTACTCTTCCGATGTACCTCCATATGCGTCTTAATAACTCCAACATCAATGCGGTACTTCTTGCTTAGTCTTTTGGGAGAGACCATAGAGTCGTAAAGGTATTCAATCTCGGAGCGCTTGGGGTGGGTACAGACTGAACAGGGAAGTGGAGTTTCTTCAGCGGGCGAGTCACTAAGGGAGGTAGTTTCCCGTTCCTCTTCCTCAGAGGTTTCCATAAGCCAGTCGGTAAGTTCCTCTTCAATGGTGGTTGTGTTCTGGGTAGGAGTGGTGGGTTGAGTAAAGAGGGATTCTTCAGACTGGGAGACTTCCTCAGGGAGGAGGTCAGAAAACTCAAAAGTGGAGGGGTTAGCCTTGGTAGTTCTATTCTCAAAGGGTGTGGGGTCTACGACTTCTTCTTCAATAGTTGAGTGTGGTTTTGAAGGTGTACCGTCAAGACCGTCAGAACCGTCATGGTTTTCAAATCGATTTTCCCCAGCTATATATCGGTTGTAAAACCCTGACGGTCTTGACGGTTTTGACGGTGTGTCCTTCCATTTGAGTCCAACCCATGCCCACCAGCTATCGGCACCCTTGCGGGCTTCCTCAATCCCTAACGATTGCATTTCTTTCTTAAGTCTCTGGTCGGTATAGGCGGTTCTTCCCTTCTCTTTCAACCACTGCCCAAAACGCTCCTTAAACTCATACTTGTAGATGTAGTCATCGGACTGGTAGGTAATCTCGCAGTTTTCCTCGATAAAGGTGTGCAGGGGTGAGGAAAGCTTAAGGTAGAGTTCCCTGGTTTCCTCTATGGACTTGTGTCTCGAGAACACGAATCCGCGGTCCTTCAAAGCTTTGAGCACTTCCAGCACCTTGAGAAGTAAGGCTTCGTATTCCTCTGCCTCAGCTGTGGTTACACGCACCTCAAGTTCTGGGTCTTCCTTGAACTTCTTTGGGAACTCGATGAGGAAGAGGCGGCGGTAGAAGGCTTCTGTGGTGTCTGTACTGCGAGGAACCTCATTGGTAAGGAAGATCAACTTGGCATAGTTCCGGAACTTTATCGGTTCTCGGAACTTACGGTCTGCCTCAACCATGTCTCCACCACAAAGTTGCTTCAGAAGCCCCGTGCGCTCGATGTCCTCATATTCAAGCTCACTGCAGATATTCCCCAGCTTGCGGTAAAGCCTTGACGCAGCAAAACGATCGTGCTGGAACTCGCGAAGGGTTACACTAGCAACGTTCTCTTTACCCAGGAAGCGTTCAAGGATTTTGGCAAAGAGGCTCTTCCCATTTGAGCCACGTCCAAAAAGCAGGAAAAACTTCTGGTACGGATAGTCCCGGAAAAGACAATACGCCATTAGTTCGTACAGGGTAATGGTCTCTTCCTGAGGCAAAATGCTTTCAATAAGAGGGATGACGAGCTTACTCTGAGCTTTGGGGTTGTAGCGCCAGGGGAGCTTCGCGGTAAAGAAGTCTTCCGGGCGGTATTCTCGCACTTCCCCGGTTTCAAGGTCAAAGACACCGTTCTGCAGAGGAATGAGATGGAGAGGTGGTTCGGGAAGTGGCTTTCCCTTCCAACACACACCCTTGACATCGGCTATAATCTCATCGATGACGTACCGCCGCTTCTGTACATCGGGCAGTTCTTCAACAGCTGTTCTGAGTTCATGTATGATGAGCTCTTCGCCGTCGTCCCGCCAAATGCCTTCTTCTGGGTCGTACCAGTAGAGTGGTTCTTTCCCTCCGGGCCACCAGAACTGGTAGCGGGCAATGAGCCGTTCGGTGAAGGGACGGGGGTAGAACTTGTCCAGGACTACAATTTGTTTTGTTTTGGGTTTCTCGGTTTTTAGCCCAAGCCACTCAGCAACCTTCTGTAGAACATCCTCTGGGTAGTACTGTGAAAGTGTGGGGAAGCCTGTTGTGGGTAGGTCACGATCAATCTTCGTTGCAGTGTAGCGAATCTGCGTCAGTCTCATGCGGGTTTCTTCGTCTCTAGCGAGCTTACACAGGGCTTCGAGGAACCCCCTTGTTTCGTCCTCGCTCCAACCTCTGCGGAGCAGGTAGCCCGCAAGTGCCATTGCTGCATATTGGCGGCTACCTTCTGTGGGGTAGTAAATAGAAAGCAGCGCGCAGGAGGCAAGTTTGGCTACGCCTCTCTTCAACTCTTCCATCTCTACGTGTGCTGCCTCACTTGCCTCCTCCCACTCAATTGGTTCCTCAGAGGGGTGAATGGAAGGAGGAAAAATAGTTTGTGCTCCGGTGGAACGAATCTCTACCAGCATCTGGCCTTTAAAACTAAACTTCGTGGTTTCTGCATCTGGGCAGTAGTAAATCCAGTGAGATCTGGGTTTGGATTTACGACCGAAGATTGCACCGGTTTTGGGGAGGAAGTAGTCAGCTACCTCATAAGCGGGGGGGTAGTCGATGTCTACATCTACTAATCCACCGGAAGGCTTACCAAGAATGACCCCGATGTTCTTTCCTTCGTTAAAGTAGAGGTCAACCTCCTCCTCTCTAATGTTCAAGTTTGGCCAGTCTTTGGTGGTTGGTTTCTTGCTAAGCTTCTCTATAGGGATGACCTTCCACCCCCGCTTGAGATAAGCACAAGCGGCCTCTATAACATCGTGTCCCAACAAGGTCTTGCCATTGTTCCGGTTATCGAGATATAATGCTCTCATGGTGGATGGGGCGCCCTCTGTGTATGGGGGCGTAAAAGAGGCAGAGGGCGCCAGTTCGAGAACCTCCTTTCTTCTACTTGTTGTCTTTGAGTTCGTTAAGCTTGCTCTCATACTTCTCCCAGAAGTTGAGCGGAGGGAGAACCTCACCGAGTTCGTAAAGGCGTAATGTGTGGTGTTTTACACCAAGTTCTCTTGCCATTGCCCTTCGGCTCAACCCAAGGGCTTCTCTTTGGGCTACGAGCCTATTTCGCAAAGCGTCTTCGTTCTGGTAGCGCTCAAATCGAGCGATGAGGCGGTACAAGTATTTCGCCTTAGCCGCAACGGTGCTGAGCGGTACCTCAAGTTCATTGGCAATTTCCCTGTAGGAGTACCCCTTAATGAGGAGGTGAGCAATCCGCCTCGTCAGGGGGCTAACCTTCCCAAGGGCCTTGTCCACAGCGAGCTTGAAGTTCATGTAATCCACGAACCGATCATCAGAGTAGAAGAAAGTGGTCTTAGGAGGGAGAGGCTTGAATTCAGTCTTTCTTAGCTTTGCATAACAGCGGCTACATACCTCCTTTCCGTCTACAAAGGCGTAGATACGGGTATCCCTATGGCAGTGGTCACATTTACCGAAGGGTAGAGAACCGGAATATGCCCGATTCCTTCCGTAAAGTGCCCAGCTCTCCATATACGGTAGTGCTCTCAGCTTTGCCATAATCTTCCTCTCAAGCTTGGCTTTCTCTTTGGCTGTGGTTGTCATCGTCTTCCCCCTCCTTACGCATCCTTCAAGACCCAGTGAGAGTTAGCTACACATGAGGAGAGTGAACAATACAACACTGGCAAGGATGGAAGTTGTGGTGAGGAGTATGTCGGTCCAAAATTCGCCCATTCTCTTGGTGTAGTGGTACATATCTCGCCAGTACTTAGCCTCAGCACGGACGCTTTCTACGTGGGCTAAAACCAGATCTTGGAAGTTGCCACAGCCTACAGGTATGTCAACCTCGTAGCCCTCCCACTTGGGCTTTTCATACGGTACAAAGAATTTGTGGACACGCTTCAGAGCCTTATGCACTCGGTCTTTGATTCCTACCATCGCAGAAACCCTCCCTTCGCCATTTTGGTTTCCATGGAAAATATCCAAATGGGGGTCTGAGGAGGACACTCACGTGGAAAGAATTTGCCATCACTTCCAGAAGAATTTTTTGCTATCTGAAGAGTAGGGGAACTGGTGGTTCTGTCAGCTATTTTGGCTATTTCTTCGGTTCTGGTCATAGGCTTCCTCATCACTTCATCGCCCGTATTCAATATCAGATGGTGACTCTGGGAGGGACAATGACGTGGCATGTACATTCCACCTTAAACTCTCCCTTGTATCCCGGAGGAGCAAAAACTGCAAAAGCTTTGGAAAGAAAACTTTTGGCTCAACAGTGGGCTTTTCGCATTTCTGGGGTATTAGACAGGACAAAAATTGATGAAGAAGCTAGACAGCTTGGAGAAGGTTTTGGCCTTATAGTGGTCTTCGATGTGGGCCAGTAAGAAGGAAGAGACTGAGGGCAAAAGTGGGCCTTTGGTAGTTCTTCTCAGAGATCTTTTTGGTAGAATTTTAGAAGAGGGCCGACCAGAAAGAGATTCGGAATCCGTTGTTAATAAAGGGCATCGATTGGGAGTGGCTTGGAAGAATGAAAACAATTTTTTGGCTTTATGAAGCCAATCTGGAGCCGGCGATCCGACTTGAACGGACAACCTGCGGATTACGATTCCGCTGCTCTGCCATTGAGCTACACCGGCTCCAGAAATATTGTAGCGGAGCGCCTTCTGGCCGTCAAGGCCCTGTACG